>JACCEC010985761.1_pt1 | contig 18906 bp, 19 predicted proteins | sample 7450121 | NCBI WGS metagenome assembly JACCEC01 (sample SAMN15323455, study PRJNA562643) | freshwater metagenome | isolation source: river surface water | place: USA:Blue River Watershed | collected 2017-08-18 | reverse complement strand
GCGCCAGAGGATGTAGAGGGAGTAGCGGCCAAAGCCGATGGTGGCCATCGCGAGCACCCACCACGACGAGGGCGCGTCTGCGCTCCCGAGCTGTCCATGCAGCCACCAGGGCAGCGCCAGCAGCAGCAGGCCGTAGGCGATGTCCATGATGCTGGCGTCTTTCTTGACCAGACTCACGATCCACACGCCCGTCAGGCTGACCCACAGCCACACGGCCAGCTGCAGCCAGGCGTTCGCCCAGGCGGGGGGCAATGCCCCCCAGGCATGCAGCACCGCCACGATCAGGGGCGCCAGGGGATACAGGCGATCTATCCAGCGGGTCTTGTCACGCGGCAGGGCCGCCAGCCACAGGGCGGCCAGCACCGCCCAGGCCAGGGCGAGTGCGCCTGGGTACGACCAGAGCGCGTTGATCACGCTGCGCCCTCGACCACGAAGCTCACCACCGTGGCACAGGAGCCGCCGATGTTCAGGGTCTGGATGCGGCGCGCGCCTTCGATCTGGCAGGCCTCGGCACGGCCGGTCACCTGGCGCGCTGCGTCAAACAGCATGCGCGCGCCGGTCGCACCCACCGGGTGGCCGCAGCCAATCAAGCCGCCGCTCATGTTGATCGGGCAACGACCGCCTGGCTCGATCACGCCGGACTCCACCGCCTGCCAGCTCTGGCCCGGCGCAGTGAGCCCCAGGTGGTCGATGGCCATGTACTCCGTGGTGGTGAAACAGTCATGCGTTTCCACGCCGTCGATGTCGGCCACCCCGGAGACACCGGCGCGGCGCCAGGCATCTTCCAGTGTCTGGCGCACATGGGGAAACACATAGACCTCGTCGCGACTGCGCTCGAACTTGTCCATCAGGCGCAGGCCCGCGTTGCGATGGCCCCAGCCGGCAATACGCGCCGTCTGCGATAGCGGCCGTCCGGTGCGCTGCGCATGCGCCTGCGCGAAGCGCGCGGATGCCAACACCACGGCGCAAGCGCCGTCGGTGATCTGGCCGCAGTCCTGGCGACGGGTACCGGGTTCGATCAGGGGGTTGGCCTCGTTGTCGTCGGTGAAGCTCAGGGCGTCGAACTGCCACTTGCGCGTCTGCGCCAGCGGGTTGCGGCGGGCATTGCCGTAATTGAGTTCGGCGATGCGATTGAGGTGGCGGCGGTCCAGGCCGTAGCGGCGCTCGTACTCCTGGGCCACCTTGCCGAAAGCGGCCGGCCACATATAGGTGCACTCGAAGCCTTCATGCCCCTGCCAGGAGGCGGCATTCTGGTTCACGGAGGCTACGTCACCTGCGGTGTTCTTGAATTCCTCGACGCCGAGCACCAGCACGCAGTCATAGCGGCCCGCCTCGATCTCGGCCATCGCGGCCAGCACGCCCAGGGAGGAAGAGGCGCAAGCGCCTTCGTGGCGCATGGCCGGAACGCCCCACAGTTCGGGAACGACCTGGGCCACCATCGCGCCCAGGTGGGCCTGCTGGCGCTGCAGCTCGCCAAAGGCATTGCCCACATGGATGCTTTGCACCTCGGTGGGATCGACTGCCGCGGCCTCCAGTGCGGCCAGCGTGGATTCACGCACCATGTCTGAAATATCCAGACCATTGCGGGCCCAGGCGCGGGCGAAATCGGTCTGGTGGCCGCCAAGGATGAAGACGGGTTCGGTCATGAGCAAGCTCCTGCGGTGATGGGGCGGCGCGACTGCACAACGCCAAAGCGCCCGGCGACGAAGGCCAGGTTGGTGAGGGTGGCGTTACCGGCGGGATTGAGGCCAGTGACGTGGTAGTCGCTGTAGGCCGCTGCGAAGTTCAGCGGCATGGGGCCGGTGAGGTTGATCGTGAGCTGCGCACCGGCGCGGGCATAGGCCGCCTCGGCGCGCGCGATGTAGTCCTCGCGGGTGGAGTACAGGAAGGCGGTGAGTCCGCCTTCGGTGCGCGCGTCCTGCGTCGCCTGGGCCAGGGCGTCGTCGGCGTCCTGGCAGGCGATGACGAAGCTCACGGGCCCGAAGCGCTCCTGCGCATACAACGCGCGATCGGCGGTCGTGACCTGCAGCATCAGGGGCGTGCGGGTGCGCGCCTGCGGAAACTCGGGGTGCGGGTAGGCGGCGGGCGCGAGCAGCACCTGGCCGCAGCGCGCGCCGTCTTCCTGCAGCTGCTGCAACAGCGCCAGGGTCTGTGGCGACTGGATGGCGGCCAGGATCATCGCCGCCTTCTTCGGCTCGGTGGTCAGGGCCTGCACCGCATCGGCCAGGCGCCGCGCCACTTCCTCGAAGGGCACGCGTCCCTGCGGTGTGTCCACACCCTCGCGGGGCACGTAGATGTTCTGCGGGCTGGTGCACATCTGCGCACTGAACATGCACAGGGTGGTGGCCAGACTGCGCAGCGCAGCGTCGAGGTCGGGCGCGGATTCGAGCACCACGGTGTTGCAGCCGGCGGTCTCGGTGTAGCACACCGCCGGGTGGGCGTTCTGCTCCACCCACTGGCCGAAGCGCACGCTGCCGGTGAAGTCGACGATGGCGGTCTTGGGGTGCTTGACCAGCACCTTGCCGATCGGATCGGCCACGGTATCCAGCGCCATCGTGACGAGGTTGGGATCGAAACCGGCCGCTTGCAGCGCGTGGCGGAAGGCGCGCACGGTGATGGCCATGGGCAGCACCGTGGCGGGGTGGGGCTTGACGATCACCGGGTTGCCGGTGGCCAGACTGGCCATCATGGAGGGCCAGGCGTTCCAGGTGGGAAAGCTCGCACAGGAGAAGCACACCGCCACGCCGCGCGGCACCAGGCGGTAGGTTTTTTCCAGGGCAATTTCGGCGCTGCCAAAGCGCCGCTGCCAGCGCGCATGCGGCGTGACCGAGCGCAGGGCCTGCTCGGCGTAGACGAGGGCTTCGATGCCGCGGTCCAGCGCATTCACACCCGAGCCGGCATAGGCCATGTTGTAGCTCTGGCCAGCGGTGTGCATGACGGCGTGCACGATCTCGAACAGGTGCTCGCGGTACAAGGTGTCCAGCACCTGCATCAGCACGCCCATGCGGGTCTCGATGGCCGCCTCAGCCCAGCCCGCCATGGATTTTTCAGCGGCAGCGAACAAGGTGTCGACGTCGCACTGCGGATAGACGATGCCCAGAGGCTGCTGGGTGTAGGGCGAGACCTCCTCGCCGACCCAGCCCGTGACGCCGGGCAGATCCAGCGCGTAGCGGCCGCTGGCGCGGTGGGCCTCGAAGGCCTGCAGGCCTGCTGCCTTGGCCTGCGGGGCGTCGGGGTACTTGTCCGGCATCTCCGGGTAAGGGCTCCAGCACTCGCGGGTTTCGCAGGCCTGCTGCGCCCGCTCGAACACGGGCCGGTGGCGTTCGTACAGCGATTCGTGCGGCATCGTCATGCGCGTCTCCAGATCAAACGGTGGTGCCGCATCACCGAGGTGCCGGGCACTGCATCGCTGGCCGACAGCGTGAGCGTGCCGTCGGCAGCGAAGTCCATGTTGCGCACCTGGTCGGTGCCGACGAAATTGGGGTTGAGGGCGTGGCTCACGTGGTGCACCACCTGCGGCCGACCTTGATGCATGCGCACCTCGTAGGGACCGGCGTACTGGAAGTAGCTCTCGAAAGCCGTCAGGCGCTCGGCCTCGGGCGCGCTGCGTACGCTGGCACTGGACAGCGGCGTGCGCCCGGCACGGGCGATACAGGCAGACATGGTGCCGTCGTGCGTGTAGACAATCAGGCCCGTGGCGTCCGGCCCATAGGGGTAGGTGGTCGGGCGCGCGTCGTCGTAGGTGATCTCCCAGCGCACCAGCGACCAGGCGCCGTGCAGGGCCTGCGCGGAAGTGGAACTCACGCGCCCCCCCCCGAGCGATGGCCGTCCAGGAGCGACTGGCGCACCCAGGTGCTGTGAAAACCATTGGGCACGCGCTGGGGAAGGATCACGCGCGCCACCGGGCCGTCGGCCAGGTGTTGCGCGTCCAGCACCCAGACCTCGGAGCGGTCCTCGCGGCCGTTCCAGACGAAGCCCACCAGGTAGCCGTCGTCCTCCGAGCGTGGGTTGTCACGCGGCGCGAAGGGGGCCTCACTGAACCAGTAGCCCTCGCCTGGGTGGTAGGTGACGGCACTGCCCTTCTCCAGGTCGTACTTGGCAAGGCCCGCGAAGTGCGGTTGCTCCAGGGTGCGCATGCGCCCCATCAGCACGTGGTAGCTGTAGCGGTTCTTGTAGCCCTGGTACCAGCCGTTGATCATCGGGAACTCGGTGTTCAGGATGTCATCGACCAGGCCTTCACGCGTCTGGCCAGTCGCCAGATTGAAGCGCCATTGGTAGAACTCGTAGTCGGTGCCCTGGGTGCCGATGGTGAAGACCAGGCGCTTGACGTCCAGCGAGCCGTCGAAATTCTTGGGCATGGCGTAGGGCGTGCCGAGCATCACGATCTCGGTCTCGCCGCGCGCATTGACTTCTTCCCAGGCGTTGACCACGTGCAGCATGTAGCGCGGATCGGCCTCGAACCAGCGGATCTGGTCGGCCCGACCATGGCGCGGCACCACCGCGAAACGGGTGCGCCACTCGGGATGGAACTCCAGGCTGTAGCGGCCGGCCGCCAGCGCCTCGGGGTTGTTCACCAGCGGGAAGTCGTGAAGGATGCTGTAGTTCGCCGTGATCGCCATGTCGTGCGGCAGTCGCGGCCCGGGCAGTTCCACCGGGATCAGCGTGCGCAGCTGGCCCTGCGCGTCGACCACGCCGTAATGCATGTAGGGATGGCGGTTGCCATAGGCGAAGAACATGAACTCGCCGGTGCGCTCGTCCACCCGCGAATGCGCCGAGATCTGCAGGCCCGCCAGTCGCGGATCGGGCGCAAGCTGGCCCCGGGTCTGCAGCGTGATCGGGTCGACCTGGTAGACCGCGCCGCCGCGATACCACATCGACAGCAGCTGCCCGTTGTGGAATTTGACGTCGGTGTTGGAGGTGTTCTTCAGCGCGTCGTCGGGCAGCACGCCCTCGGGCATGCGCTGCTTGAGGCCCGGCCACAGGTTCTTGCCAGCGCGGCGGTCGGCCAGCAGGCCCTCAGTCTCCACCCAGCGATTGCGGTAAGTCACCTCGCCGCCCTGGAAATGCACCGCGTGCAGCATGCCGTCGCCGTCATACCAGTGGTACTTGCCTTCGGGCTCATGCTGGGGCACCGGGCCATTGCGCACGTACAGGCCGCTGAAGTCGCGCGGCACTTCGCCGATCACGGGCAGCTTCGTGGCCACCAGTTCGCGGTCCACGGGCGCGTAGCCGCCTTGGAGATTGGGGTTGTCGACCAGGTAGGGGGCGGGTTCGACCAGGGCGTCCAGGGTCATCGCGTGCTCCTTGTCCGTGTGTGGCCGCTCAACGCGCGGGGGCCAGCAGGCCGCCCTCACGCAGGTCGGCGCCGTTGGCCCAGCACGAATGCGTGCCGCTGCAGATCTTGTGGGGCAGTTCAATGCGGCACACCGGGCCCTCCTCGAAACGCTTGGAATCGATCAGGGCCACCTCCGAGCGGCCGGCGGCCTCGTCGGTGATGAAGGTGACCAGGTAGCCATCGTCTTCGTCCTTCGCACCCACCCGCGGCGCAAAGGGCGCCTCGCTGGCGTACTGGCCCTCGGGCAGCTGCACCTGCCAGGACTGGCCCGTCTGCAGATCGTGCTTGACGTAGCCGTGAAAGAGAAACCAGCCAGGCACCTGCACCGCGCTGTAGGCATAGCGATAAGGCTGCATCGCGTAGCGCTGGTTGAACATGCCGAACTCGAGGATGCGGTCGTCCATGCGCTGCTCGGTGGTCTGGCCGGTGCGCAGGTTAAAGCGCCAGCGGTGCAGGCGCGTTCCCATCTTGTACTGGTCCAGGTAGGACATCATGCGTTCATAGCCTGCGGGCGCGCCCTCGTAGTTGCGGGGCATGGGATCGTCCTGGAAATAGCCGTCCAGGACGATCTCGTCGCCCTCCTCGTAGGCATTGAGGAAATGCAGCACGAAGGTGGGTGCGGCCTCGAACCAGCGGATCTCACTCGTCGCGCCTCGGCGCGGGATGATGGCAAAGCGCGAGGGCACGTCACGGTGAAAGCGCACCACGTGCTTGCCCTGGGCCAGCAGGTCCGGATCCCAGAACAGGGGAAAGTCGCCCAGGATCGCGAAGTGCTTCGTGATCGCCATGTCATGCGGCAGGCGCGGCCCCGGCAGGGGCACCGGCACGTAGTGCACCAGCTTGTCGTGGCGGTCGACCACGCCGTAATGCATATAGGGCGCGTGCTTGGAATAGTTGAAGAACAGCAGCTCGCCGCTGCTCTCGTCCACCTTGCAGTGCGCCGAGATGCCGTCCAGCGGCGACCAGGGCGGGATGCCCTCGGCTTCCAGCGTAAGCGGGTCCATGCGGTACCCCTCGCCACATTGATAGAAGGTGGTGAGCGCGCGGCCCGCGTGGACCACCACGTCGGTGCTGGACGAATCCTTGAGACTGCCGTGGGCGCCCCAGCCCGGGCGCGTGGAACGGGCGGGGTCTTCCAGCAGGCCTGCCCAGAGAGAGCGCCCGGCTTCCATCTCGGCGGCCAGGCCTTTGGTGCGCACGAAGCGGTTGCGGTAGGTGACGCGCCCGCCCTGGAAGGCCGCCATGTGCAGCATGCCGTCGCCGTCGAAGGGGTGGTAGCGGCCGATCGCCTGGAACACCGGGTTTTCGGTGTTGCGCAGGTAGACGCCGTCGATGTCGGTGGGCACCTGACCGGCCAGCACCTTCAGGTCCGTGGCATCGACTTCCTCATGCAAAGGTGTCCAGGCCCCCTGCAGGTAGGGATGGTCGGCGGGATCGATCGTTCCTTGAACGCGCCCAACGGTGTGCACTGGCATGAGGGTGTCTCCGTGCTATCACTATCTTTATTGAACCCACCTTAAACAACAAAAAATGGATGCACAAGAGGGCTTGTCTGCAGGCCAGTAACGTTGGTGACTCGGCCGGGGTCAGCGCCGCACGCCCGGACTCTCGATCGCAAGCCCCTGGGCACGCCAGGCGAGGAACAGCGACAGATCCAGCAGGTCGGGTGCGTTGTAGGGGGGCGGCTCGGCCCGCACACCGAAGTAGCAGGCGCGCAAGCGGCGTTGCAGCGAACCCGCAGACTGCCATTGCAGCCGGTAACCCGGCCAGGCCGTGGGATGGCCCTGGCTGATGGTCTCTGCCAGCAGACGAGCCCCGGCGTTGTCGACATGACAGTGCACGCAGGCCAGATTCATCTGCCCGATACGCCGCTGGTACAGGGCGCGTCCCCGCTCGAAATGCGGCGCCGCCAGACCGTCCACGGCGACCCGTATCGGCATGCCGCGCGACTGCGTCGCCACCAAGGCGGTCAGCCCCAGCAAGTCCTCGGATTCGAAGGCCAAGGGTGCCGCACCTTGGCGCTCCACCCGGCAGTGATTGATGCGCCCCTCCAGGTCCAGCAGGCGCGCGGCGCGCGCGTCCCAGGCCGGATAGCGGGCCGCCACGCCCCTCATCGAGACGCGTGCATCACCGTGGCAATCGGCACAGGATTTCCCAGCGCTGCCTGCGCGCAGGCTCCAGAGTCGAGCGCCCTTTTCGACCCACAACATGCCCGGGTTGGCAAAGTCGTCGGCCTGCATGGCGCGCAAGTCAGCGCTCATGTCGCTGCTGCCCGAGCGCAGAGGACTCGGCACCACCTTGCGCTCCTGCGCGTGGGTGGCGGTACTGACGATGGCGATCGCAAGCGCCCAGGATGCAAGCTGGCGCATGGCAGGCCTAGTCGATCACGGTCAGCCCCGCGCGCGCGGCGGTACGTGCGCCCGCATCGTCGAGCCACTCGAACGCCAGTTCGCCCGAGTCCCGCGCGGTGACATGGAAAGTGAACAGGGGATTGGCCGCGACACCGGAGCTGGGCTCGATGCGAAACACCTCGACCCCGTTGTATCGGCAGGTCACCCAACGAATGACATTGCGCGCAATCGGTTTGCCGTCGTGGGTGTAGTTGAAGCCAGACTCCATGGGATGCGAGATCAGGAGCTTGACCTCAAAGGTCTCGCCACGCCGAGCCTGCGCGGGAACCTGGATGCGGGCGCCGGTCATGGGTCAGGTGCCGTCAATGCAGGCCGAGACGGTGACGATCACGTCGGCGGTGGCGGCATACAGCGTGCCGTCGGCGAGGGTGGCGACCGCAGCGATCCGCTGGGTGCCCGCCAGGCGCACCCGTGACTCGACCTCGACGCGGCCCACCGGGACCGGAAAGTGAAACACCGCCATCTGCGCCACGGGATTCTTTTGCGAAAACAGATGGATGGACTTCACTTCAGCACCGGGGGCGAACGGTCCTGGCATGGCGATGCGCACCGGAACCAGGTTGCCGTTGTCGGCGATGCGCGGAATATCGAGAACCAGGCGCTCAGTGCGCACCGCGCGCGCGCCGACAAAGGCCTTGTAGGCCGCCACCTCGGGTTCAGCCTGAGCCCACGCGCGCTCCGCCCACCAAGGGGCAGCTGCCACGCCCACCAGCCAGGCACGGCGGCCAGGGGAGTGGAGCAAGGAGCACGGAGCGTTGGTCATCGGAGGGTGGCCAGGTACGCGATCAGGTCTTCGATTTCCTGCGCCGTCATGATCGGCTTGCCGCGCCAGGCTGCGGCGACTTCGTTCAATCCGTCGACCCGGTGGTAGGACGGCATGATGGTATCGGGGTTCAGGCGGCGGCTGTCGACAATGCGCAGGCGCAATTGCCCGGGCGTCCAGCGTGCGCCGGCCCCGTCCAGCGAAGGGGCCAGGTTGCCGGAGAAGCGCACCCCCGACTTCACCAGTTCGACGGGTGCCGCATGACACAGGAGGCAGTTGGCCGGATCGCGCGCCACCAGCAAGGCCCGCCCTCGCGCAGCGTCCCCGCTGGCCGCGAGCGCCTGATCGATGGCCTGGCCCTCGACCCGATAGGGCCGCACCTCCTGCGCTGCGACAGGCGTAGCCGCAAGCAGGGCCAACCACACCCCAGGCAGGGTCATTCGGAGCCACCATCGCGACATCGATGCGAACATCCGCCGCAGCATAAATCCAATAGGCGCGATTCCAACAAGCACCCTGCTCCCATGGGTTTTTGCGTCTGTCGTTCCCCTTCCCGCTGATTCGGAGAAATTTGATGGCCAAGCTCAATGTGAACGGCAAGACGGTCGATGTCGCAGCCGAAGCTGATACCCCCTTGCTGTGGGCTCTGCGCGAGCAAGTGGGGTTGACCGGAACCAAATTTGGTTGCGGCTTGGCCCAGTGCGGCGCGTGTACGGTACACGTCGACGGCGCACCCGTTCGTTCTTGCGTGGTGCCGATTTCAGCGATCAAGCCGACCCAGAAGATCGTCACCATCGAAGGCCTGTCCAAGGACTCCACTCACGCCATTCAAAAGGCCTGGATTGCACTGGACGTCCCGCAATGCGGCTACTGCCAATCCGGAATGATCATGGCCGCCTCGGCGCTACTCAAACGCAAGCCCAAGCCGACCGACAAGGACATCGACGAGGCAATGACCAACATCTGCCGCTGTGGTACCTACCTGCAGGTGCGCGCCGCAATCCACATGGCCGCCAACCAGATCAAAACCAAAGCGTGAGCGCCCAGGAGCACCCGACCATGTATCCCCCCATCCTCACGCAGTTCGATCCCTCGCGTCGCCGCTTCATCGTGAGCAGCGCTGCGGCCGCCGGCGGCCTGGCGCTGGGCTTCACCTTGCCCACGGGCGAGGCGTTCGCCCAGGTGCAAAAAGGCGCCGACCTCACACAACCCGAGATCAACGCCTGGGTCGTGATCCAACCGGACGACACCGTCGTCATTCGCATCGCCCGATCCGAAATGGGCCAGGGCACGCTCACCGGCCTGGCGCAGATGGTCGCTGAAGAACTCGAGTGCGACTGGTCCAAGGTGACCACCGAGCAGCCCACACCGGGCCAGAACCTGGCGCGCAAGCGCGTCTGGCGCGACATGTCCACCGGCGGCTCGCGCGGGATTCGCCAGTCGCATGAATACGTCCGCCAGGGGGGTGCGATGGCGCGTGAAATGCTGGTAGCGGCCGCCGCCAAGGAATGGGGCGTCCCGCCCGCCGAATGCACCGCAGCCAACAGCGTCATCACCCACAACCTCAGCGGCCGCAAAACCACCTACGGCAAGGTCGCACAAGCAGCGGCCAAGATGGAGCCGCCCAAGGAGGTCAAGCTCAAGGAACCCCACCAGTGGAAGCTGATAGGCAAAGGGGTGGCGCGCCTGGACACCAAGGAAAAGGTCAACGGCTCGCGCATCTACGGCACCGACCTGAAACTCCCCGGCATGGTCAATGCCGCCATCAAGGCCTGCCCGGTGTTTGGCGGCAAGTTGGTGAGCTTTGATGTCGACAAGATCAAGGGCCTACCGGGCTTCAAGGCGGCGCTGAAGGTCAGCGACGATGCGGTGGTCGTGGTGGCCGATACCTGGTGGCATGCCAAGAAGGCGCTGGACGTGCTTCCGATCAACTGGGACCTGGGCCCCAACGTCAAGGTCAATAGCGCCACGATTGCAGAACGCAACAAGGCCGGCCTGGACTCGAGCGAAGCGGTATTCATCGGCAACAAGGTCGGCGACGCTGCAGGCGCCATCGGCAAGGCCGCCCGCAAGATCGAAGCGGTCTACAGCTACCCGTTCCAGAACCACGCCACGATGGAGCCGATGAACGCCACGGCGATCTGGACGGCCGATAAGTGCGAGGTGTGGTGCCCGACGCAAAACGGCGACGCCGCGCTGTCCGCCACGTCGACAGCTGCCGGCTTGCCGCTGGACAAATGCGATGTCTACAAGATCAACCTCGGTGGCGGCTTCGGTCGGCGCGGCATGACCGACTACATCCGCCAGGTGGTGGCGGTGGCCAAGCAGATGCCCGGCACCCCGGTCAAGTTGATCTGGAGCCGCGAAGAGGACATGCTGCATGGTGCCTACCACCCGGTGACCCAGTGCAAGTTGACGGCCGGTGTCGATGCAGCGGGCAATATCACCGGTCTGAACATGCGCATCTCGGGTCAATCAATCCTGGCCTCGGTACTGCCCACCCTCATGACGAATGGCGCTGACCTGCTGACCTTCCAGGGGCTGCTGCCAGTCGGCCATGAGCGCTTTGCCGACCATGCGATCAGCTACGCATTCGACAACCTCACCATCGATCATGCGATGCGCAACACGCATGTGCCGCCCGGCTTCTGGCGCGGCGTGAATGCCAACCAGAACGCGCTGTACATGGAGTGCTTCATCGACGAGATCGCACACGCCACCGGGCAAGATGCCTTGGCGGTGCGGCAGAAGTTGATGGCCAAGAACCCCAAGGGCTGGGCGGTGCTCAAGGCTGTGGCCGACCAGGGCGGCTGGGGTCAGCCCACGCCCAAGGGCACCGGACGGGGCCTGGCGGCGTTCTACTGCTTTGGCAGCTATATCGCGGCCTGTGCCGAGGTCAGCGTGTCCAGCGCGGGCAAGCTCACGATCAAACGTATCGTCGCCGCCACCGACTCGGGCCATGCGGTCAACCCCAAGCAGATCGCGCATCAGGTGGAAGGCTCGTTCGTCTACGGTCTGGGCGCCATGCTGCATCAAGAATGCACCGTCAAGGACGGACGCATCGAGCAGGAGAACTTCCACACCTACCAGCCCCTGCGACTGTCGGAGATGCCCAAGGTCGAAACCATCGTGATGCCCTCAGGTGGGTTCTGGGGCGGCGTAGGGGAGCCGACCATCGCGGTGGCCGCACCGGCGGTGCTCAACGCGATCTTCAATGCCACCGGCAAGCGGGTGCGGGATCTACCACTGAAGAACACCAGCCTCAAGGCCTGAGGACCCCGGCCCTGCGTGCCGATCAGGCGCGCAGCGGCCCGAAGACCTGGTCCATCAGGGACCGGATCTCGGACAAGAACGCCATCTGCGAGCGACGCGCCACGGTGACCAGGCCGAAGCGCGCACTGGCTTCTAGCGGTGGAGACAGACGGATCTCGGCCAGCTGCGGACCCGCCGCGCGTATGGCCAGCACCACCGCGTCACTGCCCAGGGCGACGTCGATCAGGTGCGAGATTTCTTCGCTGGAGAGTTTGACCAGGCGCTGCGGGTCGGCCTCGGGGCCGTAGCGTTCGATCAGGATGCGCGCCAATTCATCGCTCAAGGGCGTCGAGGCCACCGGGTACTGCTGCAACTGCTCAAAGCGCACCGAGCGCCGGCGCGCCAGCGGATGGTCCTTGCGGCACATGAAGGCCCCGGGCACTTCCACCAGGCGCTCCACCTTCAAGTCGGCCGAGGGCTTGAGGGAGCGCACGTCCACGACCAGGGCATCGAGCGCGCGATCCTGCAGGCGCTGCACCAGAACCTCGGTGGGCGCGCGGGAGATCTCAACGCGCAAATTGGGAAAGTGGGTGGCAAAGCGTCGCAGCAGGGGCGGGGTGAGCAGCGCACCGGGCCCCGAACCCAGACCGATACGCACACGCCCGGCGCTGCCCGGCCCCAGGCTCTGGCCCGTCACCTTGAGCGACTCGGCGTCTTCGATCAGCAATTGACTGCGTTCAAGCGTGACCTGGCCAAAGGCGGTGAGCTCGATGCGCCGACCGATGCGGTCGAACAGCAGCTGGCCCAGTTCGTCTTCCAGCGCCTTGATGCTGCGACTGAGGGCCGGCTGGGTGATGAACAGCGCCTGCGACGCCTTGACGAAGGAGCCGATGCGAGCCAGGGCGATGAACTGCCTCAACTGGACGAGCGTCATACGCAGATATCCATGCTTTGAAGATCATCTAATGATATACAACAATGCATTAGACATCATCAAAATAGCTTCCTACGATGCGTCTCACACCCACCCCAAAACGAGGAGACAAGCATGAACCGCACCCTGACCCGCCTGGCCACCGCCCTGGCCGGACTGCTGCTTGCAGGCAGCGCCCTGGCCCAGAGCTTTCCGAGCAAACCCGTCACCCTGCAGGTGCCCTACCCCGCCGGCGGTCTGTCGGACGTGATCGCGCGCACTGTGCACACCGCCCTGGGCAAGAACCTGGGCCAGCCCGTGATCGTGGACAACCTCGGTGGCGCCAGCGGCTCCATCGCCGCCCAGAAGGTACTGAACGCACCGGCCGATGGCCACCTGATCTTCCAGGGCTCGCCCAATGAACTGATTCTGGCGCCGCTGGCGATTTCGGCCGTGAAGTTCAAGAGTGAAGACTTCCGCCTGGTGCAGATGATCGCCATCGCCCAGATCGCCTTCATCGCGCGCAAAGACCTGCCCGTGTCCAACGCCGACGAGTTCGTGGCCTATGCGCGCAAGGCCGCAGCCGAAGGCAAGCCCATCACCTACGCCAGCGTGGGCCCCGGCTCCTTCTATCACCTGCTCGGCGAGCACCTGTCCAAGGTGACCGGCATCCCGATGACCCATGTGCCCTACAAGGGCGCTGCACCCGCCAACCAGGACCTGATCGGCGGCCAGGTCGACATCTTCCTGGCGCCTTATGGCCGCATGTATGACGACCTGCATCGCGATGGCAAGGTCAAGGTACTGGCCATGCTCAATGGCGAGCGCCTGGACAGCGTCAAGCAGTACCCGGCAATCAGCGAGAGCCGTACGCTCAAGGACTTCACCTTCAACATCTGGACTGGCTACTTCGTACGCAAGGACACGCCCGAGCCCGTGGTGCAGACCCTGCACAAGGCCATCACCGATACGCTGAACGACCCCACCGTCCGCACCAACCTCGAGGCCAATAGCCAGATCCTGGCCAAGCCCCTGGCACCTGCTGCCGTGGCCAAGGCCTATGCCGACGGCACCGCGCAATTCCGCGCGATCGCCAAGTCCATCAACCTGCAGCCGCAGTAAGCGCGCCAGGTTCGCCGTGCGCAGCGACTACCTGGGCGCCACACTCGCCCCGCGCATCGGCGAATTCATCGCCCTGCGCCGCGACCTGCACCAGCACCCCGAGCTGGCCTTCGAGGAGCACCGCACCAGCGCGCTCGTCGCCGGCAAGCTGCGGGACTGGGGCTACACCGTGTCCACCGGCCTAGGCGGCACCGGCGTGGTGGGCTCCTTGCGCCGGGGCAGCAGCCCGCGCGCCATCGGCCTGCGTGCGGACATGGACGCCCTGCCGATCAACGAAGCCGGCGAGATGGCCTGGAAAAGTAGCCGCCCTGGTCTCATGCATGCCTGCGGCCATGACGGCCACACCGCGTCGTTGCTGGCGGCGGCGCGTCGTATCGTCGATGAAGTCGATTTCGACGGCACGCTGCACCTGATCTTCCAACCGGCGGAAGAAGGCGCGGGCGGCGCGGTGCGCATGATCGCCGACGGCCTGTTTCAGCAGCATCCGTGCGATGCGGTCTATGCCCTGCACAATATGCCGGGCATTCCCACCGGCCAGTTCGTGTTTCGCAGCGGGCCGACCATGGCCTCCAGTGACAACGTCACGATCACGCTGCGTGGCACGGGTGGCCACGGCGCTTTCCCGCACCGCGCCAGCGACTGCGTGGTGGCGGCTTCGTCCATCGTGATGGCGCTGCAGACCCTCGTCTCGCGCAACGTCGACCCGCAGCAGACGGCCGTCGTCACCGTGGGCGCCTTCCACGCCGGCGAAGCCAACAACGTGATCCCCGACAGCGCGCGGCTGGAGCTGAGCGTGCGCGCGCTGGACCCGCAAGTGCGCGTGCTGCTGAAGGAGCGGATCCATGCGCTGGTGACGCTGCAGGCCCAAAGCTTCGGCGTCCACGCCGAGGTCGATTGGCGCGAGGGCTACAGCGTGCTGGTGAACGACCCGACGGAAACGGCTTTCGCCACCCGCGTGGCGCAAGACCTCTTTGGGTCGCAACGCGTCACGCCGCAGGGCGATCCGCTCACGGCCAGCGAGGACTTCGCCTTCATGCTGGAGCGGGTACCCGGTTGCTATTTCTTCGTCGGCAACGGCGAGGCCGGCACCCCGGGTGCGTGCATGGTGCACAACCCGGGCTACGACTTCAACGACGACTTGATCGAACCCGCCGCGGCCTTTTGGGCGCAGCTGGTGCGCGAGCGGCTCGCGCCGGCTTGAAGAAGGGCCGCGACCGTCCAAGCGGACGGGCTGCGTATTTGCCAAATTTTGCCAAACGCGCTAGATTGCGGGCATGAGCACGATGAACATCTCACTGCCCGAGAGCCTGAAGTCCTTCGTCGACGAGCAGGTCTTCCAGCGGGGTTACGGAACCAGCAGCGAATACGTGCGCGAATTGATCCGCAAAGATCAGGATCGTCAGCAGCTGCGCGGCCTGTTGATCGAGGGCGCCGAATCTGACCCGGGCGCACCCGTCACACCGGACTACTTTGAGGCCCTGAGGCAGCAGGTGCGTCAGCCGCGCAAGGCGCGCGTCAAGCCGTGAAAGCCAAGCCCGTCGTCCCGCGTAAGCGGGCCGGTCGGGATGTCGAGGGAGCCCTGCGCTACTACCTGCGCGAAGGCGGGGAAGACGTGGCACTGGGCTTTATCGATGCCCTCGAGAAGGCCTACGGACACATCGCCCGACATCCGGCTACCGGCTCGCCGCGTTATGCGCAGGAACTGAATCTCCCCGGACTGCGGTCCTGGCCGCTGACACGCTACCCCTACCTGGTGTTCTATGTGGAACACCCAGACCGGATCGATGTCTGGCGCGTTCTCCACGGCAAGCGAGACATTCCGGACTGGCTCGCGGAGCCGACGGGCGCGTGAAAGCGCCAGTCCGCCCTCAGACCCGCTCGAGAACGACCGCGATGCCCTGGCCCACGCCGATGCACATGGTGCACAGCGCGTAGCGGCCACCGCGTTGGTGCAGCTGGTTGACCGCGGTGGTCGCCAGGCGCGCGCCGCTGGCGCCCAGGGGATGACCCAACGCGATAGCGCCGCCCCAGGCGTTCACGCGCGGATCGTCGTCTTGCAGGCCCAGATCGCGCAGCACGGCCAGGCCCTGGGCCGCAAAGGCCTCGTTCAACTCGATCACGTCCATCTGCGCCAGCGTCAGGCCTGTGAGTTCGAGCACCTTGCGGGTGGCCGGCGCGGGGCCCATGCCCATGATGCGCGGGGCCAGACCGGCGGTGGCCATGCCCACCACGCGAGCGCGCGGCGTGAGGCCGTGGCGCTTAGCGGCCGCTTCGTTGGCCAGGATCAGAGCGCAGGCGCCGTCGTTCACACCGCTGGCGTTGCCGGCGGTGACGGTGCCGTCGGGGCGCACGACGCCCTTGAGTTTGGCCAGGACTTCCAGACTGGTTTCGCGCGGATGTTCGTCCTGGCTCACGACGATCGGATCGCCCTTTTTCTGCGCGATCGTGACGGGCGTGATCTCGGCGGCGAGGTAGCCGGCCTTCTGGGCCGCCACCGCATTCAACTGCGAGCGCAGCGCCATGCGGTCCTGGGCCTCGCGCTCGATCTTGTAGTCGGTGGCGACGTTCTCGGCGGTCTCGGGCATGCTGTCCACGCCGTACATCTCTTTCATGCGCTTGTTCACAAAGCGCCAGCCGATGGTGGTGTCATACACCGCGTTATTGCGCGAGAAGGCGGTCTCCGCCTTGGGCATGACAAAAGGCGCGCGGCTCATGCTCTCGACGCCACCCGCGATCATCAGCTGCGCCTCGCCCGACTTGATGACGCGCGCCGCACTGCCCACCGCGTCCAGACCCGATCCGCACAGACGGTTGATCGTGGCGCCGGGGACGTCCATCGGCAGGCCGGCCAGCAAGGTCGCCATGCGGGCCACATTGCGGTTGTCCTCACCCGCCTGGTTGGCGCAGCCAAAGAGCACGTCGGTCACCTGGGCCCAGTCCACCCCAGGGTTGCGCGCCATCAGCGCCTTCAGCGGGATGGCGGCCAGGTCGTCGGTGCGCACGCTCGAGAGGGCACCGCCGTATCGGCCGAAGGGTGTGCGGATAGCGTCGCAAATATAGGCTTGGGCATGGGACATGGCAGGGCCTCAGTCGGTGGCTTCAGGAAGTCGGCTGCAGCTTGAAGAGGCTGGTGGACTCGGTCTCGAGTACCAGGCGCTCGTCTGCGGTGAACATGCGCCAGGTCCACTCGACCACCCCCAGCTCGGGCCGCTTGGTGGAGCGGCGCACCTCATTGACCGTGATGCGCAGGGTCAGGACATCCCCCGGGCGCACCGGCGCCGGCCAACGGATATTGGACACACCGGGCGAGGCGAACGATTCGGAGTCCTTCAGCACATGGTCCGCCGCCAGGCGCATAGCGATCGAGCAGGTGTGCCAACCGCTGGCGATCAGACCAGAGAACGGCCCCGCTTTCGCGCGCTCGGGCTGGGTATGGAACCACTGCGGGTCGTAGGCGGTGGCGAACTGCAGGACCTCGGCCTCGGTGACCGGGTAGGAGCCGACCTCGATCACCTGGCCGGCATGGAAATCAGCGAACTTCATATCCCGATGGTAACGACCCCGCCCCGAGGGCGATCAGTAGGTCTCCAGGTGCAGGCGGCCATCGCGCTTGAGGGCGGCGCCCACGGTGTCCCAGTTCAGACCGGCCTGCTGCGCGATGTCCTTGAGCGCCAGCACCACGCCCTCCTCCATCGCCTTGAGACCGCAGACGTAAAAATAAGCGTTCGGATCGACCAGCATCTGGGCCAGGTCGGCAGCCTGTTCACGCATGGCGTCCTGCACGTACTTGCGCGGCTGGCCCGGCGTGCGGCTGTAGGCGAAGTGGGTGTCGATGAAGTCCTTGGGCAGGCTTTGCAGCGGCCCGAAGTACGGCAGCTCCTGCTGCGTTCGCGCACCGAAGAACAGCATCAGGCGTCCGCCCTCGAACTTGCCGCTGGCGCGCTGGCGGCGGCGCCACTCGGTCATGGCGCGCATGGGGGCGCTGCCGGTGCCGGTGCAGATCATCACGATGTGACTGCGTGGGTGATTGGGCATGAGGAAGCTGGTGCCAAACGGCCCGATCACCTGCACCGTGTCGCCCACCTTCAGGTCGCACATGTAGTTGCTGGCGACGCCGCGCACCGGCTTGCCCTGGTGGTCCTCCAGCACGCGCTTGATGGTCAGGGACACGTTGTTGTAGCCGGGGCGCTCGCCGTTGCGCGGGCTGGCGATGGAGTACTGGCGCGCATGGTGCGTGCGGCCCTTGTCGTCCACGCCGGGCGGAATGATGGCGATGGATTGGCCCTCGAGGCAGGGAAAAGGTACCTGACCGAAGTCCAGCACGATGTGGTGGGTGTCGTAGTCGGTACCGACCTCGGTCACGCGCACATTGCCCGTCACCGTGGCGGTGAGGGTCTTCTCGGCGGCCTTGGGGCCGTAGAGGTTGGTGTAGGGGTGGGCGGCCGACCAGGGCGGCACTTGCGCGCCGTATTGCGCGCTGTTGAACGGTGCGTCGGCTTCGGCGGTGGCGGCGGTGGCGACCACCGTCGCCGCAGCGGCGACGGGTTCGGCCTCGGCGACTCCACCGGCCTGAACCAGTTCCTCGGGCGGCAGTTCCGCCGGCAGCGACTCCCAGGTCAGTTGTTCAGCGGGCGTATAGGCCCGCACGCGCGGCATCTGCCGCCAGTTGTCGATGGAACCCGTGGGGCACGGCGAGATGCAGGCCATGCACAGGTTGCACAGGTCGGCGTCGACGACGTAGTTGTTGTCATCGTGCGTGATCGCCTTTTGCGGGCAGATCGACTCGCAGGTGTTGCAGCGGATGCAGATCTCGGGATCGATCAGATGCTGCTTGATGACGGCCGCTTGTGCGTTTTCCATATTGCTTGTCTCCAGAAGGTCCCAGGGCCGCTAAAGCGGCCCTTTTCCAGTGGCCGCCGTGGATCCGGCTTTGCCGGTCCACCAGCGGCGCCCCCTTGAGGGGGAAGCGGCGAAGCCGCTTCGGGGGTGGGTCAAATCCCGGTTAATTAAACCGCACGTATTCGAAATCCACCGCTTGGCGGTTGATGCCGACCACCGGGGGCGCAATCCAATTGGCGAACTTGCCCGGCTCGACGACGCGGCCCATGAG
>JACCEC010737220.1_pt1 | contig 18916 bp, 15 predicted proteins | sample 7450121 | NCBI WGS metagenome assembly JACCEC01 (sample SAMN15323455, study PRJNA562643) | freshwater metagenome | isolation source: river surface water | place: USA:Blue River Watershed | collected 2017-08-18 | reverse complement strand
GCTCAGGTGCAAGGCGAAGCGGATGTGATGTCCTGAGGTTCGGAAACTTTGCGCTAACGCTTGCGCATCGGGAGGGGTGGCTAAGAATCGGGCGAGTTTCCGGTGATGAATCGCGATGGTTCGTCACATGGTGGAACCTTCAGGCCGGTGAGGCCTTAAAAACGTCCAAGAAAAACACCCAGAACAATGAAAACAACGATGAAAGCATTCTTGATGGCGCTCTCTTTGGGGATGGCGGTTTCCGCTTCCGCCCAAGAGCAGAACCTGTTCAACGGCAAAGATCTCAGCGGATGGAAAGGACTCGACCGCCTCTGGTCGGTCAAAGATGGTGCCATTCAGGGAGAGACACAACCGGACCCCGAAAATCCGAAGCGTGGTTTGCTTAAGCACAATAGCTTTTTGGTGTGGACGGGCGGCGAAGTCGGGGATTTTGAGCTGCGACTGAAGTACCGGTTTATTTCAAATGCGGGGAACTCGGGAATCCAGTTCCGCAGCAAACACGTGGAGGACGGCGTGGATGGGCCAATCGTCTCTGGGTACCAAGCCGACTGCGATGCCGGAAACGGGTACACGGGAATCAACTACGAGGAGCGCGGGCGTGGTATTTTGGCGAAGCGGGGTTCCAAGTCGGTGATCAAGGCGGACGCTGCTGACGCAAACAAGGCGAAGATTGAGGTGGTGGGGTCGGTGGGTGAAGATGCTGAAATCAAGGCGGCGATTAAGCCGACGGGTGAGTGGAACGACTACCTCATCATTGCGAAGGGGAACCACATCCAGCAGTTCATCAATGGGAAGCAGACCATTGATTTGGTTGATGAGCACGAGGCGAAAGCGGCGAAGAAGGGGATTCTCGCGCTACAGATTCATGGCGGACCGCCGATGGCAGTGCAGTACAAAGACATCGTGCTGAATCCCCTGAAGTAGCATTGTCTGGGTGTTTCGGAACCCTGTTGTGATCAGGGTGCGGAACGCCGTCTGCTCTTAGTTCGGGCCGTCCGTTTTGTGAGACGGGCGGCCCTTTTCGTTCAACCCCAGTGATTCAAAAATGAAAAAAGTGATGTTTGCCGGCGCGGTGCTTGCCGCGGGTGTGTCGGTGTTATTTTCAGGTCCTGACGCGCGAGCTGCGGCGGCGAAGAAGAAAGTGTTGATGATTGCGGGGCGGCCTTCGCACGGGCCGGGTCAGCACGAGCACAATGCGGGCGTGCAGTTATTGACGAAGAGCTTGCAGCAGGGAGCGGCTGACCTCGTGGAGGTGAGCTTCAAGCTGAGCGGGGAATGGCCGTCGGAAGAGGAGTTGGGCAAGGCGGACACGATTTTGATTTATTCGGATGGCGGTGGGGGACATCCGGCGGTTCAGGGCGAGCGGTTGGCTCAGTTGGGGGCCCAGATGAAGCGTGGTTGCGGATTTGTGTGTTTACATTACGCGGTTGAACCGGCTTACGAGAAGGTCGGGTGGCCTGAGGCTCAGACTGGGCCGGACGGCAAACCGGTTAAGCAGGAGGTTCCTGCGGTGCGGGGGTCAAAGGGCCGTGGCGCGGAGGAATTCAAGCAATGGCTGGGCGGATATTTTGAGCAGTACTGGTCGGTGAATCCGCATTGGACGGCTGATTTCAAATCTCTACCCAAGCATGCGGTTTCGAATGGGGTGAAGCCATTCAGCACCAATGATGAATGGTATTACCACATGCGTTTCCGCGATGGCATGAAGGGGGTGACTCCCGTTTTGAGTGACCTGCCGCCGGAGTCCACGACCAAGCGGGGGGAGGGGCCGCATGCAGGGAATCCTGACCAGGCGCGAGCGGTGCTTGAACTGAAACAGCCACAGCATGTTGCGTGGGTGGTTGAGCGCGAAGATGGCGGGCGCGGTTTCGGTTTCACCGGCGGACATTTCCATGCGGGTTGGGCAAATGACGACCAGCGTAAACTGGTTTGTAACGCGATTGTTTGGACGGCGCGCGCGGAAGTGCCTGCTGCGGGTGTGGTTTCGAGTGTCACGGAAGCGGACATGCAGGCTAACCTCGATCCCAAGGGGCAGCCTAAGAAATGAGTCCAAGGTAGGCCGTTAACAATGAATTGAAACTTGGAGCGGCCCTCGAAGGAGCCGCTCCTTTTTTTTGAATCCATGGACAGAATGAATGTGTTGAAAGCTGGGTTAGGCGTGATGGCTCTAGCATCGTTGTGTGTGGCGCAGGACAGGTCGAAGGCACCGGAGAACTACGGGGTCGAAGCAGCGTTGCAATCGCTTTCCAAAATGACGGTTGCCGAGGGTTTGGAGGTGTCTTTGTTCGCGGCGGAGCCGATGGTCCAAAATCCCACGGCAATGGATGTCGATGCGCGTGGGCGAGTGTGGATTACGGAGGCTGCGAACTATCGAAAGTGGGCGAATCCTCCGATTCGTCCGGAAGGGGATCGCGTGATGACGTTGGAGGATACGGATGGAGACGGGCGGGCGGATAAGGCGACGGTTTTTTATCAGGATCCCAGCATTGATTCGGCGCTGGGAATTGCGGTGTTTGGAGATGAGGTGATTGTTTCGGTGGCGCCGAATGTCTTTGTTTTGCGCGACACGGATGGGGATGGAAAAGCGGACCAACGCCGGCTCCTCCTAACGGGGACGGCGGGGCGTCAGCATGATCACTCGTTTCACTCGTTTGTGCATGGAACGGACGGGAGGCTGTACTTCAACTTTGGGAACACGGGTTCGCATTACCGGCGTCCAACGGGCAAGTTGCTCAATGTTCCATTGCACGGCGCTATCTCGCTGGACGATGTGAAAGAGAATAGCGAACCGATCACTGATCTGACGGGGAACGTGATTGAGGCGACGCGGAAACCGTATCAGCAGGGGATGGTGTTTCGTGCGGACTACCGGGATGGTCAGTTGACGAACTTCGAGACGCTCGGGAACAATTTTCGGAACAACTACGAGGCGGCGCCCGACTCGTTTGGGAATCTGTGGCAGAGCGATAACGACGATGATGGGAACAAGGGGGTCCGGATTAACTATGTGATGGAGCATGGGAGTTTCGGTTACTCCGATGAGCTGACGGGAGCGGCTTGGCAAACGAAGCGGCCCAATATCGAGAAAGACATTCCTTTGCGGCATTGGCACCAGAACGATCCGGGGACGATTCCGAACCTGCTGCAGACAGGGGCGGGATCACCGACGGGACTGTTGGTTAACGAGGGATCAGCGCTCGGGCAGAGGTTTGAGAATCAGATTATTCATTGCGATGCTGGTCCGCGGGTTGTCCGAGCCTATCCGGTGCGGAAGCAAGGGGCGGGTTTTAGTGCGGAAATGGTCGAGATTCTGACGTCCTCTGACAGTTGGTATCGGCCGTCGGATGTGGCGATTTATCCGGACGGTTCACTGTTTGTGGCGGATTGGTACGACGCTGGGGTTGGTGGGCATGCGATGGCGGACAACGAGGTGAACGCGTTGCGTGGTAGGATTTATCGTGTGGCGTCCAAGGGGGCAAAACTCAGTGTGCCCAAGGTAGATGTATCCACTCCCGAGGGAGCAGTGGCGGCATTGCGTTCGCCAAATAAAGCGACGCAGCACATTGCCTATCGCGCGCTTGCGGCCATGGGGGATAAGGCGGTGCCTGCGTTGAAGGGGATGTTCGAGTCGAATGCCCCGCGGATGCGTGCGCGCGCGCTGGCGCTTTTGGCGCGGGTGCCGAAACAGGCGAATATGGCACTCGCGGCAGCGCTACAGGACAAGGATTCGGACGTGGTGATTGCGGGGATTCGGCTTGCGACCATGCTCGCAACGTCCGGCGAGTTGGATACGTCAGTCCTTGAAAATATGCCGGGACTGGTTGGTCGTTTGGTTGGGCATGCGGATCCGGCGGTGCGGAGGCAGTTGGCGGTTTCCTTGCATCATGCGAAGAAGGTGGAGCCCATGTGGGCGAAACTGGCTGTCCAGCACGATGGGAGTGACCGGTGGTATTTGGAGGCGCTTGGGATTGGTGCGCGCGGGATTGATGACTCCTGCTTTGACGCTTGGTTTACCGAGGTGAAAGGGCAGTGGGATACTGCGGCGGGGCACGACATTGTGTGGCGGTTACGGACGCCGAAGGTTGCGCCATTACTCGCAAAGCTCATTTTGCGAAGTCCTCAGGAGCAGCGGTATTTGCGCTCGTTTGATTTCGTTCCGGATTCGCCGGAGCGCACGGATGCGTTGCTAACCTTGGCAAAAGACTCCACGGATGTGGCGGTGGTGGTCGAGGCGCTGCAGCGACTGGTTCGCACGTCGGCGAAAGATGCTCCTGCTGTGGTGTCGGCGTTGGAGGGGGCGCTGGCGCGGACGAAGGGGCGGGCTGCGTATGTCGATATGGTTGGTGTGGTCGGAGTTGGAAATCGGGCAGCTGAGTTACTTGAGGCCGCGTTGCAGTTGAGGCCGGCACCGGAAGCCATGGATGCGATTCGGATGCTGGTGAAGGATGCGGGAGGCTTTTCTCAGATTCAGTCGGCAATTAAAGGGGCGAAGGGCGAAACGGTTGAGGGCATTTTTGGAATGCTGGGAGACAGCGGGTTAGCGAAGGCGGTGGATCTGCTTACGGGTGAGGTTAAGGCGGAGGGCACGCCTGAGAGGCGTTCTGCGGCGATTCGTGCGTTGGCTCGGACGCAGGCTGGTGCCGAGGCGTTGGTGAACACGGCAAAGGGCGGTGCGTTTCCCTCGGAACTGCGTGGAGTGGCAGCATCGGCACTGGCGATGGTGCAATACGCTTCGTTGAAGGAGGAGATTGCCAAGCAGTTCCCTCAGGCGGGGGCACTGGGAGGCAAGCCGTTGCCGCCGGTCAGTGAGTTGGTGAAGGTGAAAGGGGATGCGGCTCACGGAAAAGAAGTGTTTGAGCGTGCGGCATCCTCTTGCGTGACCTGCCACAAGGTTGGCGCGAAGGGCGTCGATTTCGGGCCGGGGTTGGGTGCAATCGGCGCGAAGCTACCGAAGGAAGCCTTGTACGACGCGATTATCAATCCGAACGCGGGTATTTCGATGGGCTTCGAGACCTCTGAGGTTCGGCTTCGGAGTGGTGGACTTGCGATGGGGATTGTGCGGAGTGAGACGCAGGATGAGGTGGTGCTGGTTTTGCCAGGCGGGGCACTTCAGAAGGTGCCGCGCACGGATGTTCAGCAGATTAAGAAGCTGCCCGTGTCCATGATGCCAAGTGGCTTGAATCAAGCGCTCACGCAGCAGGATCTCGTTGATTTGGTGGAGTATCTTGCCACCTTGCGGGACGCAAAATAGTTCACGCAAATGGACGCTTCAACGGTTCTCTCGCGACTTCGGGTGTTTCCCGACTGGCCTAAGCCGGGCGTGCGGTTTCTCGATATTGGGAGTCTGACAGAATCTCCGGAGTTGTTCGGATGGACGGTGTCTGGATTGGTGGAGATTGCTCGGAGTGAGGAGGCCGAGGTTCTGGTCGCTGTGGATGCGCGAGGATTCTTGTGGGCGGGAGCGGTGAGTGCCGCTCTCGGACTGCCGGTTGTTTTGGCGCGGAAGCCAGGGAAGCTGCCTGGGGAATCAGTCTGCGGTTCTTACGAGTACGAGTACGCTTCGGGATCCATTTGCATTCAGCGTGATGCGCCAATTTGCGGGAAGCGGGTGATGGTGGTTGATGACGTGCTGGCGACAGGGGGAACGCTGCGCTGCCTTCACGGGTTGTTACGTCGAGAGTTTCAAGTGCAAGAAGCGGTGCTGGCTGTGGTTTTGGAGATTGGCGCGCTTGCCGGACGGATGCCGATTGAGCGTGAGGGGGGCAGGGTTCACTCCCTGATTTGTTCCTGATGCAGCGGCTCGTTCTCATTGCTCTCGAGGATGAAGCGCCGCAGTTGAAAGGCCGCGAAGGGGTTCATTTCACCGGCGTGGGCAAGGTGAATGCGGCAATTGCGGCCGCGAGGCTGATTGAGCGGCACTCGCCCGCGGAAATCTGGAACTTCGGGACGGCGGGCGGCATCACGGTTGGAGCAGGACTCTACGAGTGTACTCGGTTTGTTCAGCGCGACATGGATTGTTCGCCGCTGGGTTTTGCTGTTGGGCACACTCCCTATGAGGACGAGTTGGAAATAACGTTCGGCGGCGAGGGGTTGGTGTGCGGTTCGGGCGATCAGTTCGTCACTAATCCTGCGCTTTCGGTCGCCGTCGATCTTGTTGAGATGGAGGCTTATGCGATAGCGAAGGCGTGCGCGCAAGCGGGCGTGAAGTTTCGATGTTTCAAATACGTGTCGGATTCTGCTGACGGCGCTTCAGCGGGAGAGTGGGAACAGAACAAGCATCGGGGCGAGGAGCTCTTTTTGAAAATCTTCGACGCATCCATTTGATGTTAAGCGAGTTCAAAACGTATTGGTCCATGCGTTGACGTTGCAACGCACGCTGATGCTGTCAGAGATCTCACCGAGGGGAGCGAGATTCCACTCCCACTCGTAATCTGGCGTCCGGAGCTTAACCCCGTGCAGAGCATCCTCGACGGACGTGGTTTCGCCCGTTTCAACAGAGGAAGTTCTGGAAATCCAACGGTCGGAGATGAGGGCTTTTCGCTCCGCAGAATGCGAGCGCATTTCCGAGAGGTGTCGTTGAATCAGGGCGAGGGGATTCTGCTCTGAATCGCTTTCATCCGTTTCCGCAGGCCCATCCAAGGCGAGTTGCGAGGCGACGTTCACCGAAGCGAGAAAATCGCACGCGGGCAGCGACGGGAGCGAGGGTGCCAGTTGGAGGTGTGTTTGCCCAAGGAGATGACCTGACCGTGGATCAAGATTGAGCCGTCCATTCAGGTCCAAATGAATGCGATGCACATTTCGGCGGAGCATGAGCGGGAGAGCTGAGAAGGCGGGATGGACGATGTCGACCAGCAGAACGGTTTTGAACGCCGCTGCGAGAGCCGCGACTGGGATGTCGTGGTGGAGTCCTGCGCCGAGGATGATTGCTAGGTCTCGCCCTTGGCACTGCTGCATTTCGTGCATGAGAACGCGTTGCGTCTTTTGCAAGTGCGGTGCCCAAGCGTGCGACAAGCGGCGAGCACGGGCGCGAATACCAATTGCGGAGCGCAAGTTGGATCGGAGAGGTCCGGCAACGGGCGTTAGAAGATATTCGCAGAGTTCGGCGAGCATGTCAGAGGCATCGGAAGAGGCCCGCCAGGATTTCGCGATACACGCAGGCTCGGGAGACCTTGATTTTATGCTGAGGAACAGCAGGTTGTGCCTCAATTAAATCGAGAGTTCTGTGTCCAAGCGCGGCCGGTAGCCATGCTGCTAGGCGGAGTCTGAGAAGGGGTGTTTGGTTGACGTAGCGTGTGGCATTCGCGAGCCAAAGGCGTGCTTGGTGAGCCCACCGGCGGTGGATGGGGGCAAAGCGCGGATTGCGGATGAAGGTGTGGTCAAGGCTGATGCCTGCGGATTCGAGTTCCGTGGCGGGGAAGTAACACCGGCCAATCGCGAGATCGGCTCCGACATCGCGGACGATGTTGATGAGTTGGAGTGCTTGGCCGAAGAGGCGGGCCTGCTGGAGGCGTTCGGATGAGGGGGGGCTCTGTCCGGGAAGGAGGTGGACGACTTCGGTCCAGAACTCGCCCACGCACCCAGCGACGAGGTAGGTGTACTCTTCCAGTTCGGATTGATGAGACAGGAACCGGAGGGTTGATGGATCAGTAAACCGATTCCGATCAAGGATTTGGCCCGCAATGATTTTTGTCAGAACCGATTTGACGAGATGCTGTTGTGTGGGGGGAAGAAGGGTGAGGAGGTGGAAGCACAGGGCGGCACGGGAGAGGAGTTCTCGCTCGCCAGCGTGATGGGTGGGGGTGTCCTGAAGGGCTTGTTGGGTGGTTGCGCGTAGCGTTCCCGCAACCACGTCGTCGCGGTAAGCCGCCAGGAGTGCGGAGCCCGATTGCGCTGTGGCAACCGGTGCATCCGCGACGGAATCAGATGTTCGTGCGAAAAGGTAAGCGAGCGAAACGGTGGATCTTATCGCGTTTGGCAGCAGTTGGATGGAAAGGAAGAATGATCGCGAAACCGAGGCAAGGACGGGTCCGAGGAGGCGTTGAAGCTCGGGAGGTTCTCCGGAAGTGTGACTCATTTTTCCAGAGGGATCAGTCTAAGCCCGGGGACGGCGGTGATGGCATGAAGGTGCGGGGCAACGCGCATCGGTGCTGGAGAAAACCACTGGATTGGGATGGCCGCCTGGCGGATGCGCTGCGCCATTCGAACGACGTGTTGAAACGCCTGTAGCGGCGTTTCATGCGGTGCTGGCGAGGCGATTCCGTCGGAATACACCCAGGCGAGTGGCATTGAGGTGTGTTGGCGCGATGCACGCATTCGGAGCTTCGCTAGGCCGTCAGCAATGGCGCTGCTCCCGTGCGCTGGGGTAGGTGTAAGCAGCAGGGCGAGAAGTTTTTTTCTCGGCGTGCGCAGGATGCTCTTGATGCATCCGGCGGAGATCAGGTGGAGCGTGATGCGGGAGTACGGTCCCTTTGCAACACGATCGTAGAGATGTGAAATGCAGCGGGTCAGGAACAATCCGGTTCCCGATGAACGACTGGCATCGAGCAGCACATGGGGCGTGGGGCGTTGGTTCGTTGAAAGCGTCCGAAGTTGAAAGCCCGGATTGCCGGGACGCCAAGATGAAGCGAGCGAGTACAGAACGCTCTCAACCCAAGCAATCGGAGGTTTCGGAAGGAGGTTGGAAGCGGTGTTTCGGGCTGGGTTTATTTGGTCAGAAAGAGTCCGTTTGACCGAGGGAAGTGGGGGAGGTTGAGGGAGCGGCGGAAGAGGAGGAGACGCTGGACGCGCTCCGGGGGCTTGGTGACTCGCGAGGGACGGGGGTCTGTTTTTCGGACTGGTCGGGGGCGTGTTGCTCGTTTGGTCGGGGGCGATGCGGTGAGGGGAGCAAAGTGTCCATGCCTCAGCGAGATGTTCAGCAGTAACGGTTGGCGTATGGGAAAGCGCTGCGATGGCACGGGCCGTTCTCAAGGCGGCGATTCCCGCTCGCAGGCTTTCGATGTTCAGCGTAGCCGCGATTTCTGCATTTGTTGCGTGGAGAGCATCGGGTATCGAGACATTCAGAAGGAGTTTGCGTGCGGCGTTGATGCTTTCAATGAGAGCAGATTCCTCGGCTGTCCATGCTGCGAGAAATGCCGCGGGATCATCATCAAATGCGAGGCGGCGACGACTGGCGTCGGCCCGTTCGGACGTCGTCGATGGCGGGGTGACGTTGATTCCGTGCGCGAATCGGTCGGAAAGTTGAGGGCGCAAGTCACCTTCCTCGGGATTCATGCTCCCAATCAGAATGAAGCGAGAACTTGCGACTCGGCTTGTTCCATCGCGCTCGGTTTGGTGTCGTCCCGACGATGCGGGATCGAGGAGCAGATCCGCGAGATGGTCTGGAAGCAGGTTGATTTCGTCGATGTAGAGGGCTCCGTTGTTGGCGGATGTAATGAGGCCGGGTTGCTCAACCCAGCGGCCTGACTCGACGAGCGATTTGAGTTCTGTGCCACCGGTCAGGCGCTCGATGGAGGCTCCCAGTGGAACCTCAACCCAAGGTCGAGGGGTTGTGTCGAGGGCGTCGAGAAATCGACCAAATGCTCGTGCAAGCGTTGTCTTTGCAGCGCCTCGCGGACCGGACAGCAGGACCCCGCCGATACGGGGATCGACGGCGTGCAAGAGGAGACTGCGCTTTGCCGTATCGAGTCCGACGATAGCGGTAAAAGGGAAAAGCGGGGGGAGAGCGTCGACCGCGGGGTCCATGAGGTGATTAAAGGAAAAGGGACTCCCCCGCGCGAGGGGAATCCCTTTTCAAAGAGGGCGTATGCGCCCAGTTTACTTCATGAGCTTTTCGAGACTCGGGGCAATGGCGTCCGCCCAGATCTGATAGCTTTTCGCGTTCAGGTGCAGGAGGTCGGGCATGATTTCCTTGGTGAGCGTGCCGTCGGGTTCGAGGAACTTCGTGCCGAAGTCGAGATAGTGGATTTTGTTGCCGTCGTGAAACTTCGAGATGATCGCGTTCACGGCCTTGTTTTTATCGCGTCCCGGATTGTTCGCGTCACCGGCTCCGCGAGGGAAGATTCCGAGCAGAAGGATTTTGGTTTCAGCAGAGCGTTTGTGAATGGCGCTGATGATGTTGCGAATGCCGGCGGCCACTTCTTCGGGAGAATTTTCTTTCGTGCCGCTGTTGTTGGTTCCGATCATGAGCACGACGGCCTTGGGTTTGATTCCATCAAACTCACCGTTTTCGACGCGCCAGAGAACGTGTTGCGTGCGGTCACCGCCGATGCCGAAGTTGGCTGGTGTGTATTTCCCGAACGAGGCTTCCCAGATTGCGGACTGCCCTCTCCAACCTGCGGTGATGGAGTCGCCGAGGAACACGAGTTGAGCTTTCCCTTCCTTGGCGATGGCGACGAACGAATCATGAGATTTCATGAATCCCTCCTGTGGAGCACCGGTTTTTGGGTCCATTTTCGGAGCAGCGACGTCGGCTTTTTGGACGGGCAGTGCGACGACCGGTGCGGCTTGCGTTGCGGGGGTTGCGTTCTGGGCGAGCACATTGCCTGCGATGAGCAATGTGACGAGGGGTAGGTTGATGAGGTGTCTCATAGACGTTGAAAGGGTGAATGAACGGGGGGAACGAAGCAATCGGGGATGGATGAGCGCTGAGGGTGATTTGCAGGTTGCCGCAGTGTTCTTCGACTTCCATTGCTCCGGGGTGGGGGAGGGGGTAGTTTGATGACTTATGTCGTTTCAGGAGTTTGGCCTTTCGGAGGCTGTCGTACACGGGGTGCAGTCGATGGGATACATCGACCCGACGCCGATCCAGGAGAGGGCGATCCCTGTCATCCTGAGTGGTAAGGATGTCATGGGCTCGGCGCAGACCGGGACGGGAAAGACGGCTGCGTTTGCCTTGCCGATTTTGACTTTGCTGGGTCAGCACCGAGGGATGCGGTGTTTGATTTTGGAGCCGACGCGGGAGTTGGCGGCGCAGGTGGAAGAGTCGTTGCGTTGGTTTGCGCGGTTCTCGGATTTGGAGATTGGGTTGGTTCACGGGGGGGTGAAGCACGGGGGACAGCGTGACAAGCTGAAGCGCGGGATTGATGTGTTGGTGGCGACGCCGGGGCGGTTGCTGGACTTTATGGAGGACGGGACGATTTCGTTGTCTTCGATTCGGTATCTGATTTTGGACGAGGTGGATCGGATGCTGGATATGGGCTTTTTGCCGCAGGTTCGGCAGATTGTGGAGAAGTGCCCAGCCCAGAGGCAGACGCTGTTTTTCTCGGCAACCATGCCGCCGGAGATTGATCGGATGGCCAAGTGGGTTTTGAAGGAACCCGAGGTGATTGAGATTGGGCAGAGGCTTTCGCCGGCGGAGACGGTCGCGCACGCCTTGTATCCGGTGGCAAAGGACCAGAAGTTCGATTTGTTGTTGGAGATTTTGGCGAGGACGAGTTTTGACAGTTGCATCATTTTTTCGGCAACCAAGGTGAATGCGGACCGTATTGCGGCGCGGTTGGGTGAGAGTGGGCATCCTGTGGCGGTCATGCATGCAGACCGTTCACAGAAAGAGCGAACCGAAGCGTTGGACGGGTTTAAGTCGGGTCGATTCAAGCTGCTGGTTGCCACGGATTTGGCGGCGCGCGGATTAGACATTGCAGGGGTCTCGCACGTCATCAATTACGATGTGCCCGGGCATCCAGAGGATTACGTGCATCGGATTGGCAGGACAGGACGGGCACAGACCACCGGCGAGGCGTTCACGATTTTTTCGGCTGAGGATACGGATGCGGTGCGTGCGATTGAGGGCTTCATTGGCTCGCCGATTGAGCGGCGGAAGTTGGAAGGGTTTAGCTACCTGTTCACCATGTTGTTGAATGGCGGACCGGCCCGGCCTGCTCGGAGTAAGGCGAGTATGTTTATGGGGGCGCGCCGTCGGCGCTGAGGCGTTGAGTTTCTAGGCGAACATGGGCGGGATAGCGGGCATTACCGAGGCATTGCGCGGCGGCGGGCCGTTCACAAAGGTTTTGGCGCCGCTGAAGCGGAAGGGGGCGGTATCGATTGATGTTGGGTATATTGATGGGTGTGCTCAGCCTGTTGTGGCGGGGATGGTTGCGGAGGCTCAGCATGGCCGTGGGTTGACGTGGGTTTTCGTGAGTGACGCGCACGCTCAGAGTCGGATTTGCGGGGTGCTGGGCCAGTTGTTTGAGTCGGTTTTGCTTCTCCCGGAGGCGCCGGCGAAGTCGGACGGGGAGGCGGTGAGCGACGGAGAGGTGGTGGCTGAGCGGTTGGCTGTTTTGAGAAAGGTGCCTGAGTTACGGAAGGCAAAGCAGGGGCTTGTGGTGGCGGTGATGGCGAGCTTGATGGAATCGGTTCCCTTGGCTGAGGAGATTTCTCGCGGCGAAGTGAGGCTGAAGGCGGGCATGCGCATGGACCGCGATGCGTTGGAGCGAAAGCTCGACGAGGCTGGTTTTGAGAAGGTTTCTCAAGTGTTTGAGCGAAGGCAATATGCGGTTCGTGGGAGTATTCTGGATGTTTTTGCGGTGGCGGATTCAGTGCCAGTTCGTACGGACTGGTTTGGGGACGAGTTAGAGTCGATTCGCGGGTTCAATGTGCACTCGCAGATGTCGGTGGAATCGTTCCCAGAGATCGGTTTGGTGCTTGGGGATGAGGAGGCGATGCGCACGACGACGTTGCGCGAGTGTTTACGTGCGGAGGATTTGGTGATTTACGCGGACCTCGGGGCGGCCCAAGGGGCTGATTTTCCGGAGGCATTTCACGGACGGTTTGCGCGTGTGCTGAGGGGATTGCCCTCTGAGGCGACGGAGATGGATGGCGCGTGTTTCCCTGCAGACATGGCGGATCTTCATGCGGGCGAGTTTATTGTGGACCAGATTAAGCGGGACCGCCTGTTGAGGCAGTTGGAGGAATGGCGCCAGCGTTCGTGGTCGGTTTTTCTGGTTTGCCAGAATGAGGGGGAGATGGAGCGGATGCGGGAGATTATTCCGACGGGATATTCTGAGTCGTTGATTTTTGTTGAGGGAGAAATCACGGGAGGGTTCACCTGTCCGGGCGCGCGGGTTGCGGTGATTACGGATGACGAGATGTTGGGTCGGTCAAAGCCGATTCGAGTGACGCGGGGTGCGGGGCAGCGGTTTCGGGATTTATTGGCGCTGGGGCCGATGGATTTTTCGGAGATTCAGGAGGGGGATTTGGTGGTGCATTTGGAGTACGGGATTGGTCGCTATGAGGGGTTGAGTGAGATTCCGCGGGAGGGCGGAGGGGAGGAGAAGGTGATGGTGATTGAGTACGCGAAGCGTGCTCGGGTGTATGTGCCGATGGAGCAGGCGAACCAGATTTCGAAGTATGTTGGTCTGGGGCGTAAGAATCCGCCGCTTAATGAGTTGGGGGACGGCAAGTGGGGGCGATCCAAGGTGCGAGCGGAGCGGGCGGCGGTGGAGTATGCCGGACGGCTTTTGGAGATTCAGGCGCAGCGGATGAGTGCGGTTGGGATTGCATCACCGCCGGACACCCATTGGCAGCATGAGTTTGAGGACTCCTGTCCGTTCGAGGAGACGCAGGATCAGTTGAGGGCCATTGAGGCGGTGAAGCGGGACATGGAATCGGAGCGTCCGATGGATCGATTGATTTGTGGGGACGTGGGGTTTGGTAAAACGGAGGTTGCGTTGAGGGCGGCTTTTAAGGCGGTCATGGGACGGCGTCAGGTTGCGGTTTTGGTTCCGACGACGGTCTTAGCAGAGCAGCACTATCGCACCTTTCGGGAGAGGATGAGTGCCTTTCCGATTCGGGTGGAGATGCTGTCTCGGTACCGAAATCGGGGGGAGCAGACGGAGACGTTAAAGGGACTGCAGGATGGCTCGGTGGACATCGTGGTGGGGACGCATCGTGTGATTTCGAAGGATACGCGTTTCCGTGATCTCGGATTGGTGATTGTGGATGAGGAGCAGCGGTTTGGGGTGAAGCACAAGGAGGAGTTGAAGGCGCGGTTTCGCTTGGTGGACCAGTTGACGTTGTCTGCGACGCCGATTCCTCGGACGTTGTATCTTTCGCTGATGGGAGCGCGGGAGATGAGCACGTTAGAGACACCTCCGGCGAACCGGATTCCGGTTGAGACAGAGGTTCGTCCGTACGACGAGCGGGTGATTCGGGATGCGATTCAGCGGGAGATTCAGCGCGGTGGGCAGGTGTATTTTCTCCATAACCGGGTGGAGAGCATTGAGTGGATGAGGAAGCGGATTACGGAGTTGGTGCCTGGGGCGCGGGTGATTACGGGGCACGGGCAGATGGCGGACGGAGAGTTGGAGGACGTGATGCAACGGTTTATCACGGGGTCTGCGGATGTTTTGGTTGCGACGACGATTATTGAGAGCGGGTTGGATATTCCGAATGCCAATACGATTATCATTGATCGGGCCGATCGATTTGGGTTGGCGGACCTGTATCAACTGCGGGGAAGGGTTGGGCGTGGGGGGATGAAGGCCTATGCGTACTTGATGTTGCCTCGGGATTTGATTCCGGCGGGAGATTCGCGGAAGCGTGTGGCGGCGATGCAGCAGTACTCGCATTTGGGTGCAGGGTTTCGGATTGCCATGCGGGATTTGGAGATCCGCGGGGCGGGAAACATTTTGGGGACGCAGCAGAGCGGGCACATCGTTACGGTGGGCTTGGAGTTGTATTGCACGTTGTTGAAGCGGGCGATTGCTCGGACCAAGGGCGAGTCCAACGCTGCGGATGTTGGGTTGGCAGCTTACTCGTTTGATTTCGTGGCGCTTTGCGAAGCTGATTATGTCAGCCGTGATCGGAGGATTGTGGCGGGCGCGTTTTTACCTGAGTCGTACATTGAGGACCCGTCCCAACGCATTCGCGCTTATCGGATGCTTTGTTCGGCGGGTGACGCGGCGGAAGTTGAGCGTGTTTTGGAGGGCTGGCGTGACTTCCACGGATCGCAGGTGCCGCAGGCTGCGTTGAACTTGGCAGTCATTCAGCGGATTCGGATCAAGGCGGCGGAGAAGGGTTTGCGCCACGTTGAAGTTCAGGATGAGCGCGTGAAGATGAAGCGCCGCGACGGAGAGTTCATTCAGATTCTCGGGAAGTTTCCTCGGCTGAACTTGTTCAAAACTCCAGAGGAGCGTCTGGAGATTCTGGAGCGGATGATGGAGTCGCTTTGATGAAGGCGGTAGCCTTTCACCTCATGATACGGTGAGGGTTTAGGAGAGATGGCCGAGGGCGAGAAGACCGTAGAAGGTATATTCCGCGTCGAGATGGTCGTCGTTCCAGTGCCCGTGAAACCCACCTTCGGCAGACCAGAGCGAATCAATAAAATCGAGGCAAGCTTCCTTGATGGCGCTGGGGATGGGCGTTTCGAGGCATGCCAGAGCGTGCAGTGCCGTGGCGGTGGAGAGCAAATCTGGGATGGGCGCTAGAGGCATGGCCATGAAGCCGCCTTGGGGATGGACCTGTCCGAGTAGCCAATCCGCAACGGAGGCGTTGAGAGGCATTTGAAGTTGTGAGAGCAGTGTGACGGCTGCGGCGGTTGGGTTCGTTGATCCTCGGGGGAGAGCTGGGAGGTTTCCCCATGCGCCGTCGCGTGACTCAAGGCGCTTGAGTGATCGGACCAGTTCGAGTGGAGCAGGAATTTCGTGGCCGAGGTCCTGATGGGCACCAAAGGCGACGAATGCGGCATAGGCGTTGCCTGTTGGTTGAGCGGGGGCTGCATCGTATCCTCCGTCGAGGCTTCGGAAGGATTCGATGCGATTCAGAAGTGATTCCTCTACCAGTTTGTCGCTGAGACCGATTGCGGCTCGGCACCTAGCCAGTGCACCGAGATGGATGAGGTCGAGGTTTTCCCCTGAGTGGTGAGACTCGATAAAAGCCTGAGTTTTAGACTGATTTGGAGGGTTCGATGCGAGTGCTTCGAGGCAGGAGAGCCAGAAGATGGTGTAGTAGAGATCATCTCTCCCGTCTCGATCGGGGCCTCCTCCGCGAGGTCCGACCGTCCGCAGCAATCGGTCGCGGACAAGTTGAGCGGACTCTCCGAGTGCGCGCGCGCCCAGCGTTGCGACTTGGAGCATCTCGACGCGGAGGGAGCGACGAGACATCAGATTTTCAGCCCCTTCAGCTCACCCGTACTGTCACCAAGTCTGGCTGTTTTGACATCCATGCGGTTAAGGATTCCGAGCCAGAGATTGTTTAGAGGTGTCTCGCCGGGGATGACGAGGTGGCGTCCGGTCGAAAGGGTGCCATTCCCTTTTCCGGCGAGAAGAATCGGGAGATCGTCGTGGTTATGGCGGTTACCGTCGGAGTTGCCGCTTCCGATGGCGATCATGCTGTGGTCGAGGAGATTGCCATCGCCCTCTGGGGTAGATTTGAGTTTTTCGAGCAGGTAGGCGAACTGTTCGATGTGGAATCGGTTAATTGCAGCAATTTTCTCCAACTTTTCTGCGTTATTGCCGTGATGAGAGAGGTCGTGGTGACCCTCTTTCACTCCGACGAAGGGGTAGGCCTTGTTGCTGCCTTCGTTGGCCATCACGAAGGTGGCGATCCGGGTGGAGTCGGTTTGGAAAGCGAGTACGAGGAGGTCGCAAAGCAAACGGATGTGGCTTTGGTAATCTTGCGGGATGCCCTCTGGTGCTGCAAATCCCTCGGGTTGTTTTGGTTCAGCGTGTGCTGCTGCGCGCTCGATACGGAGTTCAAGGTCTCGCACTGAACTGACGTACTCATCGAGCTTACGGCGATCTTGAGAGCCGAGTTGCTTGGTGAGTGAGGCAACGTCTTGGCGGACGAAGTCGATGATGCTTTTGCGTTGGGCGTCGCGTCTTTTGCGTTCCTCCGAGGACCCTGAGCCGAATATTCTCTCGAAGATGAGCTTCGGATTCACCTCCTTTGGAAGGGGTTGGGAGGCGGATCGCCACGACATCGTGGACGAATAAACGCAGCTGTAACCAGAGTCGCAGTTTCCCGCCATCGACCCCTGTTCGCAGCCGATTTCGAGCGAACCGAGCCGAGTACGATCCCCGACGGCAGCCGCTGCGACTTGATCGACGGAGATGCCAGCGCGGATGTCAGCTCCATCCGTTTTTTTGGGCTGCGCTCCGGTGAGGAAGGCTGAGAGCGCGCGGGCATGATCACCTCCGCCATCGCCGTTTGCGCGTGCTTTGTCAGCGGTCAGTCCGCTCACGGGCAGGAGGTAATCTTTGTGAGGTTCCAGAGATGCGAGGGTTTTGGGAAGTTGTGCGAGAGGGCCCTCGGTGGGGCGCCAATCCGGCATGTGAACTCCATTCGGAATGTAGAGAATGGCCATCCGGTTCGGAGTCACCTTTGCGGTTGTTTCTTCTGCGTTTGCCCACGTGGCGAGGGGGCCCATGCCTTCAAGCCAAGGCAGCGCAAGGGAGGCCCCGAGGCCACGAAGAACGGTCCGACGGTGCAGGTGTGTGTGGGTGGGAATCATGGGGGCGTTATTTAGAATCCTTTTTAGCAACCTTTGGACCGGGCATTCCGCGTTGGAACAGGAAGGGGTCGCTTTTGATGATGCCTTTGATGAGGGCGTGGAAGCGGTTTTCTTGTTGGGCTGCATCGGCGACGATTTTTTGAATGGGTCGATCGTCGAAGAAATCGAGGCTGCGACCGAGCGCGTAGGTCATCAGCTTTTCCGTCACGTTCCGAACGATGACGTCTTGTTTCGCAGACAAGATGTCTTTTAGCTCCGCCATTCCGGAGAAAGCCGTTCCGTCGGGCAGTTTACCAGATGGGTCGATGGGGCCCTCTGCGTCGGCGTCGCGGAAGCGTCCGATGACATCGAAGTTTTCCAGTGCAAATCCGATGGCATCCATCGACTGGTGGCAGTTTGCGCAGGCGGGATTTTCTCGGTGCATCTCCATGCGTTGGCGGAGGGTGCCTTTCGCCTCCTTGTTGGCCTCGAGTTCAGGGACATTGGGTGGCGGCGGAGGTGGCGGAGTTCCCATGATTTGTTCGAGCACCCATTTGCCCCGTTTCACAGGGGAAGTTCTTGTTGGATTTGAGGTGACTGCAAGAACGCTCGCGTGGGTCAGGATTCCTGATCGGGGCGATTCGCTGAGATCGACCCTTTGGAAGTCCCTGCCCCTGAGCGCAGTCCCAGCGGGTTTGCTGCGGGGGCCTTTGGCTGGATTGCCCGAGGTGTCCGCGAGGCCGTAGTGCTGGGCAAGCGTTTCGTTCAAAAACGTGTACTGTCCGGAGACTAGGTCGGTGACCGGTCGGTTTTTCAGGAAAACTTCGGATAGGAATAACTCAGTTTCTTTCAGCATGGAGCGTCGGAGCGTTTCGTTGAGCGGAAACTGAGTCGTGTCGGGCATAAATCCGCTGAATCGTTGGAGTTGGAGCCATTGCATCCCGAAGTTTGAGACCAAAGTCGATGCCTTTGGGTCGGCGAGCATTCGGTTGATTTGGGTGTCAAGGTTGGACTGAAGTTGCCCTTTGGTTGCGAGAGTCAGCAGTTCATCGTCGGGCATGCTGCTCCAGAGAAAGTAGCTTAGACGCGATGCGAGTTGGACTTCCGAAAGGCGTGACATTCCCGGTTTTGGGCTCGCCGTCGGTTCGGGCCGGAAAACGAAGTGGGGCGAGCAGAGCGCCATGGTTACGACCGCGCGGGCTCCGTCGTAGAAGGAGAGGGGTTCTGCGTTTGCGGTAAAGAGCGTGAGGTAGCGTCGTTTCTCGTCAGGTGTCGGTGGGCGTCGAAAGGCACGCGTTAGAAACCACTCCGTGAAGGCTTCGGGATGTTGGTTCTGCGGGAGGCTTGCCAGTGTCGCTGCAACTTTCCTTTGGAACCGAGTGCGGCGGTCTTCCGGTCCGGTGACGGTTGCCGACTTGGCAAAAATCATTCGCTCGGGGAGTGTGGAGTCGGGATTTGCGAAGCGGAACTCGAAGCGGTGTGAGCCCTCGG
>JACCEC011055055.1_pt1 | contig 18919 bp, 17 predicted proteins | sample 7450121 | NCBI WGS metagenome assembly JACCEC01 (sample SAMN15323455, study PRJNA562643) | freshwater metagenome | isolation source: river surface water | place: USA:Blue River Watershed | collected 2017-08-18 | reverse complement strand
TCCCACCCCAAAATTGCGTACCTTTGCAGCATGAGTGGAATTGTGGCCATCGTTGGACGTCCGAATGTCGGAAAATCAACCTTATTTAATCGCCTGGTTTTAGGCCGAAAAGCAATCGTAGATGACCAAGCCGGGGTAACCCGCGACCGTCATTATTCCAAATCAACGTGGAATGGGCGGGAATTTAACGTGATCGATACCGGCGGCTACGTGCACGGATCCGATGATATTTTCGAAGCCGCCATCCGCTCCCAAGTGATCGCCGCCATTGAAGAAGCCGACGTGCTCCTTTTCATGGTCGATACCACCACCGGCATCACCGACCACGATGAGGCCTTCGCCGATGTTCTTCGCCGAACCAAAAAACCCATTTTGGTGGTCGCCAATAAAGTGGATACCAACGAAATGTTGAACGACATTCACGAATTCTACGGATTTGGTTTTGGAGAATTATTCCCTGTTTGTTCAGCATCCGGCTCGGGAACCGGTGAACTTCTCGATCGTGTGGTGGAACTTCTTCCTCCCGATGTGGAAGACACCCCTTCCGACCTTCCACGTTTCGCCTTGGTTGGCCGTCCAAACGTGGGGAAATCGACCTTGTTGAACGCCCTCACCGGACAAGAACGCACCATCGTTACGCCCATTGCCGGCACTACCCGCGACACCATCAACACCGAATACAAGTATTTTGGCAAGAATTTCTACTTGGTTGATACGGCCGGGTTGCGTAAAAAAGCCAAAGTAAACGAAGACATCGAATTTTATTCGGTGATGCGCACCATCCGCGCCATCGAGGAATGCGATGTGGTGATGTTGTTGATCGATGCCACGGAAGGGCTGCAAGCCCAGGATTTGAACATCCTTCACCTGGCTACCCGCAACCGAAAAGGCGCGGTGATTTTGGTGAACAAATGGGATTTAGTGGAGAAAGAAACCAACACAGCCCGCGATTACGAAGCGGAATTGAAAAAGCGTTTGCTTCCTCACAACGACGTGACCATCATTTTCATTTCGGCCACGGAAAAACAACGTATTTTCAAAGCGGTAGAAGCCGCCATTGAAGTGCACGATAACCGTAAGAAAAAGATCAAAACATCGGAATTGAACGACGTTTTACTTCCTGAAATTGAAGCGTTTCCGCCTCCATCCCACCGAGGACACTACATCAAAATCAAGTACATTACCCAGCTTCCATCGCCTACCCCTGCGTTTGCCTTTTTCTGCAATCACCCCAAGGAAGTGAAGGAACCTTACCGCCGGTTTTTGGAGAACAAGCTTCGCCAGAAATTCAACTTCACCGGCGTGCCCATCTCCATCTATTTGCGGGAGAAGTGATCACTTCTTCTTGATCAAAAGCTTCTTAAAATTCCAGAAAATATCGGTGTTTTCGTAAATGCCGGTGAACTTTTTAGCGCCGGGTCCGTAAGCGAAAACGGGAACCATCACGGCCGTGTGGCCGCCCGTGGTGAATTTCGCATCGATGGATTTGTTGCCGAAACTTCCTCCGTTCAAGGCCATGCCTCCTGTTTCGTGGTCGGCCGTAATCACCACCAACGTTTCTCCGTCCTTTTTCGCCCAAGCCAACACCGCACCGATGGTTTTGTCGAAATCAATCATTTCTGTTCCCACGTAAGGGGCATCGTTGTTGTGTCCGCCCCAGTCGATTTGACTTCCTTCAATCATCAAAAAGAAACCTTTCGGATTTTGAGAAAGGAGTTCGATGGCTTTTAAAGAAGCATCTTTCAAATAGGAGGTGTCGCGGCCGTTCAAGATGGACGGCAAGTGTTCTTTTCCGCCGAACCACGCCAATTTACCGCTTTTTACGTTGCGGAAATTCTGGGTAGAATCCATCACTTTCATTCCAGTTTTCTCCAATACTTGCACCAAATCGAGTCCGTCTTTTCGATTTTTGAAGCGATCTAAACCGCCGCCGATCATCACGTCAACTCCGCTATTGGCCATGTGAATGGCAATGCTATCGGCCTGCTTTCGGCTACCCACGTGGGCGGCGAAAGAAGCGGGCGTAGCATGGGTGAGATCGCAGGTGGCCACCAAACCGGTGGAAAGTCCTTTTTTCTCGGCCATTTCGAGAATAGTTTCTTTCGGATTTCCAAGAGAATCTACACCGATGGCGCCGTTGAAGGTTTTTTCACCGATGGAGAAGGCGGTAGCTCCGGCGGCCGAGTCGGTTACATAGTTGTCGGAACTTTGGGTTTTGCTGAAACCAATTTTATCCAATTGCTCCAAGAAAAGCCAACCGCCGTTCATGGTTAATCCGGCAAAAATTTGGGTGAGACCCATGCCGTCGCCGATGAGAAAGATGATGTTTTTTGGGCGATCGGGTTTAGGTTTCGCCCAAACAATGAGGCTGCTAGAAACGAACAGGAAGGCGAAAACGATTTTGAAGGCCATGTTTTTCATAAGGCAAAAAGATAAAGAAACCCGATGTTGAGTCCGATGTTTAACAAGGTGAAAGCGATGAGTAAGTTGATGAACGATTTTTTGGAAGATTTGTGACGAATGGGCGGCAACATGGCCAGAAAAATTCCGGGCCAAGCGCCGAAAAGAGCCAACCCCAAAAGGAACCATTCGGGGATTCGGCGCCAACCTTTTACGGCCGCCAATTTGTCGAAGGCAGAGAGCAAGTATGCTGGCAGCAAAAACCCGATGATTAAGTTCAAAAACATGATGCAAAACTACGTCATTTCCTTGAAGGTAGCCAAGGCTTGTATTATCTTTGTCGCATGTTTTATAGCAAAGAATTTAGGATTTTTGTTACCGCCTTGTTGGTGGCTTTTGCCGGATATTTGATTTTTAGCGGCTCATGGGGCTGGAGTATTTGGGTGTTTTTGTTGGCCGCTTTGGTAGTTCTCACCATTTTCAGAAATGAACAGGTGATCATTGCCATGGTTCAATTACGTCAGCAAAACATGGAAAAAGCCGAAAAAGCGCTTTTGAAAATCAAGAAACCCGAAGGCATGTTGAAAGGACAGCAGGCCTATTACCATTTGTTGATGGGGATGTTAGCGGGGAATCGCATCACCGGCATGGGTTCCAAAGAAGCCATTGCAACCTGCGAGAAACATTTGAAAATGGCGTTGAGCATCGGTTTGAAGAACAGTTCCGACCGCGCATCGGCCAGGGTAAACCTAGCAGGAATTGCCATCGGACGTCGCCGAAAAATGGAGGCCACCCAGTTACTAAACGAAGCCAAGAAAGAAGATAAAACAGGAATGCTTTCAGAACAGATCAAAATGATGAAAGATACCCTAAAGAAAATGCCCGGCTAAACAAAAAGCCCCAAAATTTGTCTTTAAATTTGCAGAAATGCACCATTGAAACTCATGGAACAAAACGCTAGCTACTTACCCATCCTCATTCAAGCCGCGATTGCGATTGGATTCGTAGGATTGGTGTTGGTGCTTACCCACGTGTTGGGTCCGCGCCGGAACACCAAAAAGAAGGTTGAAAACTTCGAATGCGGAATTGAATCGGAAGGAAATGCCCGATTCCCGGTATCCGTAAAATACTTTTTGACCGCCATTCTTTTCGTTTTGATCGATGTGGAAGTCATTTTCTTCTATCCTTACGCCGTTAATTTCAGAGAAATGGGCGTTCAAGGATTTTTAGCCGTAGTAATGTTTGTAGCTTTTTTCTTGGTAGGGTTCATCTACATTTGGAAAAAAGGTGCCCTTGAATGGGAAAAATAAATCGACATGACCAAAATTGCAGAAGCGCCAGAAGGCATCACCGGAGCAGGATTCTTTGCTACCAGTCTCGATAAAGTCATTGGTTTGGCTCGCGCCAATTCCATTTGGCCTCTCCCTTTCGCAACGTCTTGTTGCGGAATTGAATTCATGGCGACCATGGGTTCCAATTACGACTTGGCTCGTTTCGGTTCGGAACGTTTGAGTTTCTCCCCTCGCCAAGCCGATTTGCTGATGGTGATGGGAACCATCGCTAAAAAAATGGCTCCCGTTGTTCGCCAAGTATACGACCAAATGGCCGAGCCCAAATGGGTTCTCGCTGTGGGCGCTTGCGCATCTTCAGGAGGAATTTTCGATACCTATTCGGTCCTTCAAGGAATTGATAACGTAGTTCCGGTCGACGTGTACGTTCCCGGTTGTCCGCCTCGCCCCGAGCAAATCATCGACGGAGTGATGCGCATTCAGGATTTGATCAAAAACGAACCGTTGCGCCGCCGCTACTCCCAAGAGTACCAGGAATTGTTAGAATCTTACAACATCAAATAACATGGGAAATGAACAAGCTCTGGAGCTGATCACCGCCAAATTCGGCGAATCCATCTCCCATGAAATCGATGCCCACGGCCTTTTGAACCTCACCGTTTCTACAGATCAATTGGTTGATCTGGTTGCTTTTTTACGAGACGACGAGACGTTGGCCATGGGTTTTCTCACCACCCTTTGCGGCATTCATTATCCCTTCAACAAAGGAGCGGAGTTGGGCGTGGTTTACCACATCCACTCTTTGGAAAACAACTACCGCATTCGCATCAAAGTTTTCGTTCCCATTGAAAAACCCCACGTTCCTACCCTCACCGGCCTTTTCGCTTCCGCGAATTGGCAAGAACGGGAAACGTTTGATTTTTATGGAATTCAGTTCGACGGTCACCCCGATTTGCGAAGAATTCTCAACATGGATGAAATGACGTATCACCCGCTTCGCAAAGAATATCCATTGGAAGATTCCACCCGCGAAGACAAAGCCGATCGTTTCTTTGGCCGTTAATCCCCAGAACCCATGAGCAATTTACAAGCCTACAATCCCAACCACATGAGTTTGGAGACCATCGACGGGGAGATCGCAACCCTTAACCTTGGGCCCACTCACCCCGCCACCCACGGCATCTTTCAAAACATCTTGAAAGTAGATGGCGAACGTATTTTGAGCGCCGAACCCACGGTGGGATACATCCACCGCGCTTTTGAAAAATTGGCCGAACGCCGAAATTATAACCAAATCACCACCATTACCGACCGATTGAACTACTGTTCTTCCCCCATCAACAACATGGGTTGGGAAATGACCGTAGAAAAATTGGCCGGAATCACCACCAACAAAAAGATCGATTACATGCGGGTGATCATCATGGAGTTGGCGCGCATTGCCGATCACTTGGTGTGCAACGCGGTGATTGGGGTAGATACCGGCGCCTTGACCGGCTTTACCTACATGTTCCAGGAAAGGGAGCGCATTTATGAACTTTTTGAAGAAGTTTGCGGCGCTCGACTCACCACGAACATTGGTCGTGTTGGCGGATTCGAGCGCGATTTCAATTCTATTTTTTACTCGAAACTGAAGGCCTTTATGAAGGAATTCCCCGCTCGTTTCGAGGAATTCAACAACCTGTTGGAACGCAACCGAATCTTCATGGATCGCGTGATCGGCGCTGGACCTATTGCTCCAGACCGCGCCCTCTCTTACGGATTTTCGGGACCCAACTTGCGCGCGGCCGGCGTTGATTACGACGTTCGCGTAATGAATCCTTATTCCTCTTACCAAGATTTTCAATTCGATGTACCCATCGGAAAAGATGGAGATACCTACGATCGCTTCATGGTTCGTCAGGAAGAAATTCGTCAATCGTTGCGCATCATTCAGCAAGCGCTGGATGGAATGCCCGAAGGAAAACACTACGTAGATGTTCCCGGATTTTACCTTCCTCAGAAAGAGGAAGTGTACCGTTCGATGGAAGCGCTCATCTACCACTTCAAAATTGTGATGGGCGAAACCCCCATTCCAGCCGGAGAAGTTTACCACAGCGTGGAAGGCGGAAACGGGGAATTGGGCTTTTACCTCGTGAGCGATGGCGGACGCACTCCTTACCGTTTGCACTTCCGTCGCCCTTGCTTCATCTATTACCAAGCCTATCCTGAAATGGCCAAAGGAGCGTTGATATCCGACGCCATCTTAACCATGAGTTCAATGAATGTAATCGCCGGAGAATTAGACGCATAATGGAATCCAGCATCAAAAATAACCCAGCCCACGTAGGCTGCACCTTCACCGCAGATCGACTCACCGAAGTGGATCGCTTGGTGAAACAATATCCTGAAGGAAAACACAAAAGTGCGATTTTGCGCATTTTACACATGGCCCAAAAAGACTTCGGTTGGTTGAGCGTAGAAGTGATGGATTACGTCGCTTCTTTGTTGAACATCAAGCCCATTGAGGTGTACGAAGTGGCCACGTTTTACTCCATGTACCACTTGAAACCCGTTGGAAAATACGTGTTTGAATTTTGCCAAACGGGGCCTTGTTGCACCCGTGGAGCAGAAAAAACCATCGACTACATCAAGAATAAGTTGAACATTGAAGTTGGAGGCACCAGCGCCGATGGATTGTTCACCTTGAAAACCGTAGAGTGCCTCGGCGCATGCGGGTACGCTCCGATGATGCAGGTGGGCGATGTTTTCTTCGAGCATTTGAACGAAGAGAAAATTGATACGTTGATTGAAAATTGGCGCAAAGAAGCCGCTTCAAAAAATTAAGCCATGGCCGGAAAAAAGATTTTATTGGCGAATGACCACGTAGAAGGAATTCGTTATTACGATGCTTACCGCAAGCATGGTGGATACACCTCGGTAGAAAAAGCCCTGAAAATGACTCCCGACGATATCGTTGAGGAAGTGAAAAAATCAGGTCTGAGAGGCCGAGGCGGTGCCGGTTTCCCAACCGGAATGAAATGGAGCTTTTTGGCGAAGCCCGAAGGTGTGCCCCGTTATTTGTTGTGCAATGCCGATGAATCGGAGCCCGGAACCTTTAAAGACCGGTATTTGATGGAGCATATGCCCCACTCGTTGGTGGAAGGCATGATCGTTTCGTCGTTTGCATTGGGTGCCAACACCAGTTACATCTACATCCGTGGAGAATACATGTGGATCGTTTCCATTTTGGAAGAAGCGATTGCCGAAGCGTACAAAAACGGTTGGTTGGGTAAAAACATCCAAGGCTCCGGCTACGATTTGGACTTGTACGTGAATCCGGGAGCCGGAGCGTACATCTGCGGAGAAGAAACCGCTTTGATCGAATCGTTGGAAGGAAAGCGTGGAAATCCGCGCATGAAACCACCGTTCCCAGCGATCAAAGGATTGTGGGGATGTCCGACCGTGGTGAACAACGTAGAAACCATTGCTACGGTTCCGCACATCATCAACATGGGTGGAGATGCTTACGCCGGCATTGGCGTGGGTCGTTCTACCGGAACCAAGTTGATTTCGGCTTGCGGAAATATTCGCAAACCCGGTGTTTATGAAATTGAAATGGGCATTTCCGTTGAGGAATTCATTTATTCCGACGAGTACTGCGGCGGCATTGCCGATGGCAAAAAGCTGAAGGCGATGATTGCCGGCGGTTCGTCGGTACCCATTTTACCGCACAATTTGATTACAAAAACGGCGGCCGGCGAGCCCCGTTTGATGACTTATGAATCGTTGGCCGACGGCGGATTTATTTCCGGCACCATGTTGGGTTCGGGCGGGTTCATCATTTACGACGAAGACCAGTGCATTGTGCACAACACCTATACCTTGGCTCGTTTCTACCACCACGAAAGCTGCGGACAGTGCAGTCCGTGTCGCGAAGGAACGGGATGGATGGAGAAAGTCTTGCACCGCATTGAGAGCGGTCACGGCAAGATGAGCGACATTGATTTGTTGGTTGATGTTGCGAAGAAGATCGAAGGCAATACGATATGTCCGTTGGGCGATGCGGCGGCTTGGCCGGTTGCAGCAGCGATTCGCCATTTCCGCGACGAGTTTGAGTGGCACATTCAGGAGCCGGAGGCGGCCCAGCGAGGGAATTACCCCCACTGGGAGAACCGACCTGAGGTGGTAGCATAAAAAAAACACCCTCCGAGAAATCGGAGGGTATTTTTTTGGGTGGGGGGGTTAGAAAATTAAATTTAAGAGGAATCCAGTGGTAATTACTGGAACAAAATATTTCTTTGTTGGCATTTCCGTCAATACAAGATTTAGTTTCGGAAACGGAAGGGTAAAAATTAACGCAACTGAAAATAACATTAACGCAAAGCTCAATGAATTTAGATAAAAAGCTTCAACAAAGTTAAAATTGATGATTGCTACACAAGCTCTGGTTATTCCACATAGAAAGCAATCAATTCCAGTTAGTTCTTTAAAAATGCACCAACTCAGTCGAATTTCGGAATCTTTTCCAATAAAAAGATATGCAACCCATAATCCGCTGATTAAATTTAACTGAAATCTATTGGACAGTTTCTTCGATAAGATTACCACTTTCATCAATGGATACTCTAATTTTTATTTCCTTCTTGGATTGTATTATCATTATTATCCAAACTATTCCCCAAAATCCACAAGTGCCCGCGGTAATTAATCCATGCAATAAATGATTGACTGGTTTAGCAGATTTTTTCAATACAGCAATTAAAGCTTCAGAGTTTTTATCAACGATGGTAAATCCTTCTAGTGCTTTAGAAGAGACGTAATTATCAAATCTCTTTTTATTTTCAGTATTCATAAATTTTTTTTCACAAAATTACTTTACACAAAGATTTATTCCACAACCTAAAAAATTAACTTACCACTAATCCAACTTTATTACTACTTTAGCGGTATGAAAGAAGTAGCTGCCAACATCAAACGTTTGAGGGAATTGAAAGGAATAACCCGGGAATCCATGGCCGCTGAATTGGAATTGAGTTTGTCGGGCTATTCCAAAATCGAGCGGGGAGAATCGGAAATATCCGTTTCTAAACTGTTCAAGATTTCCGAAATTTTAGAGGTGGAAGTGCCTAAAATCCTCAATTTTGACGTATCAAAGGTTTTCAATATTTCGAACAATAACCTGGTGCAAGGCGCCGGTGCGGATGAACCCCATTTTCACAACCAGGTTTCGCCCCACACCGAAAAATACATCGCCCTATTGGAGGCCGAAAATGCGCGACTCAGGGCGTTGTTGAAGTTGTAATCACTTGGAAAATCAACAGAAACAGATTCAAGCTTTTTTGGAGTCGCTGCCCGATCAAAAACGGGAAGCCCTAACATCCTTGCATTCATCCATTGTTTCGGCCTTTCCTCACCTGGAACTTTGGTTTTTGGACGGCCGAAATGCCGAAGGGAAAGTAGTTACCCACCCAAATATCGGATACGGAAGGACCGTCTTGCCAACGAAAAAAGCAACCACTTTTTATCGGTTGGGGTTGAGTGCCACGAACTCGGGCATTTCGATTTATTTTATGGGACTTAGCGACCGAAATTATTTGAAAAACGAGTATGCCGCGCTTCTTCCTCAAGTGAGCATCACCGGTTATTGCATGAAGATGACATCGATAAGGGAGGAAACCCGAGACGTGCTGAAGTCGGCTATTTTCCAACATTTACTGGGCGAAGACAAATCCGGTGTCTGACACGACCTCGTTCCGGTGTATTCGAGCGCCTCAGACACCGACCATCTCCCTTCGAGATTCCTCAGGGATCAGTCAGGGACCTCTTATAAAAAAAATAAATTTGACTTCTGGGGGATAAATCCCCTCCCCCACCGAGGGCAATTTAAGGCTTTTTGGAGAAATTAGTCGTAAATGAAACGTTTAAAAACGTAAGTAAACGTTTCTAACCGTTTATAAACGTTTACGATACGGCTACGAACTTGAAATGCCGTAAATTTGACTTGGGTAGGGGGCGGTAGCCCCCGTTTGCGACAACTTAGGGCGGCGGTCCCTGAGCTGTGTCGAAGGGCGGTCCCTGAGCTGTGTCGAAGGGCAGTCCCTGAGCCGTGTCGTAGGATAGCCCCCGTTTACGATAACGTTTTGATGGTTGAAGGGCAGGCCCGGTTTCGATTATATTTTTGGTGTCGTCAAAAAATATAGGCTAGAAAAAAGGCCGACACGCAGGTCGGCCTCAACGTCAAGATCGGTCGGTCGCAACGCCAAGATCGGTCGGCCTCAACGCCAAATCCAACGATAAAGGGCGCTTTCGCGCCCTTTATCGTTTTTATTCCCACTCAATCGTTGCCGGCGGTTTCGATGAAATATCGTACACCACCCGGTTAATTCCTTTTACCTGATTGATGATCTCGTTCGAAATCTTACCCAACAGCTCATACGGCAAATGACTCCAATCGGCCGTCATGCCGTCTACCGATTGAACAGCACGCAAACAAATCACGTGCTCGTAAGTACGCTCGTCGCCCATCACTCCCACGCTTTGAACAGGAAGGAAAATCGCGCCTGCTTGCCAAACCCTATCGTACCAATTGCTGTCCTTCAAATTCTGAATGAAAATGGCATCGGCCTCCTGAAGAATCCGAACTTTATCTGCCGTGATATCGCCCAAAATACGAATGGCCAATCCCGGACCCGGAAACGGATGTCGTCCCAAAAGCGTGTTAGGCAAACCCAATGCACGTCCAACCAAACGAACCTCATCTTTGAATAAACTGCGAAGCGGTTCAACCACCTTCAGCTTCATGTCTTCGGGAAGACCGCCCACGTTGTGGTGCGATTTAATGGTGGCCGAAGGACCATGAACCGTCATCGATTCAATAACATCGGGATAGATGGTTCCCTGACCCAACCAACGAGCTCCATCGATTTTATTCGCTTCTTCATCGAATACCTCAATGAAAACGCGGCCGATGGTTTTACGCTTTTGTTCTGGATCTGAAATTCCGGTCAACGCATCATAAAAACGTTGCTTGGCATCCACTCCAATGATGTTGAGCCCTTGGTTTTTATAGCTTTCCAAAACGGCCTCATACTCGTCTTTTCTCAATAAACCATTGTCGATAAAAATGCAAACCAATTGATTTCCAATGGCTCTCGACAATAACGTAGCCGCAACGGTAGAATCAACTCCGCCCGACAAACCCATCACCACCGTATCGGTTCCTACTTGATCCTTCAATTGCTGCAAGGTCGCATCGATGTAATTTTCGGAAGTCCAATCCCGATGAGCACCGCAAATCTCCACCAAGAAATTTTCGATCAACTGCTTTCCATCGAGGGAATGCGTTACTTCAGGGTGAAATTGGATGGCATAATGTGGTTTCCCTTCGAAAACATAGGCAGCATTTTCAACATGGTCGGTAGACGCTACTACTTTGGTGCCCGCAGGCAACGTTCCAATGGTATCGCCGTGGCTCATCCAAACCTGACTCCCCGCTGGAATATGCTTGAAAAGCGGACAGGTCGAATCAACCGAATTCAAATGAGCTCGTCCGTACTCCCGAATTTGGGAACGAATCACAGCACCTCCATTGACCTGGGCCAAATATTGGGCTCCGTAACAAACACCCAAAATGGGCAAGTGAGCGTATTGATCTACCGTGAGTTGAGGAGCATTGGCATCGTGAACCGAGGCCGGAGAGCCAGAAAAAATGACACCAATGGTATCGGCATCGGGGGCAGGTGCGGTATGAAAAGGATGAATTTCGCAGTAAACTTGCTGCTCACGTACCCGACGGGCAATCAATTGGGTGTATTGGGAACCCGAATCGATGATCAATACTTTTTGCATGTGCAAAGATGCAAACAAACCCCTTCATTTGCCAAAAAGTAGTTCCCACATTTCTTACACCTTGAAAAAATTAACAGCAGAAATGTCGATACTACTTGAACTTTTTTTACCTATTCATCATCAAAAAAGTGTATTTTCAACCTTTCTTTCTCCCTTATGAAGTGGATTTTTTTTCTTGCGATTAGCCTTTTGGCCAACATCGGCTGGACCCAAACCCGGGTATTGTTCATTGGTAACTCGTACACCTATGTGAACGGACTTCCGTCCCTCATTCAATCCCTGGCCACCGTTGGAGGAAAAAGCATGGTGGTAGATTCTGCCTTGGTGGGCGGATATACGTTTCAAAACCACAGTACTGATCCAACAACCATGGCAAAAATTCGACAAGGCGGGTGGGATTTCGTGGTGCTCCAAGAGCAAAGTCAACGCCCCGCCTTTCCTCCCTCCCAAACCGCTGTAGAAGTTTTTCCTTATGCCCAACGTTTGGTGGATTCTATCAAAAAATACTCTCCTTGCGGAAAAGTGGTTTTTTTCATGACCTGGGGTCGGCGTTATGGCGATCAATCCAATTGCGCTTCCTACCCGCCCATTTGCACCTACGAAGGAATGAGCTGGCGACTTCGAGAAACCTATTTGCAACTAACTCAAACCCATCAAGCTTTTTGTGCTCCCGTGGGATGGGCATGGAGAAAATCCATTCGAGATGATTCGACCGAGGTTTTGCACGATTCCGATAACTCCCACCCCAATCAAACCGGTTCCTACTTATCGGCTTGTGTACTTTATTCCACCATTTTCCAAAGTCGGGTTCTAGCCAATCCATTCATGTACACCTTAGGACACGCCACAGCTTTGCGTCTTCAAAGCATGTCGGATTCGGTGGTGTTCGATTCCCTTTCCGTGTGGAACATCACTCCCAATTTTCCCTTAAAATCCCAATTTTCCACCCAAACCACGGGGCAACACGTGCAATTCTCCAATCAATCCACGGGAAATGTTTCCCAACTATGGGATTTTGGGGATGGAACCACCGATACCTCACGAAACCCCATCCACCGCTACAATTCGGCGGGACCGTTTCGAGCAAGATTAACCGTTTCCAACGGATGCAAAACCGATTCTTTCAGCCAAACGTTTTCGGTAGTTTTGAGCAGCACCGTGCTGGAAAATTCAAGTTGGTCGATTGCAGGATCTTTCATTTCATCCCAATCTTCGCAGCCGATTAACATCGCATGGGGAACGGTAGATGGCCGTTGGAGCGGATCGTTTCGCCTATTGCCCAACGAAACCAAATCGCTCCAATTTCTTCCTAAAGATCTCATCATTTGGATGAAAGATGAACGTGGAAGGACCACCAAATTCCGATTGAATCCCTAACGGGAAGATTAAAAATTGATGCTTAAATTTGTTGCATGAAATTACTTGATGGAAAAGTGGCTTTGATTACCGGAGCCAGTCGCGGAATCGGAAACGGTATTGCGAAAAAATTTGCTGAAATGGGTGCTGATGTCGCCTTCACTTACCTCTCTTCTGAAGAAAAGGCCCGCGCCCTCGAAGAAGAATTGAAGGCCTTCGGTGTTCGAGCTAAAGGATACAAATCCGACGCTGCCAATTTCGCTCAGGCTGAAGCCCTGATCGATTCCATTGTGGCCGACTTTGGCACTTTGGAAATTGTGGTGAACAATGCAGGCATCACCCGCGACACCCTATTGCTTCGCATGACCGAAGAACAATGGGATCAAGTGATCGATACCAATTTGAAATCGGTTTTCAATATCACGAAAAACGCCATGAAAGTCTTGATGAAGAATCGAAAAGGATCCATCATCAACATCACCTCCATTGTTGGAAGAAATGGAAATCCAGGCCAAGCCAACTATTCGGCTTCCAAGGCCGGTGTCATCGGTTTCACCCAAGTGGTTGCCAAAGAAATGGGCTCGCGCGGCGTTCGATGCAATGCCATTGCTCCAGGCTTCATCGCTACCGAAATGACCGGTGAATTGAGCGAAGAGGTGATCAAAGGCTGGAACGACATGATTCCGTTGAAGCGTCCGGGTACGCCTGAAGACGTTGCCAATTTGGCCGTATTCTTGGGATCAGACATGAGCGGGTACATCAACGGCCAAACGATCAACGTTTGCGGTGGTTTGCACACCCCCAATTGATGAATAACATTCCCTTTACCAAATACCACGGCACCGGGAACGATTTTATTTTAATCGACAACCGAGCCGTGGGTTGGAAGCCCACCCCCGAAGAGGTTGCAGCCTTCTGCCACCGCCGTTTCGGGGTGGGCGCCGACGGGCTTTTGCTCGTTGAAACCGCCGAAGCTCCTTACGATTTTCGCATGGTGTATTTCAATTCCGACGGAAATGAAAGCAGCATGTGCGGCAACGGAGGAAGATGCATCGTTCATTTCGCCCACCAACTCGGGATATTTACAGGGGAATCTACTCAATTCATTGCCATCGATGGGCCACACCAAGCTTGGATCAAAAACGGATTCATTCAATTGGAAATGAGCGCATCAGCAGAAATGAAGCCCTTACCCAATGGCGATTATATCGGAAATACCGGATCTCCCCACTACATTCAGTGGATTCAACAACCCATTTCACTGGAAGAAATCCAACAAAGAGGCTACCACATCCGGCATTTACCGGAATACAAAAAAGAAGGCATCAACGTAAATTTTGTTGCCCCGTTAAACGAGAACAGCCTTTGGGTAGGCACCTTTGAACGGGGAGTAGAGGCACCAACTTTTTCTTGTGGAACGGGAGTTACCGCCGCCGCTTTGGCGTATGTAGCAAAAACATCCTCTCAAAAAGAAAACAACCGCATTTCCATTCAAGTCCCCGGAGGAAATTTGGAAGTGCAATGGACATGGATTCATGGGAAAACATCGAAAATCCTCTTGATCGGTCCCGCAACCCGCGTATTCGAAGGAATATGGAAGGGATAATTCGGTTGCGGGTTTTAGAGCCCGAAGATGCCATGACATTATTCCTATGGGACAACGACCCGGAACTTCGGGATGCTCAGGAGTCCAACACCCCACCTACGTTAATGGAACTGCAGGCCTTTTGTTTGGAAGGGCCAAGGGCTTTGGCGGTTCACGGGCAACAGCGCTGGATCATCGATGTAAATGGGAAATCCATGGGCACGGTAGAATTGTTCGATTACCACCCACAGCATCAACGGGCCGGAATTGGAATCATCATTGCCCATTCCGAGCACCGGAACCAAGGATGGGGAACACGGGTTTTACTTGAAGCGGAATCCTTGGCTCAAACCTTTTCCATTTCCAACTTGTGGGCCATCATCTCGGAAGACAACGGAGCCAGCCTTCGTGCCTTTGGAAAAGCCGGTTACGAAAGGGCTGGCCACTTGAAAAACTGGCTTCACCTTCGAGGGAATTTTGTCGATGGTATCCTTGTTCAAAAAAATTTGGCATAAAAAAAGGGGTTGACATCGGTCAACCCCTTTTTTATTTTCAGTAGTGAATCATCAATCGATGATTTGGAAATATCCTTTTTTGGTTAGGTTTCTTCCATTTGCATCTTGGAAATTGATGATGTAAATGTACATTCCGTGTTGAACGATCGAACCTTTGAATGTACCATCCCATCCATCTTCAAAGTTGGTGGTTTCATAAATTTTCTCACCCCAACGGTTAAAGATTTCCATGCGGTAATTGCTCTTCTTGTTGATGTACGTACCCTTTGGATAAAACTTGTTGTTCAATCCATCTGGAGCGATGACGTTTGGAACGAACAATCGAGGTTCTTGAGTTACACACAAACGATTGGAGAAAGCGGTATCAATTAATCCAAATTTATTGATGCCGTTCTCGACCGCCATGATGATGTAGCAGAAGTTCCCATCGTTGTCTTCCAACAAGAAAACATCGTCGATAAAACTGCGATCGGTGGTTGGTTTTGCGATCACCGAAGAATAAATGGTGGAATTTGCAGGCACATTTCGAAGCACTTCATACTCCTTCACCCCATTGATCCAATCCAAATATTCATTCCATGACATCGAATTCGTGAAATTACCCAAAGCCTGGCCTGTTAGGAGGATGGTTTTAGCTGAATTCACTGAAGTGAAAATCGAATCGCAAGGATCGATGCTTTTTACGCGGTACACGTGAGAAGTGGCATTCACTTCTGCCGAAGAATCGACATAGGTAAATTCAAAGTATTGACGAACGGTTCCACTGGGGTTAACGGCAGCAATATTTGCAATTTGAGTAAAGCCGGAACCTGAGTTTCTTTCAATAATGAACGATTTCAATTCGGCCGTACTATCGATGATCCATGCCAATTTCACTTTTTGAGAAAGCGTATCAACCGATGCGTAACGGATGTATAAATCTTTAGGTTTGCGAATGATATCGGCACGAATACAGGTTTGGTTACTGTTCGCAATAATGGTAGTGTCAACATTATTTACGACCCAAATGGAGTAGCAGTAATAATTTCCTTCAACCAAATTGTTGTTATCGGCATACGTTGTTGCGGTAGCAGGAAGTGTAGCCACAGGAACCCAAACGTTATTGTCGTTTCTCATGACTTTAATTTCTTTGATTCCTCCAGCCCAATTGGTTGGAATATTCCAGGTCAATTCAATGCGACCACCGCAGGTGTTTACCACACCTTGCAAAAAGCTTGATGCCAATGGATCGGACATGGGGCTGGTGTTGTTACAACTATCGCGAGCAACAACCGTATAGGTATGCGATGCAGTTGCACCACTACGATTTGGATCACGTAGGAAACCACGATTCTTAATCAAATCTTTTCCGATTGGACTGAATGAACCACCATTCACAATGAAAAACTCATATTCATCGAAATCCAATGCAGCAGTGGTATCGGTTTTCAAGAGTAAGTCCTGATTGATATTGGTGGTATCCACGCTAACGAATCTCCAATTTAAGGTAGAGGGCGCTTGAATATCTTGGAAGCGAGCACCTCTTGGAACGCCAAAAGACTCGATGGAAACAGTATCAACAGCAATGATAAAATACTGATTGCGGCAATTATCCAATTTCAAAGGATTCAAGAACTCAGGGCGAGTGATGGCCCATCTTCCAGTTAGAATCGTATTCAACAAGTTGGGATTAACGCAAGTATCGATAATGAATGATGTATCGCGCAACAATGGAATATTTTCACGGTAAAGGATACGGTAGAAAACGGTATCATCACAAACAATGATGGGTTCTAAATAATTAAAGACATTAGCGGGAACCGAATCAACATTCACCCAAGGAGCAACGGGATTACTTCCAATTCTTCGTTGAATGATGTATTTTCCGCCTGTTCCAGAAGGTGGTGACTTTGTAATACCATTCCATGTAACATTCGCCGAACCGCTTTGATTAACAACGAAGTTCTCTAACAAGGTGTAGTGAGCTGAAGTATCCGACGGTGTGGTATCGCAACCGGCAACAACACGGAAATAGTATTCATGTTTACAAGATGGATTCACAGCAAACGTATCTACCCACTCACGGAAATTGAAAAACCAGTGAACCAAAGCCGTATCATTCAAATTGGATGGAGGAACAATGGTTTTTACCCGAGTAAAACCTGTGTTGCAACTATTTCTATAAACTTGAATTTGCTTCAAGTTCTTTGCTCTTCTTTTGATGGAGGTAAACAACAACGAGTCTTGAGGTTCTTTGTTAACGACATCAATCAAACTTCCGAAATTGATTAAGATTCCATTCGAAACCAATTTCAAACCACGTGGGGTTGGAGCAATTTTGGGAATGTTCAGCAATTCAATGTTCAACGACTTAACTACACGTCCGTTAAATGGACATTGATTGTCTTTTGCGGTGAGGTTGAACGAATAGTTTCCTTTGTCGATAAAGGCTTGGTTCCCTTGGGTGGTAACGGTTCGGATATTACCGCAACCGGTTTGCCAACTAAACGTCATTTGAGTAGCATTTCTACGACCCAAACCGTATCCTATTTCAACGCCGTTTAACGACATACGAGTAATGGCAGAACCCACTTGCGTTGCTTTGATGACAGCACATGGCGGACGTACACAACCGGAATCAGCTCGGAGGGTGTCTGGTCCTGGAATAAATGCCCCGAAAACTGGATTTTTATTAAAAAACAAGTACACGCTGTCGGTAAAAGGCGCGAAGTCAACGGCACGAACTCCGAATTCGATGTTATCTCCAACAAAATAAGAACCAGAATAGGACGGTTGACCTGTTGGAGTTTTGTAGGGAGCTGTAACTACGGGAGGACTTTGAATGGCATTATAACCTAAACCAGGAGAATTAGGAATGGTTACAGATTGAAAATCGCGGAAAACTTCGGCAATTTTTTGGGTGCCTCGATAACTTTCAACGCGAATACACAAAAGGAAATTCCCTTGCGTTTGGGGTAAAAACCGCAATTCACCTGTTAGGGTATCAATGGCTGAAATTCCAGGTCCGTAGGGCCGAACAATTCCGGGCATGGGATTTAGGATGGTGTATCCGCGATTGTAGTTACATGGAGAATTGAGTCCACTAAACGGATTATCAATCCAATAACGAGTAAAATCTAGATCAAAATCTACCGCGTTGTTGTTGTAAATAACGGTATCCGTAGTTGATGGGTTTTGAACCGTGGTTGCAGCAGGTGCCTCGGCAAACTCCGGAGAACCATCGCCCATGGTTTGAACATTTAATCCAACTTGTTGTCCAAGAGGTCCTTGAACAAAAAATGGGAACATTCGTGCACGTAAAACCATGTCACCAGAACAAGCTGTATTATCATTAGCATTTCTGCAACAAGGAATAGCACCGGCCGAAGATTGGAATAACCACCCCGTTGATGGAGGAACACCGGTTAACCAAACGGTATCGGACCAAAACTGTACAGCAGCAATCGCTCCACGGCTCGCTGCACCTCCGCCACCACCAAGGGGATTACTTGCCCCACAGCGAACGATGCTGGTTGTTCCACCACAAATCGGCGTAATTTCATATCCTGTTCCTAATCGTCCTGGAGCAGGATTTAAGGTAATTGAATTTACAACAGAACCAAATTTATCCACCGGATTACCTTGAACTGTCATACTCGGAGTAAGCCCATTCATGGGAATACCGCTGCAATCGCGATAAACGGTCATGATGAAAATAAATCCATATCCATCGCGACGGAAGTTTTGTGGATTATTGTCGCGAACTGCCTTCCAGGTGATTTCTCCTCCAAAAACGTGGGAGGCCTGAACCTGAGGCCCAAAAGTCAAAATGGAGAGCAACGCAATGGCCCACATCTTGAAATTCCGAGATAATTTCATAAGATTGAATATTTTCATAGTGGTTGGAATTTTCAAATTTAGCAGATTTTTCACAGATTTTTATCTTTTAACTCATTTTTAGAATC
>JACCEC010304137.1_pt1 | contig 18921 bp, 24 predicted proteins | sample 7450121 | NCBI WGS metagenome assembly JACCEC01 (sample SAMN15323455, study PRJNA562643) | freshwater metagenome | isolation source: river surface water | place: USA:Blue River Watershed | collected 2017-08-18 | reverse complement strand
TGATGATTTGAAATTATTTAAGGAAAAAACATTTTCAGGTAAACAAACATTAAAAACATTATTTAATATAATATATGATTTTTATCAAGAAAAAATGGATGAAGAACATATCAATAAAATTTTTGAAAATTATCCTGAGATTTATGAAGAAATTAAAAGGAGAAGAAAATTTATATATTTTAAAAATATTGATGGTATTTTAGATACTGAAATTCCACCTGATTTTGCCGGTATTGCTGATATTGACGATGAAACATCAAATCGTTATGTTGTTGAATTAGGACCAATTTAATAATTAAATTAGAAAGTTAATCCATTAAGAATCAATATTTGGGTAGATTTGAATTGAACCCATTAGAAAGTTAATTGTGAGTATTAAACCTTTAAAACTCCGACTTATAAAATATATTAAAGAGATTTAGATTTATATTTATATAAATGAATCATATTGTAAAACCAATAATTATTTTTTATAAACCATTTGAAATTATGATAAATAATACTAAAAAATATTTAAAAAAAACAAAAATGACACTAAATGAACTATTAGCAAAATATGATATTGATTATGAAAGTTTTTTCAATAGCAATATTCGTGATGACAAAGGTTATCCAGAAATTTTAAGTTCAAAAGAAGACATACATAACTTTTTATTGGATTATATAAATAATTAATTTTTATGAAAAAGTGAAGTTAGGTGTTGGCATACCTAAAGCATTATAATTAATATTGGTATCTACTTAAAAACTGGGTGTACATACATTTTGGATTGTATTTTCGTGTGTTTTCATTGTAGAACTTTGAATAACTGAAGCAGCAGGATGACTTCGAACAGTGCTATCAGGTGCATACATCGCTGAATGAGCTGTATTGAACATTGATTTAGCAGCAATACACGACTGACTATCGTGTGGTAAATAGTTATACACAAAAGGAGCTGAACCACCCATTAATTGTTTATCAGTCGCAGGAGCATATCCTAGAAATTGTGGATTGAACGGATTAGATGACATTATGTTATTTTATATTAAATAAAAAAGAAGGATAAAAATCAATTACTTACTTTTGATTATTTTATTTCTTACGTTCTCTAAATCATATTGTCTAGTAATAGGTATTCCTTTAGTTCCGTGTAAAAGTATTGCATTATGTGTTAATAATAAAACTTGTTTAGCAATTGGAACCTGAGTGAATTTACATAATAATATTTCTTCCATAATTTTATGTTTTATTCCATCCCATTTTTTTATATCATCATCGTTTAGAATAACTAATTTTCTATTCTTTCTAGCAATTAATCCATCACCCTTTCCAATCATATGACCTGAATTTTTACAAAACCAATAAGCTTTATCTTTATCAACTAGCTCTATTTTCTTTGCTTGAAATGCGTGTTCGACCGAATTATAAATTTTATTCTCATACGTAAATTCACTCATATAAAAATTACTTAGGATTTTTCGCCAATCTTTAATTTTATTTAATTCATTATAAATAGTATAATCCACCGCTTTTTCATTAGTTCCTTTTCCAGCCGGTTTATCAGCTGATTTACTATAATAGAATAATTGATCCATTAAATTAGTGATTATTGTATTAATTATTATAATAATCAATTTTTTAATGTATGATTTTAATATTATAAAAAAAAAGTTCTATTTGATTTGTTTTGCAACTTCTTAAAAAGATTGAAAAAATTGATTTTTTTATTAATTTAATATATTAATAATAATTTAATGGGATCAAGTTCATCGATTGAAATATATTGCCGTGGTTGCGGTGCATCTGATAAGTATACAACTATTAATTATAATGGTAAATGTGATGAGTGTAAAGGTAAATCAACAAAAGGATATGAAATTATAAATGGTGAATTATTTGAAAGTTATGGATATTGTCGTGATTGTTGCACTAAATGTCATCTAAAAAAAGATACATCATTATGTTATACATGCACTCATAAATAAATAAATTAAATATATTTCTTTATTTCTTCTAATGATAAAATATTATGATGTTCTTTATAATATTTTATGTATTCTCTCAATACTATTTTTTTAACTTGTAAATCATTTTTTGATAGATTATTATCCAAAATATAACCAGTTAATATATACAAATCTTTTTTATTTACTTCTGAATCTTTATAATTATACATGGAATATTGTCTTAATTCTGGTTGATATATATTATCTAATTCTTTGACAATATTTTCATCTTCTGTTATATCTATTTGTTGTGCGATTAATTCCATTAAATAACCTTGTGATATATCTGTTAATTCAAGTTTAGATAATTCTATTAACTCTTTATAAATACAAGTAATCACATTGGTTTTAATATTATATTTTTCACAACAATATAAGCAATTACCATTATAACAATTTTTATAAGATTTATTTCTTTTATCATCATAACAACACTGACAATAATAAGTTTTATCTATTATATTAAAATACACCCTATCCCAAGGTTCATTTAATTCCCTATTACATTTATTACATTTTTGAAATGAACGAATACATTTTATACATAATTCATATGTTACTTCTATAAATGAGTTAGTATCAATTACCACTGTAAAAGGGTCATTATATACATTATATTTATCTTTACATAATACACAGCAAAGTTCTGGTGTATCATAATCAAACCTAAACGAATCACCTTCACCACCAAACTTATAGTAATTTTCTGTCATTTTGTTTATATTTTTAATTTCTATAATAAAATTATTTCAATTTTTTATTATTTAGGAAATTATAATAATTACGTATATTTATTTAAAAATATTTTCTTTATAGAAAATTTGTCTTATTTTTCTTTCCGGTCGGTGTAATGGACAATGCTAGTTGTCATAGAAACCAATTAGTAAAAGATTTTATTACCAAAAGTAAAAATGACTATGTTCATATTTTACCGTATAATCATTCACAAAATCCTATAGAGGTTTATTTTAATCAGTTGAAACATTATATTAGAAAAGAAGAACCAATGAGTTATGATGATATAAAAAGAGTGATAACAAAATGTATAGGTTTAATAGATAAAAAGGCATATATAAATTATTTTAATGCTTCTTTGAAAAAGAATAAAAAGAAAAATGATAATAATAAATCTAGATTTCATCGGTAATCTAAAATTTATAAAAAATAAAATCGTGTCATTTAAAATAGACCGTGCTGTAAAATTTATAATATTATATATTATATATTATAAATGTATTCACCAGTAAAAGAATCAAATAATAATGTTAGAATAAATCCTAATAAAAATAAGTATATTATAAAAGGTAGAAGAAAATTAAAATCAAAAGAAGAGATTAATAATTATTCTAAAGAATTTTCTAAATAATGTTTTCTACAGAGACTCATATATAAGTCTCCTGCACCAATTAAAATTTGTTCATTATTATTATTTTTTCTAAAACTAAATGGAGCAGGTGTACCATCTAGACACATAATACAAGCTGCATTAATTTTAGTGCATGTATTTGATAATGGGATTAAATCTAAAATCTGTCCAAATTTATTTCTATTTGAATCTCCATCTAAACCAGAAACAACAATATTAATTTTATAAATTTCAACTAATGTTTTAACTACATCAATTAAATCATTAAAAAATTGTCCTTCATCAATAAAAATAGTATTAATATTAACTAAATCATTTTTAAATATATGGTCTAATTTTTCAAGAACAATACAATGTTCTTTATCAAAATTATGACTTACTATCATATTAGAATCACTAAGATTATCATAACGATTATCAATTTTAGGTTTAATAACAATATATTCTTTTTTAAGGACTTTAAGAAGACGAATGCGTCTAATAAGTTCACATGATTTTCCTGCAAACATCGGTCCAATAATTATATCCAGAGTAGCCATTAATAGTATATATAAATATCTTTATAAATAATATTAAATCAATTTTTCTTCTGGATCTATAATTTACAAAAGAACCTTTATTAACCATAGTTCACAAGCTGATAATAATTCTAAAAATATATTGTTAAGTATTAACAATATATTTTTAAAGTTACCCTACCAGTAGGGTAAAATTGTGAACAACGGTTAAAGCCCCGCGTTAAATCAATTTTTATAAAATTAAACCCTTCCATTTAATAACATCAATTGAACCATCTAATTTTATTTTACCATAACCACTAATTATATCATATTGATATATTTTATTATATCCATTAATAATTAAATCATGATAAATACCATCATTAGAACTAATTGTAATAAATGTTAAAAATCCTATATTATCATCTTTTTTATAAGCTCTTCCAGTTGCAATTAAACCATAAAAATTAGCATATCTCATTTTTTTATCATATACTATATATCTATTAATATTTTTATGCATTGAAGTTATATCTCTCCAATATTCATAATAATAACAATTATTTATAAAATTATTATCAATCCAATAACCATATTTTTTATATTGATAAATGCTATCTTTATTATCATTATAATTTTTTGATGGTATTAATTTATTATTTTCTAATTTAAAAGGTTTTGAACCTAATGTTAATTGTATTCCTGCTTTATGTGCCTCTCTAAAATGAACCCATTTACGATAACTACTATTATTATTATTTAATGTTGATAACCAAAATTGTAATGGATTATTTACTTTACAATAAGCAAGTGCCCATATTAATTGAGCATATGAATAAGCATGAGATTTACAAAATGAATAATATTCTAATTGTTCTAATCTTTTTATAATAATATCACTTCTTTCTTCATCATTAATATTTTCTTTAATCATTTTAATACATTCTCTTTTTTCTTTTATTTTATTCTTAGCAAATGCTCTTCTATAATTATCTGCCACACTTGAATCACAATTTAATATTTTTTTTAAAAATAAAGTAGCATCATCATCAAATATTATATAACTATTATTTTTTTTATATCTAGTATAATCTCTTAAAAAATCAGCTTTTTGATATCCTTTTGATGCTGCAGGACGAATTAATGCTATAGCTATAGCAATATCTTTAATTGTTTTTGGTTGCATAGTTTTATATACTTTATACATTGCTCTTGATTCAGAATAAGTTAATCCTATATTATCACCATTTTTAAATAATTCTAATGTTTTATTACAATCTAATGGATATTCATTAATTGGTTTATCTGAAATTGACATTAATTGAGATAAACCTCTATTAGATAAAATATCTATTTTTATATAATTTCTTTTTTCAGTATCATCTTTATTTAATTTTATTTGAGTAATATCTGTTTGAGATTTTCTTGTGAGAATTAAATCATCAGGAACTTTATCATTAAAAATTACTATTCCTCCACAATGTAATGAATAACATCTCATTTGACCTAATAATTTATTCTTTCTTTGATTAATTGCTTCTATTTTATGTTTTTCTGAGAAAATATCATTAATATCAAAATTTTTAGGAATTCTTTTTTTATATCCTTCTTGTCTAATAGCTTCTCTTAATGCTGATTTATGTTTATATAAAACATAATTTGAAATACGAGCAACACGATTTTCCCATTCAGTAAATATTTTTTTATATATATCATCTCTTAAATGAGATGGAAAATCAATATCAATATCTGGTATATCTTTTCTATTTTTATGCATAAAACGTGACAAAGTAATATTTTCTTTTATTGGATCAATATTTGTTATACCCATTAAATAACATAATAAACATGAACCAGCTGAACCTCTAATAATATGCGGGATATTTTTAGTTAATTCTAAAATCATACTAACTTGAAGAAAAATTTCAGTAAAATTAAATTGAATTATTAATTTAATTTCTTTGAATAGTCTATTTATATAAGTTTTATCATTAGGTAAGTCTTTTTTAATTAATGATAATAATATTTTACAATTATCATTCTCTAATAAATATTTATATTTATTACTTATATTCATTATTAATTATTTAATTAATTAATAAATTTATTAATCAATATTTTTTATTTCATATTTAGAATGAAATCCTTCTAATTCAATTAATTTAATATTATATTTTAATTGTTTACATATATTAAAATTATAAATAGCTTCATTAAATGAAATAATATTATCATTTTTAGAATGTAATATTATTAATTCTTTATTTTTAAAAAATTCATGATTTAATTTATTATATGTATCTAAATCATCTATTAATAATATTTTATATAAAAAATATAATAAAATATGATGTTTTCTAATTACATTTTTAATATTAGAAAATGTATTATGAAAATATATTCTTTTAATTTTAGGTTCTATATTTTTAGGTATTTGTGCGATTGTTTGAGTTACAATACCCCCACCAATACTATAACCCCATAAATCAATTTCATTATATCTTTCTGATAAATAATTTAACCAAAATAAATGTTCTCTAATACAACCATTTATTGTTAATGTACCTTTACATTTCCCAAATCCAGGATATTCATAACAATATATATCATATTTATATACTGTTTTAATTTTTTCTATTAATTTTACTGAATTATAAATATTAGATGAATTACCATGAGAAATTATTAAACATTTTGTATTATTACTAGTTTTATGATAAATAATATAATGATTATCTATATTAATTTCAGGTAAATTTTCTTTAATACTATTATTTTTTATACGAAAATATAGTCTATCTCTATTATATCTAATAATAAAATATATTATTAATATAATTAATATTATAACTAATATTATCATTATATTATTTTATAGATTAATATATATATAATGACATTTAATGATATATCAAATTTTAATAATACAGATGACTTTATTCCCATAATTGCAGGTATATTTGTAATTGAAGCATTTATAATTTTTATTATATTTAAATTTTTAGGTTCACTTGTTGGTAGACAATGGTATAATAAATTTGGTTTGACTGCTGTTTTATGTGATACTTTAATATTATTAATTGGTTTTATTATAACCAGATTTTTATATAATAAAATATTTTCAGAATTTAATATTGTTAAATTTATTTTATTATTTTTAGTTGTTCAAACAGTACATGATTTATTATTTTATTATTTAATTGTTAAACCAATACCAGTTGGTTCTAATTATATAATGGATATATTTAAAGAATATGGTAATGAAGTAGGTGTAGGCTCTTATATAGGTAATAGTTTTATGGTTATAATAGGTTCATTATTAGCATCATTATTTGTTAGTAATAAATTAAATACTAATATTATAATAATAGTTTTTTGTGTATATTTATTTACTTATTTAATTAATATTAAATCATAAACAACATGTTTGAAATATTATTGATGTTGCTAAATAAGGATTAACATTAGATGCAGGTCTTCTATCCTCAAAATAACCTTTTTTATTTTGAAATGTTTCATTACCAATACGAATGCTTGTATTACGACTTCCTACTCCCCATGTGAATTTATCATAACTAGATGTTTCATTATATCCAGTCATTCTTTTATAATTATCCTTACCATAATTTTCCATATGATATATATGTTTATCTTTAAGTTTTTCAATAGCAATATTTATATATTCTAATCCATTATCATTTCTCATTTGAACTGTTGAAAAATTAATATGACATCCACTTCCATTAACTCCATATATTGGTTTAGGATGATAATTAACAATTTTATTATATTTAGCTGCAATTATATTTAATAAATATCTAGCTATCATTAATTGATGCCCTTCATTTATTCCTTCAACTGGACCTATTTGAAATTCCCATTGATGTTGAACAACTTCTGCATTATTTCCACTTATTTTAATACCTGCTTTAATACATGCTTCTAAATGTTCCATTATTATTTTAAATTCATCTTGATCTTGATTAATTGGACTACAATAAAATTTATTAGAATTATTAATAATTAAATAATTTGTAGAATTTAAATATGATAAATCTTGACCTATACATGATTCTATATCTGGTAATTTATTATTATTAATTATTAAATTTTTATCATATATAAAAAATTCCTGTTCTAATCCAAACCATGGTTTTAATTCTAACCCAAGATTATTTTTATCAAATATATTTTTAGCATAATCATAATAATTATTATATAATGGTTTATTATTTATATCATAGGTTGCACATAAATATAATCTACCATCTAAAAATGGATGATTTACATTATAAACAACTTTTAATATAACTTCACTATTTTCAGTAGTGGCTTGACCTGTAGATGAACCATCAAAATTCCAATCTGCTTCATTATTTAAATCAACAACTCTAATTTTAGATCTAAAATTACCATTAGTAATGGAATTATCATTATCTAACCATATATATTCTGCAATCATTTATATAATTATAATAAATATAATTATTTAAATAATATATATTATTTATATTATATGAAAGTTCTATCATGGGATGTAGGTATTATAAATTTAGCTTATTGTTTAATTGATTACAATAAACAAACAAAAGAATTTAAAATATTAGATTGGGATATAATAAATCTTACTGATAGAGATAAAATGAAATGTACTGAATGTAATGCAAATCCTAGTTATTATCAAGAAGTATCTGAAAAATATTATTGTAAACATCATTCAAAATTAGCTTTAAGTACACCACCTGAATTTAATTATTTATTTCAAATTAATGAAAATTGTCCATTAGATTTATGTTCATTTGAAGGTAAAAATAATACATGTGATAAAAAAAGTAAATACAGTTTAAATACAACAAATTATTATTGTAATACACATGCTAAAAGTAAATATAAAAGCTTATGCAATGAATATAAATTAGTTAATTATTCTAAGAAAGGGATTGATAAAATGAGCATGGATGATTTTTTATTAAGATTAATAAAAGAACTTGATAAAAGACCTAATTTATTAGAATGTGAAGCTGTATTTATTGAAAATCAACCCACTATGAAAAATCCACGCATGAAAACAATTTCTGTAACTTTATATAATTATTATACAATTAGAGGTATTATTGATAAACATATTAGTAAATCACCATTAAAAGAAGTTCATTTTATGGCTCCTAGTAATAAATTAAAACTAGCAGATAATGGTGATAAGGCTGAATTAGTGAAAGTTAAAAATAATGATGATGATTCTAAAACATATAAGCTTACAAAATCATTAGGTGTAAAATATTGTTTAGAAATGATAAAGCAATACCCTGAATGGGTTAATAAATTTAATTCTCATAAAAAGAAAGACGATCTGGCTGATTGCTTTCTTCAAGGGATGTATGCATTAATTAATAAATTATAACACAATTGATAGAGCATAAGATATATAAATAAAAATTGATAGGGCGATATGAAAAACTAAGTTTTTCATATCTCTCCCTATTAACAGTTATTAAACAATATTGCATTACAGTATTGTTTAATAAAAATTGAAAAAATATATTTATATTGAGTCCAATCTAAAAAATCTTGTATGAATTCATCTTCTAATAACGATAATTCTAACCCTTCCCTTAACTCTAACCCTAACACAAACGCTATTAATGTACTCCCTCCCATGCCGGTTGATATTCCTCCAATGCCCGTGGTTGTTGCAGTAATGCCCCTGCCACCGATGCCGACGACGCATGCGCCTGTGCCAGTGGCTGTCCTGCCAATGCCCAGAGCAAAATCAGCAGCAAAAGGAGCAGCACGAGCTGTGCCAATTCCAACAATCCCGGTCCCGCCACTTATTCATCGGAGCCAATTAAACACAATGTACCGATTAATTGTAATTGCAAAGTACATGCTGCGACTGGAAACCATCGTTCGAGACACCAACACAATTCGTAAAATTCGGGAATTGATTAATGTGTTTTTGATCGGCCGCATTACATGTGCTCAATTGATGAACGGGCTCGCACGTGTTACACACTTACAACCATGTAGCGAACAATCATTGCTCGACTTCACGCGGACCACCGAAATCATTAAAGCATCGCACGCGTTTCATCTTATCCCTTCATACATTCAACGCATGCGGCTTCTGGGTCCTACCCCCTAAATTTCATTTAAAATCTTCTGTTAAAATAATATAAATTAATTTTATTTTATATTATAACTCATAAATAAAAATTGATAGGGTGTAACAATTTAACAAAGTTAAATTTTGACTCTCCCTATTAACTTTCTAATAATGAAGATAAAATCTTCATTATTAGAAAAATTGATATTAAATTATATAATGAGATAATCTCTATAATTTTAATGTCAAACATACAAGATTTTAAGTTTTATAGTTTAAATAACCCTAATCATAAATCATTTGTTAATTTTATGTTTATTAATAGAATTGACAATTGTTTTGAATGCTTTTTAATGGATTATAATAAAAAAGCATTAATGCCTTTTCATATGGCTACTCAAAAAAGTAATTTAAAAAATAAAAATATTAATACATTAGCTCCATTAAATAAACCATTTATTGGTGAAGTAGAAGAAGTAAATGATGAGACTATTATTATTAGTATGGCATTTATTAATAAAGAATCATTAGAATATAAATTATTTATTGAAGAATCATCTAAAAATAAATTAATTATTAGTAGTGTAAAAAGATATACTACTAAAAACAATATTAATTATATTTCTTATTGGGAAGAATATATTCATCCTATTGATCAAGAACGTTATAATGAAGATGAACCTGTTTCATTATTTGATTATATTCTTAAAGTAGGTAAATTGGATATATCTATTTTAAATTATTTACAAGAATGTGAAACAAAATCAACAATGCCAAATATTAAATTTAAACTCGTATCTACAAATGGTTGTGATAATATTAAACAAATGATACAACTCGCATTAAATAATACAAATACTGCAGATATTTTAGATATTATGATTGAATCATCACCAAATTATTATGTTTCATCTAAAATAACTACCGATTTTTCTTATCATAATAAATTTTTACAAGAATTAGAAAAATTATCTAAAAATTTAGATAATAATATATTTATTAGTCTCACTTAAGCAATATTTACAATTTTTTTTAAACCCATTATTGATTCCAGATTATATTTAGATGATTTTAATGGTTTATTTCTTTTAAGAACTAAATCATCATTTTTTATATTATCATCATCTTTTTTAAGTGGTATTTTTTCAATATATGATATTCGTGAAATCATAGGTGGTTTTATATAAGTATAATCTAAACTATTTGATATTAAATTCTCTCTAAATTCATCTATTGATAAAGGTCCTCCAAAATCTATTAATATTTTCCATGAAGGAGCTTGCTTTATAATTTTATAAGAATTATATGTTTTCTTATACATCATATATATTAATGAAGTTCTTTTTGAAATATTTTCATCATTAATATCTATATTGTATGCCATCATACATTCCCATGAACAAAAATTACCAATACAATTAAATATTCCATTAAAATAACTTTCTGGCATTTTAACAGATGGTGTATTAAAAGAATATGTATCCCACCAACATTTTATATTATTATCATTATCATGACATTGAATAATAGATGGTTTTATATTTCTTTCATATTTATTTATTTTTAAAGTCAAATCATCTATTTTCTTTTTTAACATTTTTATTTCACCATCATTGTATTCTGGTTTAATAAAAATGTCATCAACTTGTTCATTTATTACATCAGATAAATCTATTGGTAAATGAGCTATAATTGGCGTATCAATATTAAAATTTTCTGGTTTATTTACAATTGTTGGAACTTTTGGACGCCGACCCCTCTTTCCTTTCTCCATAATATATTTATTGTTAATTTTTCTTTAAATTAACAATAAAATTCTTTAAATGTGTTTATATAATTATATTTGCATTAATGGCTTTTTCTTACGACCTCTTTTCTTACTTTCACTTGCTGTTGTATCAGATAATAATCTATCATTGTTTGCTGTAGATTCTTCTTGTGTATCCTGTGTATCAGCAATTCTATTATGTAATTTATTTAATACATCCTTTACTGCTTGATTTGTACTAATAGTTGGTCTAGGATCATTATTTGGGATTAATAAACTCGGTGGTGCCCCAGGTAAAAATTCATTTTGTTCAGCAGGTTTTCCGAATAAATTACCTAATGCATTACTAAAATTAACTGGTGCTTTCGCATTTGTAAAATTATTTGTTGAATTATTATCAGTTGATTGCTGTGGTACTGGATTTAGTGGTTGTGAATTAGGTGTTCTAGCTTGTGTTGCATGTTGTCTCATTTGTTCTTTCATTAATCTATCTTTTTCTTTTAACTCTTCTTTTTGTCTTTTAATATTTAATTCTTGTTCAGACATAAATTTACTTTCTTCTGGTTTACCCATTCCTGCTATTTTCTGAGCAATACCTGATTGAATCCCCCCTAAAATACCACCTCCTGAACCAGAACTAACTGAACCAGTTCCCATTGGCATATTACTCATATGTTTTGATGAAAAATGGAATGCAGATGCAGAGAAACCAATTAAAATAAGTAATTTAATTTCAGGAGGCATTGCTTTACCAGCACCTTTATATTTTTCATATAATTCTTCTAATACATCATCATAACTATCAACTTCAACACTCATATGTTCAGACCAACCACTTAATTGAGCACCAAATGGGTCATATTTATCATTAAAAAATTCAACTAAATTTGTAAAATTAATAATAGTATTTTTATATAATTTAATACCATTTCTTCTATCAGCAAAACTTTTTAATAAATCAAATTCATATTCCATTTCTTCAATTGAACTATTAAAATCATATTCTTTGGATAATTTATAACCTTTAGATTTTAAATCACATAATTTTCTTAATAATTCAATTTTCTTCATTCTTAATTGTTGTGGAGTTAATACAGGTTTCTTATATTCTTCATGTGAATTAGATATATCAGTTTTATCTGAACGACGTGATGCATATGATTGTTCAGATAATCTAACATCTTCATATCTAGCTTTAGATGATTCAGTTGAATGTCTTGATACTCTACTTCTATCTGATTCTCTCATAGAATGATGAGTAATTTTAGATTGAGAAGGTTTATATGATTGTTTTACACTAGATGTATTAGAATTTTTTCTATCATTATCAAGATTTAAAGATGAAGTAGATTTTTCAGTATCTAATTTTGATTTTGAAGGATTAGCAATTAAACCAAAATATAAATCAGTATCAGTTGTTTCCTTTTTAAATGGAGGAATTTGAATATCGTTTCCAAATTTATCAAATATCGGGATTTCATTGTCAGAACTGGTATCGGAACTCATTAATATAATATATTTATATTCTTTTCTTTAATATCAAACGATAAATATTATATTATTATATGATATAATATAATGATACAATATTCAAATATAAATGATGCATGGGGTAATAAAGAAATATTTAAAAAAAATATTTTAAATAATAATTTGGATATTATTGGAAAACCAGTTGCTCAAATTTCACCTAAAAATGATATTCCTATAAAAGATGTATTATTAGCTCCAGTTGAAAATAATAATATACCACAAGTTGAAAAAAATATAGTAGTCCCTATTACAGCACCACCTAATGAACCAATGGTAAATAATATAGAGATGAAAACTAATACACAAGTTAAAAAAATACCACAATTAAATATACCAATATCTAATCAAGCAGTTAATAAAGAACATTTTGACTCATGTTCTTATGCTGAACATTTCAAAGTATGTAAAGCTTGTAGAGATAGTTTAATTGAACATTTTGTAAATAGAAATAATGCTAATATAAATATATTTGGATATAAATATAGTGTTAGTAAAGATATATTAAAAGTTATATTTATACTTATTATTGTTGCTATTTTTATAATTTTATTATCATTAGTTAATATACCAATTAAAGATGATTTAAATATTAAAGTTAATCCTACTCAATTAAAATATTTAATGATGAATCAAATGCACTATCCAAATGGATTATATAATATGTAAATTATTTCTTCCATAATATATGTATTATATTATTTTCAGGAAAATATACACTAAAACCATCATGTTTTAATTTATTTTGCAAATATGATTTACATCCTTGCAAATTATATAATGGAATATTAAATAAAAATTCAGGTAATTGATACCAACATTCATATAAATTCATTGCACTTGAATGAAGTATTTTTGTTTCTACTTTTTTATAAATTTTTTTATATACTTTCTCTTTATTTTTTTCTCTTTCTCTTTGTTCATTTATTAAATCTAATGCTTTTACCATAATTATAAAATACTTTATATTATTATATATTTAAATCGTCAAAATTCATATTATTTTTTTTTAATAATTGAGATGTATTATTATAATCATCTAATCGTTCTTTTACATTCTTTTTATTAAATTTATTTTCATCTGATGGCATTAATTCAAATGCATTTCTATATTGTGTATCATTTATATATACTTTATCAAAATTTCTAATTTCTGCTAAATTAGTTCCTTTTAATGAGAATGGTTGAATATCTGATGTTCTTTTAACAATCATATTACTATATGAACCATTTAATTTTCTATTACTAAATGTATTATTAAATTCATCCATACTTGAAAAATTTTCTTGTTTAATATTTACTTTTACTCTTTCTTTTTCTTTATCTTTGAATATATTTTGTAATGTTCTTTTATCTTCAACATATTCACCATGTCTTTTACCTAACATTTCAAAATTTTTAGAAAATTCAATAGATGCTTCTTCTTTAGATTGTGGAAAATATGACCGAACTTTTTGTTCTTCTTTTAAAAATTCTTCTTTTAATGAAGAATGAGATTGATTACTTTTTAATAACCATCTATCATATTTCTCTCTAGATATAGGATTACCTAATATATGATTTGCAATTGTTAAATTATAATAAATTTTTTCTTCAATATCAGTTATTTTATCAGGATGAAATTGTTTTATTAATTTTCTGAAGGTCTTTTTAATTTGTTCAGTTGAACTATTAATTGGTAAATTTAATAATTCATATAAATTAAATTCTAATGAATTGAATTTAATTGCTTCTGTATCATTATCCATTAATATATTTAATATAATAAAAAATAATAAAACGAATTTTTTTTAATTTGTATTATATAATAATGATATTAAAAGAAAAAATTAATGCATCTTGTGTTTTAGGTTCATATTTAGATACATTAGGTTTTAATAATGGTTTTTGGGAATTTAATTTTAGACAAAAATATAAATTAGTTCATTTATCTGCAGGAATATTAACTAACTTTGAAATATTATCTGATTTTTTTTCTAAAGGAGGATTTAATATTAATTTAGAAGATTGGGATGCAAGTGATGATACTATTATGATGATAGCTACAGTTAAAGCATGTAAAAAAGGTGGCACACAAAAAGATTTTATTGATGAATATATAAAAATATATCCATTATTAAAAGAAGAAAATAGACATTCTGGAATTGCTACTTTAAATTCTTTAAAAATATTACATAAATATAGAGACCCATCTAAAATTGTTTATAATGAATCTATGGGTGGAAATGGAGCTGCTATGAGAACTCATTATATTGGAATTCATTTTGATGATATTAAAAAAATTATAGAAATTTCTATTATGGCTAGTAGATTAACTCATAATTATACATTAGGATTTTTAGGGGGGATGATTACTGCATTATTTACTCATTGGGCAATACATGATATTCCTCCATGGGAATGGTGTGATAAATTAATTAAATTATATGAAGATAATATTATTGATGATGTTATTGAACATACTACTGATATTTATTCTAAATACAAAGAAGATAAACAAAAAATATGGGATATTATTTATAAATATAGGGAACTTAGAGTTGGTAGATTCCATCTTAGAGTTAGAGAATTTAAATTTAGTTCAGATAGATTAGATGATTTATATGCAATATTATATAATAGTAAATTAGATGATTTAAGTAGATTTGGAAGTGATGGATTATCTGCTGTATTAATTGCATATGATAGTTTATTATTATCTATTATTCCAAAAGATAATCCAAATGAAGAATTAAATTTAAAAAAACCAAATAGTTTTATGTATAGTTGGCAAAATTTAGTATTTTTATCAACTTTACATTTTGGAGACAATGATACAACAGGTGCTATAGCTGGTATGTTATTTGGAGCTCTTAGAGGATATGATGGGGTAAATTCAGATGTTGTTAATATGTTAGAATTTAAAAATGAATTAAATAAATTATAATTTTTCATATAATGTTTTTAATAATAATTCTTTTAATTCAGGTTCTGATAATTTAGTTCCATCAGTTCCTTCGGGTAATCCTATTTCAATTTGTTTATTATCACCATTTAATAAAAATGGTACATATTCAACATTTAATTCTTTCATAACATCATCATCTAAACCTACCCAATAATAATTAACTTCTACTTTATCATTATATTCTTCTTCAAAATCTTTTACTACTTTATAAGCATTACTATTAATATTTGAGAATGGACAATAATCTCCCCCAAAATATTTTAATACTTTTTTCTCATTTTCAAAATTATCAGCATCTTCATCTTGCTTTGTTGTTTTATTTGTATTCATATATTTATAACCTATTAATACAAATACTAAAACAACTATTCCTATTAATACTACAACTTGAATATCCATATAAATAAAACTAGAAAAATCTTTCTAGAATATAAACTAGTTATAATTATTTAATATAATTATTATAAATAATAATTATATACTATAATAATATGGGATTTGGCTTATTAATTCTAGCATCAGTTGGATTAGAAAATTGTTATTTTAATAAAAATCCATCTATCACTTATTTTAAAAAAGTTTTTAAAAAAATTTCTAATATTTCAAATGAAAATTTACCTCAATATTTTAGATCATCTCCTAATTTTGGTCGCAGATTATCTACTAAAATTGCTAAAAATTCTGATATGATTAAAGATATTACTATTTATTTTGAATTACCTGATATTCAACCTTCTAATCATAGTAGTCTTCCAGATGATATTAAAAAAATGGCATGGCCTAATAAAATAGGGTTTGCTATGATTAGATATATTGATTTAGAAATAGGTGGTGTATTAGTATCTCGTCATTATGGTGATTGGTTAAATATATTATATGAAACAAAATATAGTGGTGATGATGGATGGGATAAAAATATAGGAAATAATGTTCATATTTTAACAGATTATACTAATGGAAAGACAAGTTATAAACTATATATCCCATTATCTTTTTTCTTTAATGAAATTGGATTCCCCCTTATTAGTATTAGTAAACAAGATATAGATATTCATGTTGAATTAAATGATTTTACCCAATGTTTTAAACAATCACCTACTAATTATTTTGAAATAGATAGTTATGTATGTTTATATCAAAAAGATGAAATGATTATTCAAAATGTAGATGGAACTAAAAGTGGTGGAACATTTGTTTATTTTGATGTTAATACTAGAAGAGTTTATTATAATAAATTATATAATGATTTTTTAGTATCAAATAATACTAATATTATTAGTAATTATAAATATAATATAGTTGGTCAAACTTCTGGATTTTATATTCAACCAAAAATAGGAACAATTATAATTCAAGATGAAAATTATTTTCAATCAATATATCCTGCATTAAAAGATGCTTTTATATTAGTAAATTATATATATATAGATTCAGAAGAAAGATGGTATTTTCTTAATAATGAATTAGAATATATTGTTCCATTAATATCAAATGTATTAGGAAAAGATATTACTGGTATTAATAGTAATTATAGTTTAAAATTAGTAAATCCTCATAAAGTTATATTTTGGAGAGCACAATTAAATAGTAATCTTAATATAAATGACGTATTTAATTACTCATCTTTACCAATTACTACAAATGAAGAACCATTAATTCAAAGCAGTAAAATTTTAATAAATTCTATTGCTAGAAATGAAATTTATAATAATGAATATTATGAAAAAGTTCAACCTTATATTAATAAAGCTTATTCCACTAAAAATATAAGTATGTATTCATTTGGATTTGACCCATTTGATTATGAAGCAAAGGGGACTATGAATTTTAGTATGGTTGATGATGCAATAATTCAATTTAATCTAAATAAAATAGTTAATTATAATAATAGTATTAATATCAAAGCTTATGGTATATATTATAATGTTTTAGTTATTAAAAATGGCAATTGTTCTATGAAATTCTATCTATAATATGTGTCCCATTAAATTATCTATTTTTAATATTTTATATTCTCTAGTACAAATCTTAAGTTTTGCTTCTTTATATTCTGGCAATTGATTATTTATATCTTGTTGATGTGAATAAATTAAGAAATCTCTTATTTTTTTCATATTTATAAATCCATTTGGTTGTTGTGATAATCCATGATAATTGAAACCATACATATAATATCCAAATGGCAATGCTATACCTTTATAATAACTTATTACATTATTATGATAAGCTGATGGTAATTCTGGTAATAATTCTTTTCCATTTATATAAATATTTAATTTATCTATAATTTCAGCAGGTGTATATATAGTTGTATTTTTAAATATATTTTGAAAATATAAACTTAATATTGTTAATTTATTAGAAAATTTCAAATTTGTATTATTTAAATTTTCATTTATATGATTTAAATATTTTGTATCTAAATACATTGCATATCTTGTATCATAATTTTTAATTATTAAATGATTCTTTAAAACTTGATATCTATATGAATTAGCAGCTATTTCTGCATCAATTGTATTAAAAATATAAGAATCATTTGGATTATTTGATAAATATTCATTATACCAATTATCCCTATTTATTGTTGATATATATTTATTATCATCATTTTTTTGTTTTTGTTATAAAAAATATTTCTAATGTTCTATTTAATAAAGATATATGATTATATTCTCTTTCTTTATTTAATAAATAATTTTGATAGTAGTAGAATGA
>JACCEC010772951.1_pt1 | contig 18924 bp, 15 predicted proteins | sample 7450121 | NCBI WGS metagenome assembly JACCEC01 (sample SAMN15323455, study PRJNA562643) | freshwater metagenome | isolation source: river surface water | place: USA:Blue River Watershed | collected 2017-08-18 | reverse complement strand
TCCACCTCGTCGCCCATGAGCATGGTGAAGACGCGGTCGGCCTCGATCGCGTCGTCGATCTGCACACGCAGCAGGCGGCGCACCGTGGGGTCCATGGTGGTTTCCCACAGCTGCGCAGGGTTCATCTCGCCCAGGCCCTTGTAACGCTGGCGGGCGGTAGCACGCTCGGCTTCGCCGATCAGCCAAAGCATGGCCTGTCGGAAGTCACCGACCTTCTCCTCCTTTTGCCGCTCACCCTCGCCGCGGCGCACCACCGCACCTTCGTGCAGCAGGCCGCGGAAGGTGTCGGCCGCCTCGGCCAGGGCGCGGTAGTCGGCGCCGTGGACGAACTCCTGGGTGATCACGCTGCTCTTGATGTTACCGTGGTGGCGGCGGCTGATACGCAAAATGGGTTTGTCGGTACGCACATCGAACTCGGCGGCGACTTCGGCGGGTGCGGCATTGGTCAGGCGATCGATCTCCTGCAACTTGGCCTGAAGGGCCGCCGCCGACACTTCGGCCGTCGCAACGGTGTCCAGATCGAGGCGTACGCCATCGGCCACAGCACGCAGGGCCTCCGCGTCCAGGTAACCTGCCAAGCGAGCAATGACCTGCTCGGCGACCTGGTGCTTGCGAGCCAGTTCGGCCAGGGTTTCGCCCTGGAGCACCGTGGGCGCCGCACCGCCCGTGCTCACGCTGGCGCCATTCATCGCAATGCGCAGCAAGAAGACATCCAGCTCGCTGCCGTCCTTGAGGTAAAGCTCTTCCTTGCCGGCCTTCACCTTGTAGAGGGGTGGCTGAGCGATGTAGATGTGCCCGCGCTCGACGAGCTCGGGCATCTGCCGATAGAAGAACGTGAGCAGGAGCGTGCGGATATGCGCGCCGTCCACATCCGCGTCGGTCATGATGATGATGCGGTGGTAGCGGAGTTTGGCGACGTCAAAGTCGTCCGCGCCACCCTGACCGGGCGCACCACCCGCCTTGCCGATGCCCGTGCCCAGGGCGGTGATCAAGGTGAGAATTTCATTGCTGGTGAGGAGCTTCTCGTAACGCGCCTTCTCCACGTTGAGAATCTTGCCGCGCAGCGGCAGGATGGCCTGGAACTTCCGGTCGCGGCCCTGCTTGGCCGAGCCGCCGGCGGAGTCACCCTCGACGATGTAGATCTCGCACAGCGCGGGGTCTTTCTCCTGGCAGTCGGCCAGCTTGCCGGGCAAGCCCATGCCGTCGAGCACACCCTTGCGACGGGTCATCTCGCGGGCCTTGCGGGCGGCCTCACGCGCGCGGGCGGCTTCGACGATCTTGCCGACGATGATCTTGGCGTCGTTGGGCCGCTCTTGCAGGTACTCGTGGAGCTTGTTGGCCACCACGTCTTCGACCGGGCCACGCACCTCGGAGGAGACCAGCTTGTCCTTGGTCTGGCTGGAGAACTTGGGCTCGGGCACCTTGACCGACAGCACGCAGGTCAGGCCCTCTCTCATGTCGTCACCGGAGATTTCGACCTTGGCCTTCTTGGCCAATTCGTTCTCGTCGATGTATTTGTTGATGACGCGGGTCATCGCCGCGCGCAGACCCGTGAGGTGGGTCCCTCCATCGCGCTGCGGAATGTTATTGGTGAAGCACAGCACCTGCTCGTTGTAGCCACTGTTCCACTGCATGGCCACTTCAACGGTGATGTTGGTGGACTGGTCGCTCATCTTCTCGCCGGTGGCGATGAAGGCGTTAGGGTGCAAGACCTGCTTGCCCTTGTTGATGAAGTCGACAAAACCCTTGACGCCACCGGCACCGGAGAAGTCATCGCTCTTGCCCGAGCGCTCGTCGTGCAGGCGGATGTTCACGCCGTTGTTCAGGAACGAGAGCTCACGCAAACGCTTGGCGAGAATCTCGTAGTGGAAGTCGTGGTTCTCGCGGAAGATCTCGGTGTCCGGCAAGAAATGCACCTCGGTGCCGCGCTTGTCGGTGTCGCCGATGATCTTCATCGGTCGCACCACTGCGCGCTCGCCCTTGGGACCGGTTTCCTCGACCACTTCGCCGCTTTGCACCACAAAGCCCTTGCTGAACTCCAGGGTGTGGACCTTGCCCTCGCGGCGCACGACCAGACGCAGGGAGCTCGAGAGCGCGTTCACGCAGGACACACCCACGCCGTGCAGACCGCCCGATACCTTGTAGCTGTTCTGGTTGAACTTGCCGCCCGCGTGCAGCTCAGTGAGCGCAATTTCAGCGGCCGAGCGCTTGGGCTCATGCTTGTCGTCCCATTTCACGCCCGTGGGGATGCCACGGCCGTTATCGGTCACGCTGATCGAGTTGTCGGTATGGATGGTGACCACGATGTCGTCACAGTGACCCGCCAGAGACTCGTCAATGGAGTTGTCCACGACCTCGAACACCAGGTGATGCAGCCCGGTACCGTCCGACGTATCACCGATGTACATGCCTGGTCGCTTGCGCACCGCTTCCAGGCCTTCCAGGATCTGGATACTGCTCTCGCCGTAACCCTCTGCGGGCACGGGTTGGGAGCCTTCGGGCTGGTTCTGTTCGGACATAGGCAGGATTTTCTCGGTCTCTGTAAGAGCCAAACCCGCCAAAGGAGGCGGGTCCGGAATTCGGGCAGCACTCTCGCAGGCAGCGTCAAAAACGCCACCGGCAAGCGCGGCTTCAGATACGCATGGGCATCACAACGTACTTGAAGGCATTGTTCTCGGGGTTGGTGACGAGCGCAGAGCTATTGGCGTCTTGCAACTCGATCTTGACCATGTCTTGGGACATGTTGGACAGGGCATCAATCAGGTAGGTGACGTTGAACCCAATCTCGATGCTGTCACCGCCGTAATCGATATCGAGTTCGTCGACCGCCTCTTCCTGCTCGGCGTTGTTGCTGGCGACCCGCAGAACACCCGGCTCGACGTTGAGGCGCACACCCTTGAACTTCTCGCTGGTGAGGATGGCGGTGCGCTGCAGACTCCGGAGAAGTGGCTCGCGACCCAGGGTGACATGGTTGCGATGGTTCTTCGGGATGACGCGGTTGTAGTCGGGAAACTTTCCCTCGACCAGCTTGGTCACAAACTCCATGCCGTCGAAAGAAAACTTGGCCTGGTTGCTGGCGAATTGCATCTCGATCGCGCCTTCGGCGTCGGACAACAGGCGCTGCAATTCAAGCACCGTCTTGCGCGGAAGGATCACCTCCTGGCGCGGCACTTCCACGTCCAGCGTGGCGCTGGCAAAGGCCAAACGATGACCGTCGGTGGCCACGAGGGACAACTGCTTGCCCTCAGCGACGAAAAGAATGCCGTTGAGGTAATAGCGAATGTCGTGAACCGCCATCGCGAAGGACACCTGGTTCAGGAGATCCTTGAGGGTCTTCTGGGGCACGCTGAACACCGGGCCGAAGCTCGGCGCCTCCTGCACCAGCGGAAAGTCCTCGGCTGGCAAGGTCTGCAGGGTGAAACGACTCTTGCCGCCCTTGAGCGTGAGCTTGTTCTGGTTTGACTCCAGGCTCACCGTCTGGTCCGAAGGCATGGTGCGCAGGATGTCGATCAGCTTGCGCGCACCCACCGTGGTGGTGAAATTGCCTGCGTCTCCACCGAGTTCAGCGGTGGTACGAATCTGGATTTCCAGGTCGCTGGTCGTCAATTGAACCGAGCTACCAGTCTTGCGAATCAGGACGTTGGCCAGCACAGGCAGCGTATGCCGACGCTCGACGATGCCGGACACCGACTGCAGGACCGACAGGACCTTGTCTTGCGTTGCCTTCAGGACAATCATGAATTCCTCTTCTCTTCGGGGGTTTCGGCCGGGCGCCGCAAAGGCGGACACCCCATCGCGGACAACCACAGCCATTTTCCCCTGTTTCTGGCCCTGTTTTCGCCTGTCGCCGCATGACTTTGAGGCTTTTCGTGCGTCAGCCCTGCCGGGACCCCATGCAGTCCTTGACGTGCCCCTGCTGAAAACCCTGCTCGGGCGGTATCTGGTGTTCGGCGGGTAGCTGCAGTTGTCTCTATAGAAGTTCTTATTTCAAGATAGTAGTAGCTAGTAGAGGGAGTCTTGCTCTGTGGAAAAACCGCTTTTTTTCAACAGGGCCAAGCACTTGCCCAGCACGCGATCCTGTGGGTGACCGCCTTTTCTGCTGTCCCATGAAAGTGGATAAGACCCAGGATATTGACCCGCCTGTGCACAAGCCCTGCCTTATGCCGAAACTATCCCCAGGCTTGTCCTTGGGCCAGCAGCTGAGATAGGCGGCCGGCCGGCCTTGAAAAAAGAACCTTTGGCTTAAAAGAGCCCACTGGTGGGCTGGCTGGATGCGGCGATGACTGTGACGCCCAGGGGTTCGGCGCATGGCCGACAGACCGAGATCAGCCCTTGAGGGTCTGCTCGAGCACATGAAGTTGCTGGTTGAGATCCGAGAACTGCTGGCGTTCACCAGAGATCTTGCGCACCGCGTGGAGAACGGTGGTGTGATCCCTGCCACCGAACAACTCGCCGATTTCAGGCAAACTTTTTTGCGTCAATTCCTTGGCCAGGTACATCGCGATCTGGCGCGGCCGGGCGATCGAAGCCGGTCGCTTTTTGCTGTACATGTCAGCGACCTTGATCTTGTAGTAATCGGCCACTGTCTTTTGGATGTTCTCGACGCTGATCTGCCGGTTCTGGATGGAGAGCAGGTCACGCAAGGCCTCACGCGCCAGTTGGATGGAGATCTCTTTCTGGTTGAACCTGGAGTAGGCCAGGATCTTGCGCAAGGCGCCTTCGAGCTCGCGGACGTTTGAGCGCACGTTCTTGGCCACGAAAAAGGCGACCTCCTCTGGCATTTCCGCACCCTCAACCCTGGCCTTGTTGATCAAGATGGCTACTCGCATCTCCAACTCCGGCGGCTCGATCGCTACGGTCAGCCCGGCATCGAATCTGGAGATCAGTCGCTCGTGGATGTCTGCCAGGCCCTTGGGGTAGGTGTCCGACGTCATCACGATGTGCGACTTTTTGGCCAGCAGGGCCTCAAAAGCGTTGAAAAACTCTTCCTGGGTCCGGTCCTTGTTGGCAAAGAACTGGACGTCGTCAATCAGGAGCAGGTCCAAGGAGTGGTAGCGCTCCTTGAACTGGTCGAAGGTCTTGCGCTGATAGGCCTTAACCACATCCGACACAAACTGTTCGGCATGGATGTAGAGAACTTTGGCATTGGGCCGGTCGGCCAACAAGCGATTGCCTACCGCATGAACCAGGTGGGTCTTGCCCAGCCCGACCCCACCGTAGATGAATAAGGGGTTGTAGAGTTGTCCCGGAGAACTCGCCACATGCAGGGCCGCAGCCCGCGCCATTCGGTTGGCGCTGCCCTCGACCAGGGTGTCAAAGGTCAGGGCTGTATTGAGGCGTGTCTTGATGCCGCCGGCCGCAGAATCCTCGGCCAGGTCGGTCGGCTCTGCGGCCGCAACAGGATCCGGCACCAAAGGCTGTGACGGGGCACGGGCGGGCGGTTCGCGGTGAGCAAGCACCAACTCCAAAGTTATGGGCTGGCCGTATAGACGCTCCAGCAGTGTAGAAATTCGACCCGCGTATTGGGCCCGGACCCAATCAAGTTTGAAGCGGTTAGCCACGAACAAGGTGACTTTGGAGAGGTCATCACTGACACGAGCGGTCAGCGGCTTGATCCACGTGTTGAACTGCTGCTCAGGCATTTCCTGGGCCAATTGCTCCACACAGGTCTGCCAGAGGCTGTCGCCAGTACCCGGGTTGCTGGCAGCTTCTCCGGCGTCGGTTTCTGGTTGCGGTCCCTGAATCATCAATGAGGTCTCTTGTTGTGGATAGCCGGTACGCTGGAGAGCGGCGGAGTCTAGTTTATTCAGAACTTGTCCACAAGCCGCGATTGCTGCGTTGACGGCCGAGGCGGCATCTGGTAATTCGGCCCTGATCGAGTGCCGTAACGTCCCTTCCTTGCTGGGCTGACAGTTTTCGGCGATAATGCCGGGTTCCCTGGACGTGATCTGCGAGCACAGTCATTGGCTCTTGGCTCGCGCCCTTCAACCCCCCTCTTGGTCAGAAGATCATGAAACGCACCTACCAACCTTCCAAAGTGCGCCGTGCCCGCACTCACGGCTTTCTGGTCCGCATGAAGACCCGCGGTGGCCGCGCCGTCATCAACGCGCGCCGCGCCAAGGGCCGCAAGCGTCTGGCTGTCTGAGGGCCACCGCCCTCGCGGCGCCTGAGCTGACGGCTTTGACCTGTCGTCGTTTGCGCGGACCCCGCTGACCGATTCCGTAGCCGGCACGTGCAGCGTCTCCAGCATCGTCAACAGTTCGACGCCGTTTTGGCGGGTGCCACTGTGGCACGCACCCCGCATTTCGCGTTGCACCGTTGTGCGCTGGATTCGACAGGGTCTGGGTCCGAGGGATCTCAGGCCCTGTTTGCTGTCCGGGCTCCCTGGATTGGGGCCTTGATTCCCAAGCGCTGGGCACGCCGGGCCGTCACCCGTAACACCATCCGACGCCAGATTTACGCCGTGGCCAGCGAACTCGCCTCCCTGCCCGAAGCCGCCCATGTGGTTCGGCTTCGGTCCGGCGTGGACCGCCAGGCTTTTCCCAGTGCCAGCTCCCCGGCCCTCAAACAGGCCCTTCGGGCCGAGCTGATGGCCTTGTTCTCAGGTGCCCGGTCATGATGCGTGCCACGCTGATGGGTCTGGTCAAGGCCTACCGCCTTCTGTTGTCCCCCTGGCTCGGCTCCTCCTGCCGCTTCGCCCCTACCTGCTCCGTCTATGCCCTGGGTGCGCTCGAGCAGCATGGCGCGCTTGCCGGTGCTTACCTGGCCAGCGCACGCATCGCACGCTGTCACCCTTGGTGTGCGGGCGGCCATGATCCCGTGCCTGCACAGCCCCCGCGCCTGTTTGCCCGCCTGCGCTTGGCCCGCTCGGCCGAGCCGATCAACTCTTTGCCTCACAAGAAGACCTCATGAACGACATTCGTCGCACCATCCTTTGGGTGGTTTTCGGTTTTTCCATGGTGCTGCTGTGGGACCAATGGCAGGTCTACAACGGCCGCTCCGCCACCTTCTTCCCCGCCCCGGCGGCTACGACGGCCAAGGCGCCCGCAGCGGCGGCCTCAGCGAGCACGACCCCCAGCGCGCAGTCCTTGCCGACTTCCACGGCAGCCCCGGCTGGCGTTGCCGACGTGCCCTCTGGCAAGGAGCCGGCCGCAGCACGCGAGCAGGTCACGATCACCACCGACCTCATGCGCCTGGTATTCGACACCGAAGGTGGCTCCTTGGTGCGCGCCGAGTTCCTTCGCCATGCGGCGGACAACACCTCCGGCCTGCCGCAAGACCCGCGCTTCGTGCTCCTGGAACAGTCGGCCCAACGCGTCTACCTGGCCCAGACCGGCCTGATCGGCGGTGATTTTCCGAACCACAAGACGGTGATGACTCTGGTGCCCGGCGAGCGCACGCTCGGCGAGGGCAGCCAGTCACTGGCCGTTCGTTTTGAGTCGCCAGAGAAAAACGGCGTCAAGCTGGTCAAAACCTACCAGTTGCAGCGCGGCGCTTATGACATTGCTGTCAAGCACGAGATCATCAACACCGGCAGCCAGCCTGTCTCGCCGCAGGTGTACCTGCAGCTGGTACGCGATGGCAACAAGCCCGCCGACGAATCAGCCTTCTATTCAACCTTCACCGGCCCCGCGGTTTTCACCGAGGAGAAGAAGTTCCAGAAGGTCGAATTCGCTGACATTGAAAAAGGCAAGGCCGAATTCCAGACCAAGTCCAGCGCCGGCTATGTGGCCATGGTGCAGCACTACTTTGCCAGCGCCTGGATCTTGCCCCAGGGTCAGCCGCGCGATCTGTTCATGCGCAAGGTGGACACCAACCTCTATGCGGCGGGCATGATCACCGCACCCCAGGCGTTGGCCCCGGGTGCAACGGCCACCGTGCAGTCGACTTTCTTCACCGGTCCGCAGGAAGAAAAGATGCTCGAGCGCGTCGCTCCGGGCCTGGACCTGGTCAAGGACTACGGCTGGCTCACCATCCTGGCCAAGCCCCTGTACTGGCTGCTGGACAAGCTGCACAGCTTCCTGGGCAACTGGGGCTGGTCCATCATGGGCTTGGTTCTTCTGATCAAGATCGCCTTCTACTGGCTGCAGGCCAAGGGCTACGAGAGCATGGCCAAGATGAAGGCGGTCAATCCCCGCGTCATGGCGATGCGTGAGCGGCTCAAGGACAACCCTCAGCAGATGCAGCAAGAGATGATGCGTCTGTACCGTGAAGAGAAGGTCAACCCCCTGGGTGGCTGTCTGCCCATCGTGGTTCAGATCCCGGTGTTCATCGCGCTGTACTGGGTGCTGCTGTCCTCGATCGAGATGCGGCATGCCCCCTGGGTTGGCTGGATCCAAGACCTTTCGGCCAAGGATCCGCTCTACATCCTGCCGGTGATCATGACCCTGTCTACCATGCTGCAGACCGCGCTCAACCCGGTGCCGCCGGACCCGATGCAGGCCAGGCTGATGTGGATCATGCCCTTGGTCTTCTCGGTCATGTTCTTTGTTTTCCCGTCTGGCTTGGTGCTGTACTGGATCACCAACAACCTGTTGTCGATCGCCCAGCAATGGATGATCAACACGCGGATGGGGGTCCCTCCGGAGTTCAACCTGCCGAAGTTCAAGTAAAACAAAAAGGGCCGCCTAGCGGCCCTTTCCAATGACGGGGCCGCCAAGCCTCTTTCAACACCATGCTCGCTGACCGCAACGCGCCGATAGCCGCCATCGCCACCGCGCCCGGTCGGGGGGCGGTGGGCATTGTGCGGGTCTCCGGCCGCGGCTTGGGCGCGCTGGTACGCGCCCTGTGCGGCCGCGAGTTGCTGGCCCGGCAGGCCCACTATGGCCCATTTCTGGCGGCGGATGGCGGCGCCATCGACCGCGGTCTGGCCTTGTTTTTCCCCGGCCCGCACTCCTTCACAGGCGAGGACGTGCTGGAGCTGCAGGCCCATGGCGGCCCGGTGGTGCTGCAACTGCTGCTGGCGCGCTGCCTGGAGGCCGCGGCCGAAATCGATGCCGCCAACGGAAAGCCCCGCCTCCCCGGACTGCGTGTGGCCGATCCCGGTGAGTTCACCCAGCGCGCTTTCCTCAACGACAAGATCGATCTGGCCCAGGCCGAGGCTATCGCCGATCTGATTGATGCCAGTACCGAGGTCGCCGCGCGCAGCGCCAGCCGATCGCTCGCGGGCGAGTTCTCGCGCGAAGTGCACGCGCTGCGCGATGCCTTGATCCACCTGCGCATGCTGGTCGAGGCGACGCTCGACTTCCCCGAGGAAGAGATCGACTTCCTGCAGCAGTCCGACGCCCAGGGCCAGCTCGATCGTCTCCAGGCGCGTCTGGTCCAGGTGCTCGCGCGCACACGTCAAGGAGCCCTTCTGCGCGAGGGCATCACTGTGGTCATCGCCGGCCAGCCCAATGCCGGCAAGAGTTCGCTGCTCAACGCACTGGCTGGCGCTGAGCTGGCCATCGTCACCCCCATCGCCGGCACCACGCGCGACGTGGTCAGCCAGTCGATACAGATCGAGGGCGTGCCTTTGCATGTGGTTGACACCGCAGGCTTGCGCGAGAGCGAGGACACGGTCGAACGCATTGGCATCGAGCGCGCCTGGGAGCGAATTGCCGGCGCCGACGCGGTGCTGTTCCTTCATGACCTTGAGCGGCAGGGACTGCCGGAGTACCAAGTCGCCGATTCGCACATTCGTGCCACGCTGGCGCAGCGCCTTTCTCCGCAGGTGCCTGTGATCGAAGTCTTCAACAAAAGTGACCTGTTCTCTGCCCCGCTTCCCGAGGGCTGCCTGGCCCTGTCGGCGCGCACCGGCGCCGGGCTGGAGTCCTTGCGCCGCCGGCTGCTGGATGTGGCTGGCTGGCAGTCTGCGCCCGAGGGCGTGTGGCTGGCTCGGGAGCGCCATGTGCAGGCGCTCGGGCGGGTGCGCGATCACCTGCAGGCGGCCCAGGCCTTTCTTTCGCCCGCAGCCCTGGCGCTGGACCTGCTGGCGGAGGAGTTGCGCTTGGGCCAGAACGCCCTGGGCGAGATCACCGGCGAGTTCTCGGCCGACGATTTACTGGGCGTCATCTTCTCCAAGTTCTGCATCGGTAAATAAGCCACCACCGCCGAGACGCGCCCGGCGGGCGATGGTCGCAATGTGGGCGCGGCCGCGGTGGCAGGCCCCCCCCGAGAAGCTGTTACAACTTCGGAACAACGACTTGCAGTGATCCATCCATGCCCAAAACATCGGCGCCTGCCAAATTCCTCGCTCTTGCCGCCCTGGTCATTTCTACCAGTGCCAACGCCGCGTTTCTGGACGGCAATGACCTCTACGAGAGACTGACCGATTACAAGCGCGAGACATCCCGGTCCCTTGTCAGTGCTTCCATGGCCTTCGGATTCGTCGTCGGCGTCGCCGACACTTGGAATGGTCAGGCCGGTGCCAAGAGCGGCTACATGTTCTGCCTGCCCAAGAACGTGAAGGCAGGACAACTGGCCGATGTGGTGCTGGAGTACCTGCGTGCGAACCCCGCCGATCGGCATTATTCAGCGAGCAGTCTCGTCCAAGCCTCGCTTGACTCGGCCTTTCCCTGCCGCTGATGCGAGGCGCTTCTTTCGACGGGTTTCCCGTGGACGAGCATCGGCCCGTCGCCTAAAATTTGGCCGTTTCGGATAAGAAACCTTGTTTTATTAATGAAACACATCGGCGGGCAGACATCAAAAATCAGCGAGCAGGGCATGAACATCCAGGGCATCGACGAAATCACTTTCGGCGCAACCGATCTCGCCGCCTGTCGCCAGTTCTTCCAGGACTGGGGCCTCACCCTGATCTCGGAAGCCCCTGAGGCGCTGGTGTTCGAGAGTCTGAACGGTTGCCGGGTGATCGTCGCGCACTCTGACACGCCGGGGCTGCCGACAGGCATCGAGCCCGATCCCACGCTGCGCGAGGTGGTCTGGGGCGTCGACAGCCCCGAGACCCTGGCGCATTTCCGTGCTCGCCTGAACGGCCAGCCTGGCTTCGTCGACGATGCCGGCCGCATCGGATGCACCGACCCCAACGGCCTGGCCCTTCGCATCCAGGTCAGTCGCAAAAGGCCGATCGAGATCGAGTCGGCCAAGACCAATACCTGGTCCGCGCGCCATCGCATCAACCAAGCCAGCCCCGCCTACGACCGGGCCACACCGGTGGAGGTGGGCCATGTGGTCTTGTTCGTCCACGACCTGGCCGAGGTGACCCGTTTCTATGAGGAGAAGCTGGGCTTCGTCCTCTCCGACCGCTACCCCGGCCGCGGCAGCTTCTTGCGCTGTGCGCCCGAGGGCGGCCACCACGACCTGTTCCTGCTGCAGCCGCCCGAGCCGCGCAAAGGCCTCAACCATGTGGCGTTTGCGGTGAGGGATTTGCATGAGGTGGTCGGTGGCGGCCTTCATATGTCTCGCTGCGGCTGGGACACCGAACTTGGCCCGGGTCGCCACCCCATTTCCTCGGCGATGTTCTGGTACTTTGTGAGTCCCGCCGGCGCGTTGGTGGAGTACTACACCGACGAGGACGAACTCACCGGCGACTGGCAGCCGCGCGACTTCACCCCCGGACCCACCGTGTTCGCCGAGTGGGCGGTCAAGGGAGGCATCGACGGCAAGACTCGCCGCCAGGTCAATGCCGAGGCGCCTTCGGGACGCTTCATGACAGACAAGCCCAAGGCCTGAGGCGAAAAATTGGAGAACGCCATGGCCGAACAACCGCTTTATAACGAAACCCATCAGAACCGCAGCGCTGCGCCTACCGCCTATGAAAGCTTGCTCGGCGACGCGATCGAGCGCGCTTTCGGCCAGGGCATCCACGACCTGCACGGCCTGGTCGCCTATCTGAACCAGGCAGGCCCCTCGGCGCCCAATGGCCAGGCCTGGACGCCCGAGAGCTACGCTCGTGAGATCGCCCGCCTGGCCGCGGGCTGAGCGCAGACAACGGGCCGACCCGCACCGGAGACCGACATGAACATGGCCTACGCCCCCGTGAACTTTCAGCAGGACCCGATCGACGCCGCCCTCGCGGCGGGCCTCAAGGACCTGTGGTTCCCCGTCTGCCCCTCGCACTTTGTGAAGGAGCAGCCCGTATCGCTGCGGCGCCTGGGCTACAAGATCGTGCTTTGGCGTGATGGCCAAGGGCAGGTGCGCGCGCTGGAGGACCACTGCCCCCACCGCGGCGCCCCCCTGTCGCTGGGCGTGATCCTGGGCGACCGACTGGCCTGCGCTTACCACGGGGTCGAGGTGCGCCAAGATGGCGTCGTGACCAAGGTGCCGGGCAGCCCCGGCTGCAAGCTCGAGGGCATGAAGGCCGCGCGGCGCTTTCACGCGGTCGAGGCCGCTGACGCCATCTTCCTGTTCAACGCCATCGACCCGCACTGCGAGAGCCCGCCGCCGCTCGTTCTCCCGGAGCAGCTTTCGTCTCCCGAGTGGTCCTCATTCCTTTGCTACACCGAGTGGGGCTGCGACTACCGCTATGTGATCGACAACGTGATGGACCCGATGCACGGCGCCTACCTGCATAGGCAGTCGCACTCCATGGCCGAGGGTGAGATCAGCGCCGAGTTTCAGCTCACCGACACAGCGCAGGGCTTCATCTTCGAGAAGAAGGGCCAGAAGGGCATCAACTTCGACTGGACTGAGTGGATCGACAACGGCACCCACTGGATGCGTCTGGCGATTCCCTATCCGAAGACCGGCGGCCCTGGCGGCCCATTCACCATCATCGGCAGTTACACGCCCATTGCCGCACGCGCCAGCGGTGTCTTCCACTGGCGCTGCCGCAAGGTCGAGGGCTGGGAGCGCGACACTTGGCGCTTTCTGTACAAGAACCGCCTTGAGCAGCGGCACTGGAATGTTCTCGAGCAGGACCGCGTGCCGATGGAGGCAATGGAGCCCGACGCCAACAAGCGCGAGCACCTGTACCAGCACGACATGGGCATCGTCCGCCTGCGCCGTCACTATCGCAACCTGGCCGCCGCGCAACTTGAAAAGGCGGGTCAGGCAACCTGACCCCGCGGTCGCATCCGGTGGCACGCCCTGCGCGGTTTGCCGATCTGGGCCCCACCCCCGACCCGCCGCCTGTCACCCTGCTCTCGGCCAGAGGTAGCCCCCCAGCCGGCTGACCCTGCCTTCCCCTGTTACGCTCTGCAGATACCCAGTATTACCTCCGTAAAGGCCCGCTCCCGTGACCGCGACCCTGACCGCCCTGGTCTCCCAGATCCGCTACGAAGCCAAGGACATCCACAGCATCGAGCTGCGCCCGGTGGGCGCCACCGCCTTTCCCGCCTTCGAAGCGGGCTCCCACATCGACCTGCACCTGGGCAACGGCCAGGTGCGCTCCTACTCGCTGTTCAACCCCGCCGGCGAAACCCACCGCTACTGCGTGGGCGTCTTGAAGGACGCCAAGAGCCGAGGCGGCTCGCGCTGGGTGCACGAGCAGCTGCGTGTGGGCAGCACCCTCACCATCAGCGCGCCGCGCAACAACTTTCCGCTGCAAGAAGGCGCTGACCACAGCGTGCTGGTGGCCGGCGGCATCGGCATCACGCCCATCCTGTGCATGGGCCGACGACTGCAGGCCCTGGGCCGGCCCTTCGAAGTGCTGTACTTCGCCCGCTCGCAACCGCATGCGGCCTTCGTTGCCGAGGTAGAGGCCCTGGGCGTGCCGGTCCACTGGCACTTTGACGACGCGCGCGGCGGCCCGCCCGACCTGCGGGCCCTGCTGGCGGCTCGGCCCGCCGGCGCCAACACCCACTACTACGCCTGCGGCCCCGCAGTGATGCTCGATGCCTTCGAGAAAAACTGCGCCGACCTGGGCTACACCAACGCGCACATCGAGCGTTTCGCCGCCGTCGAGGTGAAGGCGGCTGCCGATGCGCGCAGCGGGTTTACCGTGATCCTTAAGCAGTCAGGCAAGGAGTTCACCGTCAACGCCGACCAGACCCTGCTTCAGGCCCTGCGCGCCAATGGCGTCGAGCCTGTCACCAGCTGCGAGGACGGCATTTGCGGCGCCTGCGAGACGCAGGTTCTCGAGGGGCTGCCTGACCACCGCGATTCGGTCCTGAGCAAGGCCGAGCGCGAGGCGAACAAGACCATGATGATCTGCGTCGGCGGCTGCAAGAGCGAGCGCCTGGTGCTCGCGCTCTGAGGCCGTGTACCCGCCCCGGCGGATCAGGCCGAGGCGGTGGGATAGGGGCTGGTGTCTGCGGCCTCCAGCATCGCCCGAGCCAGTCGCTCCATCAGCTCGCCGCGCAGCCCCTGCTCGGCGGGCTCGCTCCAGAGATTGCGCAACTCTTTCGGATCGGCCTGTAGGTCGTACAGCTCTCCCCAGGGCTGGCCGTCATAGAAGGTGAGTCGGTGCTGGTGGGTGCGCAGCGTGCGCATGCGTACCCGGCGGTCCATGCCGAAGTCGGCGCGCTGGCTTTCCTCCTCGATCACAAGCGCCTCACGCACCTCTTTGGTCTCCCCCCGGAGCACCCGCAGCAGCGACCGCCCGTGCATCCCGTTGGCCGGTGCAAGTCCGGCGCGGTCCAGCACGGTGGCGGCAATGTCCGTGGTCTGGCCCAGGGCGTTGACGATCCTCCCCGCGGTTTTCGCCTGCGCCGAATCCCGCCATATGAACGGCACCCGTGTGAGCGCGTCGTAGTGCAGCCCGCCCTTGAACATCAGGCCGCGTTCCCCCAGCAGCTCGCCGTGGTCGGCGGTGAACATCACCACCGTGTCGCCGTCCAAGCCCAGCGCCTGCAATTGCGCCATCACCCGACCCACCGCATCGTCGATGCAGGCCAGGCTGCCGTGGTGCAGGGCCTGGGCCTCTCGGGCCTCCTGCGCGCTGCAGGCGAAGGCGCCAAAGCCTGGCTTGAAGCCGGGGTTGGCGCTGCGCTGCGCGCGCAGCCAGGCCAGGGTTGGCGGCGGGTTCACGCCCTCGGCCGCAAAGGTCTCGGGCAGTGGCATGTCCTCTGGCCTGAACATGTCCCAGTAGCGCCCGGGAGGGGTGAAGGGATGGTGCGGGTCCGGGAACGAGCACTGGAGAAAGAAGGGTTGTTCTCCCTGCGCGCCTTGTGCAAAGTCGGCCAGCATGGCGCAGGTTTGCTGGGCGATCCAGGCGGTGGGGTAGAGATCTTCCGGCACGCGGGTGCGCCAGGCCTGGCCCAGCGCGCCCAGGGCCAGGCCCGGCGTGGGGATGGCGTTTGCTGGGCCGATCAACCGGTCGGCCTCGCCTCGCGGCAATTGGGCTCGCAGCCACCGGCGCCAGTGCCCCTGTTGTTCGTCGCCGTGGCCGATGCTCAGTGCCACCCGCTCGAAGCCGTAATAGGGGAGATCAAGCTCCCAGCGGGGGTCCTCTTCCCACCGGCGGCCCACTTCTTGGCCGTAGCGGCCCGGGTAGGGCCTGTTGGCGTCCTGCGGTAGTCTTTGGCCAGCGGCGGGCCAGGGCGGCGGCACTGCGGTGATGTTCTGCAAATGCGACTTGCCCACCAATGCCGTGCGCCAGCCGGCCTCGCGCAGCTGCTCGACGAAAGTGGATTCGCCCAGCGAAAGCTCGCGCCCGTTCATTTGCAGCCCGTGCGCGCTGGGCAGGCGCCCGGTCATGAGAGAGGCGCGATTGGGCTGGCAGATCGGTGTCGCAACGTGGAACTGCTCGAATCGCGCGCCCCCAGCCGCCAGGGCGTCGATGTGCGGCGTACGCACCAGCGCGTGACCCGCGCATCCCAGAAGATCGGCGCGGTGCTGGTCGGTGACGAACAGCAGGAAGTTGGGGCGCGTTGCCATGGAGGTGGGTGGCCTGGCGCCGGTCACAGGCGCCAGGTTGGCCGACCGGGTCAGTCCGCCTTGATGTTGAGCTCGCGCGCCAGCGTGCCGTAGCGCTGGTTGTCGGCTTTCATGAAGCCCTCGAGCACCTGCGGTGAGCCGCCGGCCACCTCGATGCCCGCCGCCATGAGCTTTTCGCGCACTTCAGGCATCTTGATCACTTCATTGATCTCGCGGTTGATCCGGGCGATGGTGGCTGCAGGCGTGGCCGCGGGCGCGAACACGCCGTACCAGGCGTTCACCTCGACCCCGGGCACGCCCTGCTCAGTGGCGGTGGGCACCTCGGGAAGCAGCTCGGAGCGACGGGCTTCGGTGACCGCCAGAGGCACCAGCTTGCCGGCCTTGATGTGCGGCACCGCGCCGCCCAGGCCCACGTACAGCAGCTTGACTTCGCCCGCAAGCGAGGCGGTGATCGACGGCGCGACGCCCTTGTAAGGCACATGCATCAGGTCCAGCTTGGTGCTGCGCTTGAACATCTCACCGGCGAAGTGCATGGGCGATCCGTTCCCCGCGCTGCCATAGGCGAGTCCAGGTGACTTGCGCGCGGCCTCGAGCGCCGCCTTCAGGTTGTTGGCTCCGAGGGAGGGGTTGGCCACCAGCACCAGGGGCGTGGTAGCCGGCGCGATCACCGGAGCCAAGTCCTTGTGCACATCGACGCCACCACCGGCGCCAGGGGGCAGCACATGGGGCGAGATGACCATGGTGTTGGGCGTGAGCAGCAGGGTGTGGCCATCGGCCGGCGCCTTGGCGACGAAGCTGGCGCCCACCAGCGCGCCGGCGCCGGGCTTGTTGTCCACTACCACCGGCTGGCCCAGGCGCGGTGCGAGCTTTTCGCCGATGATGCGCGCGGCCAGGTCGGGCCCGCCGCCTGGCGGGAAGGGCACGACCAGGGTGATCTGGCGCGAGGGGAAGGCGGCCTGGGCGGACGCCGCCTGGGGCAGCCCCGCTGCCAGGGCCAGGCTGGTGGCTGCCAGCAGCCCCAGTGTGCTGCGGCGGGGCAGCGAATGATTCGACGTGTGCTTCATGTGGTCTCCGTTCTTTGGTTACTTCTGCAGGGTGAATTGAATCTCTTGCACGGCCCCTCAGGCCAAGGGGGTGTTCCAGGCGTCATAGCCATAGACCCAGTCGGCATTGCCGGGGCCCTTCATCCACTGGTTTCCGCGCGAACCGATCTGGATTCTCGCGGTGCGGTCGCGGCGCGCATCCTCGTAAACCTGTAGTCCCTTTTGCGCCTGGGGGCGTGTCCCGGCCCCGGTGAGCGCGCGACCCAGCACCACCGCGTCCTCGATCGCCATGCCAGCGCCCTGTGCCATGAAGGGCAGCATCGGGTGGCAGGCGTCGCCCAGCAGGGTCACCGTGCCCACGCCCCAGCGGGTCAGGGGTTCGCGCTCGTACAGTGCGCTCTTGAGAACGCTGTCGCAGGCCTCGAGCAGCTTGCGTGGTTCGGCATGGAAGTCTTGGTAGGCGGCGCGCAATTCATGCACATCGCCCTCGCTGGTCCAGGACTCCTCGGTCCAATCAGGCTGCCCGGTAGTGGCGAAGACGAAGGTCTCGCGGCCCTGGTTAAGAGGGAAGGTCACGATCTGGGTGTGTGCATTGGGTCCCCACCACTTGGTGAAGGCCTCGATCTCGGGCACGTCTTTGACCCGCTCGGTCGGCACCACGGCGCGGTAGGAGACGACGCCGGTGAAGCGCGGCTTTTCTTCTCCGAACAGGGCTGCGCGAACCCGGGAGTGAATGCCATCGGCGCCGACGACCAGGTCATGCCGGGCGGTGCGGCCGTCTTCGAAGGTGAGTGTCACACCCTGCGCGTCCTGCGTCAGCGTCGCCATGCGCTTGGCAAAAAGTACCCGCTCCGCCGGAAATTCGGCCCCCAGTGCCGCCAGCAGATCGGCGCGGTGGATGGTCACCTGAGGCGCGCCGTACTGCGCCTCGGCGATATTGCCCATGCCCAGGCGAGAGGTCTCGGCATTTGTATCCCAGTCGCGGCTGATGCGGTAGGTCGGCTGTGCGCCCTCCGCGCGAATACGCGCGCCGATGCCACCGCCCAGTCCGTCCAGTGCCCGCACCACATTGGGCGTGAGGTTGATATCGGCGCCGACGCGCATCCACTGCTTTGCCTGCTCGTAGACGGTGACCTCGTGCCCGGCGCGGCGTAGCGCGATCGCGGCGGTCAGCCCGCCTACGCCGCCTCCAGCGATGCCGATGTTCAATGCTTGCATGCGAAGTGACTCCTCGGAATTCAGAACGCGCCAGGGAAGGACCCGCCATCGAGCAGGACGTTCTGGCCGTTGATGTAGCCAGCGTGCACGCTGCACAGGAAGGCGCAGGTCTTGCCCAGCTCCTCGGGATTGCCCAGACGCCGGGCCGGGTGTTTGGCGACGCGGGCGGCGCGTATCTCGGCCACGCTCTTGCCATCGCGCTTGGCCTGGGTTGCAAAGTTGCTCGCCAGGCGGGCGGTGTCGAAGGTGCCGGGCAGCAGGTTGTTGATGGTCACGCCGCGGGCGACCACGCTGCGGGCCAGGCCGGCGGCGAAGCCGGTCAGGCCGGCGCGCGCGCCGTTGGACAGGCCCAGGATTTCCAGGGGCGACTTCACTGCGCTGGAGGTAATGTTGACGATCCGGCCAAAGCCACGGTCCATCATGCCGTCCACCGTTGCTTTGATCAGCTCGATCGGCGCAAGCATGTTGGCGTCCAGTGCGCCGATCCAGTCCTCTCGGTCCCAGTTGCGGAAGTCGCCCGCCGGCGGCCCGCCGGCGTTGGTGACGACAATGTCGAACTGCGGATGCTCGGCGAAGATGCGCCCGCGCCCCTCGGCGGTGGTGACGTCGGCGGCCACCCAGTCCACACGGCCGCCGCTGGGCCTGGCCTGTTCGGCCAGACGGGCCGCCGCTTCACGCAGTGGGCCCTCGGTGCGGGCCACGATGACCACATGCGCGCCCTCGGTGGCCAGCGCGGTGGCGCAAGCCAGCCCCAGCCCTGCGCTTGCGCCGCACACCAGTGCCTTCTTGCCTGAAATTCCCAGATCCATGGCTTGTTTCCTCAGTTGCCAGGCGCCATCACCACTTGAATCGATGGCATGGTTTGCGCCTCGCGCAGGTCCACGTCTAGCCGGGCCCAGGCGTCGAT
>JACCEC010579725.1_pt1 | contig 18933 bp, 16 predicted proteins | sample 7450121 | NCBI WGS metagenome assembly JACCEC01 (sample SAMN15323455, study PRJNA562643) | freshwater metagenome | isolation source: river surface water | place: USA:Blue River Watershed | collected 2017-08-18 | reverse complement strand
TTACAAGAAAAGTTTAAACCTGGGCATCCTTTAAAACTTGCTATAGACCGTACCCAATGGCGGGATAAGAATGTATTTATGATTAGTCTAATTTGGGACAAACGTGCTATTCCGTTATATTGGCAACTATTAGAGAAAAGGGGAAGTAGTAATTTAAAGGAACAGCAGGCTGTAATCACTCCGGTTTTAGAGTTATTGAAAGATTATGAAATCATCCTGCTAGGAGACCGAGAATTTGGCAGCGTAAAGCTAGCACAATGGCTCTGCCAGAAGCAAGTCAAGTTTGTTTTAAGAATTAAACAGGAACGTTATATTCAATCAGATGGAGAAGATTACACTCGATTGTCTGAGTTGGGTTTATTGCCAGGAAATCGTTTTTACTTAAAAGGTGTTAAAGTTACGAAACAGAAAGGGTTTGGTTCATTTAATGTGGCAGCTTATTGGAAAAGAAAATACCGAGGGAAAGCCGAAACTGAAGGTTGGTATTTACTAACAAATCTGGGAGATTTACAGCAATCAATTACAGCTTTTAAATGTCGAAGTGGCATTGAGGCGATGTTTAAAGACTGTAAAACAGGGGGCTATAATTTAGAGAAAAGCCCAGCGAGTACCCAACGTTTAAATAAGTTAATTTTACTGATTGCTCTAGCATACAGTTGTGCTATCTTTCAAGGTCAAACCATTAAATGTAAGGGAATTCAGAAATATATAGGTCGGCTCAAAGAACCCAAACGTTCACAACGCCGTCATAGTAGTTTTTGGATTGGTTTATATGGCCAATCTTGGGTAATAGGCATGGAATTTTTTCAAGAAATTGTCCATGAATTAATGTTGCTCAGACGCAACAAACTGCCTTTTTTTCAGAGGGGCTTAAGGGCTATGTCCTTGATTTTATCTGGCTTTTAACGGGGTTGTCACCCCGTGAGCGGTTTCTGTCCTGGCCAGTCAACAATTTGTCGCAATAAATCTGTACCTTGCATCTGCATATCTATTGTTGGTGCCTTTGTCTGTTGCAATTTTTTATTGAGTTTGATCACATCCATTTGGACAGGCAAGCTAGAATTGAAGGAAGATTCTAACGTCGATTCTAATGTCGTTATTTCGGTTCTGAAATTGGCATTTTGTTCCCCAATAGATGCTTTGCGCCGTTGAACTTCTGACCACACACCGAGGAGAGCAACTATTACAGCAAATGCAATTGAGCCGCCAACAATTTGTTGACGTTGTTTTTGTTTTTGTTTTTCTTCCTTTTCGTGCAGTTCTTGACTTAACTGAATAAATTCTAATTCCTCTTCAGACAATTCATCCCGACGGGTTTTCAGTTGTTCAGTCGCTTGAACCAGTGCCGCCCCCCGTAATAATAAACCTTGATCTCGGTTCTTTTCCTGCCAATAATTCATCGCCGTCCGCAGTCGTTCTTGCCAGGTTCTAAATTCTCGGTCTGTTGCCATCCATTGTTTGAGTTGACCCCAATTTCTAATTAACGCTTCATGAACCACTTCAACGGTTTCTTGTTCTTTAATTTGTTGCGGTTGTTGTTGAGAAGTCTCGGAAGTTTCACGACTAATAATTGTCCGACTGGTAACCACTAATCTTGCATCGGCTAACTGTTTCACTAAACCCCAATTTTTATCGCTTAATTCCGCTTTAGTTGCAACTCGTCGGGTGTCTTCCGTTCCCGCACCGGGACGCACTAACTGGACAAAAATTCGCCGAACTTGTTGTTGTTCTTCGGGTTTGAGATGATTAAATTTTTCATCCGCATAACGAGTTAATGCCCCCGAAACTTCCCCTATTTCTTGATAGGCGTTATGGGTTAATTGTTTTCCCTGGCGTTTTTTCCACAGTTCCGTTAAGGCAAATTCTAATAAGGGTAAATTCCCCGGTTCTTTATCTACATCATCCAAAATCCGTTCAACCAGTCCACTTTCAAAACTCACCCCTAATTTTTGGGCAGGTTTTTCAATAATCTCTCGCAGTTCGGTTTCGTTCATCGGCCTTAACATAATACTTGCATTTTGCAACACATCAACTAAGGGTCGATAGGACAAAGCGAAGTTGATTTGACAACGGTTGATCGTTCGGTTCTGAATTCATAATCAATTTGCTTAAAATAATAAATATTTTTTAAATTAAACCCTTAACAACAAAACCCGTAGGGGCGAGGTCTCCTCGCCCATAGACATCATGTAAAGATAATAGAATTTTGACTGACTCATTTTTCAATTCAACCATTTAATATTCCATCCTTAAATTGATACTACAGATAATCTCCTAAACCCCCTGTAGAGACGTTGCATGCAACGTCTCTACAGGGGACGGATGCGTAGCAAACATTTAAAGATTTCATATAACAATGGGGATGGTCTTAGGGGTCAGGGCGAGGTCTCCTCGCCCCTACGGGGTGTGTTGAAGATAATGGGATTTTGATAATTAAATCGGAGAAACGTTATCCCCTTAATATTAAATCAAAAGTGTTGCTAACAATTTTGAAACTTTCATCGTCGGTTCAGCCAGGGTTTCTACCCCTTCTAATCCTTTTTTTATCGCCGCAACCGCTTGATCAATTAAGGTTTTATTCGACTCTGGTTTTTGCAATTCGCTTTCGATCATTTTGATCGGAACTTCAACCATTGCTTTCTCCATTGGATTTAACGCCTCTGTTTGAGCAATATCTTGTTTTAGTTTGGCTAATGCAGATAACGCGGCTTCTAAATTAGAATTGTTGCTATTAGTGGTTACGGTATAACTTTGGTTGATATTCTGATCCCCTCCTACAATTCCAAAAGCCACAGGATTATGACTACCACTAATATTAATATCACCCAAACTTATAGAGTTATTAGGAAGTTGAGCAGGTTTGATCACTTCCTCAGATACAGGTTTAGGCGTTTCAACGATTGGTTTCTGTCTCGGTCTAAACTTAATTTGAGGTTTATCGACTTCTGAAATCCCGTTCAAATCGATTAACGTTAAACCCGATTCAAAACAGTGGTTATAAGGTTCTCCCGCCCCTAATGCTCGATAAAATCCCACTGCAAATTTAATCGCGGCTTCGTCTCCAATGGCTTGATTCATGCCCACTACACAATCAATATGTTGATGAATAGCCGTTGCTTGAATTTCACTATAACAAGCATTAAGAATCACGCATTCTATTTGAGTTTGAAAACTTTTAAATAATCGTGCTAACGCTTCTTCACTAACAAAAACACTTCGACTAGAAGCATCTTCTAAAACTAATCCTTTGTTGCCCGCCCCATGACCGGAAAAATGTACAATGGTTGGTTTATGATCATAAAGGGTTTGTTGTAAATCATCGACTTGGACAGTCCCAAATGAGATCACCTCAAATTCATCTCTTCGATGAGATAATCTCAGGGTTTTTTGAATTTCACTGGCTTCTCGATTCAAACGCAATTGGCTTGTATTTGAAGGATTTGCTAACAGAATTAATATTTTTTGACTACTCAATTGAATTTACCCCGATTTATGATGCTTCTAGTCAAGTTTCCTTCTAATTTGGCTCAATTTTTTACAGATGTCAAGGGTAAACAGATCAATATGACTCTTTTAATATTAAATCGTTATATAGTCAATCTAAATGATTTGTAAACCCTGTAGGGGTAGTGCCCCGTTCCTACCCTGGGCTGTATCATTTTCTTCCGAAAACCTCTGTTACCTAACCCCCAAACCCCTTCCCTGCAATGGAAGGGGGAGTAATTAATATTTTTAAATAAACATAGCTATTTAACATTAAAAATTCTTCACCCCTCTCCTTGCAGGAGAGGGGCTGGGGGAGAGGTCATACAAATTGACGCTCGAAAATGAAACAGCCCAGGGCTATATATTAGGATTACTATAAAAGTATTACCCCTATTCCCTGTTCCCTATTCCCTACTTAATAAATAATGCTCGATAAACAGGTTCACCTCTTTCTAAGGTTGAAATTTCTCGTTCAGTGGGAAGGGAAAGGGGATTTTCTGTTAACCAATTATTTTGAGTCCGAGAAAACGCCGAATGTTCAGAAAAGCGATCGCACATTTCGATGGCTATTGCTTCAACATCCGACTGTAAAAACACTTCTCCTCCTTCTCCTAAATAATCAGCTAAATAATTGACTAATTCCGGTTGTACCACTCGCCGCTTATGATGACGTTTTTTAAACCAAGGGTCAGGAAATTGAATACTAACCCGTTTTAAAACTCCTTGGGGTAAGGGTGCTAAAATGGGTTCAATGGAGATATTTGCATTACAAAATAAATAATGTAAATTCGTTAATTCCTGTTGATCTCGCCAACTATTAGCTTCAGTGACTAACGGTTGTCTAATTTCTAATCCTAAAAAATTCCAATTCGATTCTAATTGGGCGAATTGCCATAAAAATCGACCTCTACCACAGCCAATATCTAAATGAAGCGGTTGCTGTAAATGAGCATAAATGGTTGACCAGTCAGGAACAATAACAGGCGCTTGATATTTTTGACACAGAGGATTAACGTGCTGACGAACTCGAACGCGAACCATAAATAATTACAAAAAAATGAATAGGATTATTTAAGAAAATTGGGAATATAACAACTCTTGATGAACCTTAGCTCGATCAACAAAAAATTCTATTTTTCCCTTCGATAACGGATCTTGATTGGCATAACAATCAATCCAAGTTTTACTAATAAAATTAGCATCATCGGGTAATTGATCGATTTCCCATCCGGGTAATTCTAACTCTTCCATTAATCGGCTCACTTTCGGATCATAACTCAAACCAAAACATCGACATTCTGCTGTTGCTGCCATAATTAAACTATGAAATCGCATCCCAATTACTAATTCTACCCCTTGAAATACCCCTTTTAATTGTCGCGGATCATCTAAGATTAAAACTTGACTATTTTGGGGAAGCGCTTGATGCAAAAGTTGAGCGATCGCTAAATCTTGAACAGGCTGAAATGGAATCAATAAAATAAACGTTTGAGTTGCTTTTTGAAACGATACTAACGCCCGAATGATTAATGATAACCGTTCTGGGGTTAATTGGGGATGGGGTCGCAAGGTCAAGGCGACTCTGGGGGCGGGAAAATCCCACAACCGGGGTACAGGTCGAGAATCTAACGCCCAAACCGGGTCAGGGGCGAGGGTAAAGGGAATCTTCCACTCAGACAACAACCGTGCAGACCCCGTATCACGCACGCTAACGGCATGACACCCGGAAAAGGTTTTTTTTGCCAACCATTGAGAAATAGAACGGTTCAAGGGGCCAATACCCTGCGCCCAGGCTATAGTTTGGAGCCCCATCTGTTGCGCCACTCCCATCAAACCGCCATAATAAAAAGGACTCATGGCACTGGTGACATCTTGCATCAAACTACCGCCGCCCCAAATCAACGCATCAGCACGACGGAGGGCGTTGAACACTTGTACCCCATTCATGCGATCGCAAACTTCCACCTGATACTGAGTTTGGGTTTGAGTAGGATTTCCTGACAAAACAATCGGTTCAACCGTAGGGGGTAACATTTGCAACAGCGACGCTAACAAAGCTTCATCCCCACCATTACCTTTTCCATAATATCCACAACAAATCACCCGTTGCATGGTTGCCCCTTTCTGTGGTCGATTCCCGACTGTAACCCGACATCTAAAATTTATATCAGATTTTACCCTGATTAAATTAACATTAATATCGGAGTCAAATTTTAGCGAACTTTTTGTTATCTCTGGTCAAATTATGCACGCCTTATCAATTCCGACTTGGATCATTCATATTTCTAGTGTCGTTGAATGGATCGCCGCCATTTGGTTTATCTGGATTTATGGAGAAGTGACTCAAAATCGAGCTTGGTGGGGTCTTTCCTTCGCCATGTTACCGTCTTTAGTGAGTGCCATGTGTGCCTGTACCTGGCATTATTTTGATAATCCTGCCTCTTTAGAATGGTTAGTCACCCTACAAGCGACGATGACTGTTGTAGGAAATACGACCCTTTGTATGGCGGCGTGGTGGATTTGGCGCAATGTTAATTCTGTTAAAAATTAAGATTAATCATCCTCATTCATTTTATCTTATTTTGGATTTATTATGTTATCAAAAGATACCTTATTTGCCGTTTCTCTCTTTCCCTATTTAGGGTTTTTATGGTTTTTAACTCGTTCCGGTCAAATGCCCCGTTTAGCGTTAATTGGATTCTATGGAACTTTAGTGTTTGTTGCTGTAACCATTCCGGCGGGAATTTATGCAAAAGTTGTTTATGGGGAAGCTTTAGCGAATATTGATTGGTTACATGGGGGGGCTGAAGTGTTTTTAACTTTAGCTAATATTTTAGTGGTTTTAGGATTTCGTCAAGCGGTCATTGAAAAACAATCTTCCCAGCAATAACCAATATGGGTTCTCACAACAATAAAACTCACCCAACCGTTATTTTAATCCTCAGTGCCATTTTAAGTTTATCTTTATTTGGCATCATGATTTATCTATTTTTTAATCCCAAAACGGGTTTAATTCCTTTATTTTTTTCAGAAACTAAAAACTCAATGAATCGTTTAGAAGCCAATTCTCTGACGATTGGAGTTTTAGGAAAACCAGAAAATTATACCCCATTAGTTGAACATTTAAAACAACAATTGGGTGATCAGGTTAAGATTACAATTGATGGAAACTTACAAGAATCTTACCAAGAGGCAAAAAACAAACTAGCACGTCAACAATGGGATATTGCTTTTACCCTTTCTCCCATGATTTCTATTGCCGCTAAAGATAACGGATATCGTTGGGTAGGGCGAATGTTTCCCCAATCTCCCCCCTATTATCAATCGGTATTATTTGTCAAAAAAAATAGTCCAATTCAGTCTATTGCTGATTTTCAAAATACCACTGTTATTGCTTTAGGAGATTTTAATTCCGCCTCTAGTTTTTATATGCCGACTTATGATTTATTTGGCAAATCTCTCCAAGTAACAATGGGACATAGAGGAGAAATGATTCAAGAATTAGTGAAAAGTGGAAAAGCCGATGTCGGTGCTACTGCTTATGAAGCAGTTAAAAATGATCCTAATTTTAGGATTATTCATATTAGCAGAAATATTCCAGGATCAGGAGTTTATCTCTCACCCAAGCTTTCAGATGCTAGTCAAAAAGCGATCACGCAAGCTTTACTCAATGCACCTGCAAACATTCAAAAAACAGCTAATTATGGTATAGATCAAGAACCCGATTTTTCCTACTTTATCCAAATTAGCCAGAAAGCAGAAGAAGTCTTACAATGTGCAGATTTTACTCAAAATCCCGTTAACTTTTTCTGTTCTCAAACAACGACTACGATTCAAAGTCCTCTAACAACACCCTTTCATGAAATTGTAGGAACTGTCAATGGTTTAAGCCGAGTAGAAAATCAAATGACTCGATTAACATTACAAGGAAAAGATCAAAAGATTTATTATGTTTTCCTTAATCCTAGGATTTTGAATCAAATTCCTAATTCGGGAAGTGGGTTAAATTTACAAAATAAAACCCTGAGCATTACAGGAGTTATTCCTCAAAAGCAACCCAACAAAGTTGATAAAATTATCATTACTGATTCTAAGCAAATGAAAGTTTTAAACTAAAGCCTAAGTTTGTATAATTTTAATAAAATCAAGTTTAAAAAATAAGTCGCAGGAGGATAAACATTATTTTAAAATTGCTTGTAACAGGTTTATTACCTTTTGTTCTCTCTGTTAAAAATTATCATCATCCTATTGTTTGTTTCACATCAGCAAAACATCAACTGATCGCAGCGACAATTATTCCTGATTTTTCCATTCCAATTATTCCTAAAGATAGGTTTCCCCAACCTCCTAAAATCGAGCTTGACCAATGTGATCAAATTCCTTCGGGTTACGGAATTCCGGGGTTTCAACCGGGTATTGATCAAAATCAAGTTCTGCAAATGTTTGGAACTCCCGCAGGAACAGAAACCGGATATTGGCCGAATACCAAAGCTATATTTTATCATTTAATTCCAAATCGAGTTAGCCTAGGGTTTTTATTTGATAAAAATTCCGGTAAATTGCGACAAACGGAAGCGGCATTTTCCCAAGAAGTTGAATTAGAAACGATTTTAATCACTCTTAATAGTATGTCAGGTTGTCGTTTAAATCCAGCCTTAGAAGCGGGGTTAAAAAGTGTTCATAATCGTCAAAAACAATCTTATATGTTTGTGATTGATTCTCTTAAAGGGATTATTGAACGAGATCAATTTGATCGAATTTATATTGGAATTTGGGAAGCCGATTTACATTAGTTGCCTGGGGTGAAAAGCTAAATTATTCTTAAGATTGGGATTGATTTTTCGGGTCTGAGTTATCCTAATAAAATCCCTTAAAACTATCGGGCTTAATTCCTAATCCGATGAGTTATTGTTTAAATCCCTATTGTCGAACACCTCAAAACCCATCAGGTATAACCGTTTGTCAATCCTGTGGTAGTACGTTACTCTTAAAAGAGCGTTATCATGCTGTGCAGGAACTCGGAGATGGGGGAATGAGTCGCACGTTTTTAGCCGTTGATTTAGATCGGTTTAATATTCCCTGCATTATTAAACAATTTTCACCTCAATCTTCTAAAATTTCCTGGGTTCAAAAAGCTGTTGAATTGTTTAACCAAGAAGCTTTACGTTTACAAGAATTAGGAACTCATCCTCAAATTCCTAGTTTATATGCTTATTTTGAACAAGAAGAACACCTTTATTTAATTGAAGAATGGGTGGAAGGCAAAAATTTACTTTATGAATTAAACAAAAACGGTGCTTTTAAGGAACCTCAAATTATTCAACTGTTACAAGATATTTTACCGATTTTAAAATTTATTCATCAACATCATATCATTCATCGAGATATTAAACCTGATAATATTATTCGTCGCCAAAGCGATCAAACATTAGTTTTAGTAGATTTTGGAATTGCTAAACATAGCCTAAATTTATTAAAACCTCAAACGGGAACTCTAGCAGGAACCATTGGTTATGCACCCTTGGAACAAATGCGCGGCGGAAAAGCCTATCCCGCCAGTGATTTATATAGTTTAGGGATGACTTGTATTCATTTATTAACTCAAGTTCCTCCTAATCAATTATTTGATCCCTTCAGTGGTGAATTAATTTGGCGATCGCATTTACCTAATTTTAATCAAACCCTGAGTCTTCAACTGAATCAAATCTTAGATAAATTACTTAAAGATTTAGTCAAAGAACGTTATCAAACCGTTGAAGAAGTGTTACAAGATTTAGCCCTAAATCAACCTCAAACCATAACAACAATTCCACCGCCTTCGGCTTTAAATATTATCGTTGCGACTGAATTACAGACGATTTCTAATCATTCCTTGTCTGACAACGGTTTTTTATTTCAAGGAAATTCAGTCTCATTTAACTCGAATCATTTTATTTTAAAACAACATAACTTAACTCCCTATTCTCCTACAAACCCAGGACTAACTGCGACTTTAACCCCCCCATTATTACAGCAAAAACACATTTATAATTTTCCTGGTTTTATCTCAATTTCCCCTAGTCTAAAATTAGAATGTATTAATCGTTTATCCGGTCATCACCAGAGGATTCAAGCCTTAGCAATTGGCCCTAATGGGTATCTTTTAATCAGTGGAAGTCAGGATAAAACCTTAAGGGTTTGGAATTTAAAAACCGGACAATTTTTGCATCGTTTAATGGGTCATGACGCTGCCATTTGCTCCATTGCGATTAGTCCCAATGGTCGTAAATTAGTCAGTGGAAGTTTAGATCGAACTTTGATTTCTTGGAATTTAGATAAAAGAGCGATCGCCGACCGATTTTTTAGCCATTCCGGTTCTCCTTATAGTCATCGTTGCGGTGCAGTTTATTCTGTTGCTTATAGTCCCGATGGCGCGATGATTGCCAGTGGAAGTGAAGACCATAGTATTAAAGTTTGGAACCAAAGAAACGGCGAATTACTCTCTCGGTATTGTGAACATTTAGAAGCCGTTTTATCGGTTCAGTTTATCGATCATTCTCGCATTAATCATCCGGGTGTGAATGCTAATTCTCATTCTGGGCGAAATTATTTATTTGCTAGTTCTAGCAGCGATGGAACTATTAAAATTTGGCAATTTGGTCAATTAAAAAGCTTACAAACTTTAACGGGACACTTAGATCAAGTTTCGGTAATTTCTCTGAGTCCAACTCAACCGCTATTAGTGAGTGGAAGTGCGGATCATACAGTCAAATTGTGGAATTTAAACACTGGAGAATTGATTAAAACTTTAACAAAACATTCTGATAGTATTTCATCCGTTTCTATTAGTCCTGATGGTCAATGGTTAGCAACAAGCAGTAAAAATGGTACAATTTATTTGTGGGATATTAGCCAACCCCACCAACTCGGAATTTTATCAAATTGTTTAGATGGATATTCTCCGATTATTTTTAGCCCAGATCATCAACGATTTATTTGTTGTGGAGAAGATGATCAAATCTTAGTTTGGGAATTAAAAATATAGGAGAAAATTAATGACCTCTAATCAATTGTAGAGGCGAGGTCTCCTCACCCTGATCTCGAAATCTCAGTATTCTTCTTAAAATCCTCCCAAACCGGGTGTAAAGAAGGTTCGGAGACCCAACCCCCACAGGTTTTAATCACAAATTATTTAGCCTTACTAGATATAAAAATTAATTGTTCTCAGCGATCGCTTTTGTTAAATTGAGAATGACATCATATTGAAAATCATCGGCTAATTGTGTTAATAATTTAGCAATTGATTGATGAGAGACTGAAATTTTGGCAATGGCTTCAGCGACTAATTTAGAATTAAGTTTCTGTGATGCTTGATATAATTCTTGAACAATGGGTTGCGGTAAAGAAGCGAAAACCTCTGGTGTTAATTCTGCAACATTGTTTAATTCTAGGGTCGATGGCGATATTTCTAAAGGTTGTAACTCTAGTTCATCCTCTTCATAAATAAAATTAACGCCTAAATGTTGAGCAATTTTTTCAAATAGTACTTGAACTCGAAACGGTTTGCGAATAAAATCATCACATCCGGCGGATAAAACAACGAATTGATCCTGCTGTAAAGCACTAGCGGTTAAAGCAATAATCACCGTTGCTTGACCTTGTAGATGCTGTTTAATCCATTGTGTTGCTTCATAACCATTCATGACAGGCATTCGCATATCCATAAAGACTAAATGGGGTTGCCAATTTTCCCACAAACTAATCGCTTCTTGTCCATTTTCAGCTTCTTTTAATAGAAATCCCAAAGGTTTTAAAACCTTGATGATTAACTGTCGATTTGTCCAATTATCATCAACCACTAAAATTCGATAACTGGGTTGGTTCGGTGCTAACCCAATCACTCGTTTTGTCAATTCCTGACAGCGAATGTCTGAAAAATTAGCTAAATTAGCTTGAATATAAAATTGAAAAACGGTTCCTTTTCCAACCTGACTCTGAACCGTTATTTTTCCTCCCATTAACTGAATAAACTTTTGGCTAATGGGTAAACCTAATCCTGTTCCTTGTTGAGATTTGCGACCCGTTTCTGTTTGAACAAAGGGTTGAAATAATAATTCTAATTCTTCGGATGAAATTGCCGCCCCCGTATCTTCAACTTCAAAATTGATTAAAATTTGATTGGAAGCACAGTTGCTATTTAAAGGTTTAACCCTTAAAGTAATTGATCCTTTTTCAGTAAATTTAATTGAATTACCCAAAAGATTAATCAACACTTGTCTGAGTTTACTTTCATCGGTTTCAATATATTGAGGAAGACTTTGATCCAAAATGATATTAAATTTTAAGCCTTTGGATTCTGCTTTAAAGGCTAACATATCCTTAAGGGAATCCAAAAGACAAATTAAATCAAACTTAGCTGGATTTAATACAATGCGTCCCGCTTCGATTTTAGACATCTCTAAAACATCATTAATTAAGTTTAAAAGATGTTCTCCACTACGGCTAATAATCTCTAAATGTTCTTGATGGTCAGCTAATAACACTTGTGGATTTCGCTGTAAATCTCGTTCTATGAGTTGTGTAAACCCCAGAATTGCATTCATGGGAGTTCGCAATTCATGACTCATCCGTGCTAAAAATTCACTCTTAGCATGGTTCGCAGCTTCTGCGGCTTCTTTAGCTTGTTGTAAGGCAATTTCTGCTTGTTTACGATCGCAAATATCTCGAACAATTGCACAACCATATTCTTTGTTATTATATTCTAAATAACTCAAGGTAATTTCTACACTAATATCCTGACCGGACTTGGTTTGATGTACAGATTCAAAGGTAAAAGAACCTTGTTGTCTTAAATCTTCCCAAGGAATCGGCCATGCGTTATCGGGTGCTTTGGGATCAATATCTTTAACTTTCATGGTCAGTAATTCTTCGCGAGAATATCCCAAGGTATGACAAGCTGCTTCATTAACATCAAAAAAATTAGCATTAGCATCAGTAAATAAGAAATAATCCCTGGATTTCTCAATAGAAAATTGCGTTAATCTTAACTTTTCATCGAGTTCTTTTCGTTCCGTAATATCTTCAATAACTCCTAAAATTCCAATGACATTGCCCTGAGAATCCTGCATCGGAATTCGACTAATATCTAACCATAAGGTTCGACCATCAGCCGCAGGTTTTTGTTTCGGTGCAATTAAGTGCATTTCCCCTTGCCTGGAGGCCATCACTCGCCGATCTTGAGCACGGAAAAAATCCCCAATCTTGGGGTCAGGAAATAAATCATAATCCGTTTTTCCAATCACATATTCTTGACTTTCTAACTGTGCTGCTTCTGACCAATTTTTATTACAACCTCTAAAAATTAAATCGGTATCTTTCCAGAATACTTGCTGGGGAATATTATTTAAGATCAAGCGTAAATACTCTTCTCGTTTTCTAATATCTTCTTCTGCTAATTTCCGTTCCGTAATATCCTGAATTTGACCCATAATAGAACGCGGTTTTCCTTGACAATCTAAACGTAAATAACCATTCACAATCGCATAAACTAAATTTCCTTGTTTATGAATATAACGTTTTTCTAACTGATATTGATAAACTTCTTGATTAATTAATTGCTGAAATAATTGCCAACTATACTCTCGATCATCAGGGTAAGTTATTTCATGAATTGGATAATTGATTAACTCATTTTTGGAATAACCAATTAGCTCACAAAAAGAAGAATTTGCTTCTAAAAAATTTCCTTTCAAGGAAATTTCTACCATTCCAATGGGAGATAAATGAAATAAATCTTTCCAATGGGATTCGCTTTCTTGAAGGGCGATTTCAAGATGCTGATGATCTTGAAATTCTGGTGAGTCTGGTAAGTTAGGAGTTGTCATAATTACCCTCATTTAATTTTGGTATTGTAAAATAAAATGTTGTTCCAATTCCCCATTGTGATTCAATCCAAATTTTACCTTGATGACGGTCTATAATTTTTTTACAAATTGCTAACCCTACTCCAGTCCCTGGATATTCTTGATTGGTATGAAGACGCTGAAATACTTGAAAAACGCGCTCAAAATTTTCAGGTTTAATTCCGATGCCATTATCCTCAACTTTAAATAACCATTCTTGCGGTTTTTCTTCCACTGCGATTACGATTTTAGGCTCGACATTAGAACGTTGATATTTTATACCATTGCCAATTAAATTTTGAAACAATTGCCCGATTTGAATTCGATCCGCCATTACCGTTGGTAACGTTTCAGAAGTAATCATAGCACGACTATCCTGAATAGCACCATGTAAATGAGCTAAAGATTTTCTTAAAATTTCCTGACAATCGGTGGCTTCAAAATTCCGTTTTTTCGTTCCTGCTCGACTATATTCTAGTAAGTCCTTGATCAGTTCTTGCATTCTAATCCCCTGATCTAAAATCGGGGTAACATACTCATCTGCTTCTTGTTCTAAATTAATTTCTGATTTTAATGCTAATAATAATTCTGCAAACCCCGTAATCGTTTGTAGCGGTTGCTGTAAATCGTGGGAAACAACATAAGTAAATTCTTCCAATTCTTGATTAGAACGCTGTAATTCTTGATTTAACTTCTGTAATTTTAAATTTTTATTGTGTAATTCTTTTTGTAAACGGCGAATCGTCAGTTGATTTTCAATTCTCGCAAAAACTTCTTCTACCTGAAACGGTTTTGTAATATAGTCAATCCCCCCAATCTTAAAAGCTTTGACTTTATCTAAAACATCATCTAAGGCACTTAAAAAAATCACCGGAATTTCAGCCGTTTCAGGTTTTGATTTTAACTTTTCACAAACTTCATACCCATCCATTTCTGGCATTTTAATATCTAATAAGATTAAGTCCGGTGTCTTATGGTTCACCGCCATTAACGCTAACTTTCCATTAATCGCACATTGAACTTCATAACCCTGTTCACTTAAGGTTTTTGACAGCAACCTCAAGTTATCTGGAGTATCGTCAACAATTAAAATATGGCGGGGATGATCTGACATATCGTTTTTAATCCATTAATCTCTGACATGATAATTTAGTATTTTATTATGAAGAGGGAAGTAGGGTATCGGGTGAGTGGAGATGATGTTGATTTCGCCGCCTACTCCCCCTCCCCCTCCTCAGTCTGGTGATCTTTTCCTAACTAGCTGTCTAAACTCCCCAAACTCAGAGGAACCATATCGCCTTGAAACGTGAGTCCTAGAAACATTTCCTCTTTGGGTCGAATAATTTTTCCTGTTAAAATGCAGCGTTCCTCTTGTTCAGCAATCGCGGAAATACACGCACGGATATCGTCTTTTGTCAAGGATGGTCGATAATCTCCTGATTTTTGTTGAACATAATTCCACAGTATGTCTCGAATCAGTGCTTGATAGCCTTTGTTCTTCGCCAGTCCTTTCAATCTCTCTTTAAGCTCGCGTTCGAGGCGAATGCTGGTGACTTCCATATCGGTTGTTGAGGTTCGAGGAAGGGTATACATGATTTTTTCTCCATGAATAACTAGACAGTTCTGTAATATTAGTGTAGTATAAATATCAAAAGATTAAAACTATGTCAATCGAGGTTGTGCTTTCAAGTGATCAACAGACCCCAGATAATGTGGTCACGGCTAGATTGTTTTTTTTAAGTGGCAACAATGATGCTTTAATGTATTATTTTTGTCAACAAATATCTCAGAACATCTTTTTCATCAGAGTTTTATTGATCGGTGAGTTCAGCACCGAAAGTTCAGGAATTAAGGATTAGTTCCTATTGCCAATGTGTCTTAACTCACCTGTTTAATCTTCAAAATTAACCGATATTTTTTTGATAAATTTCTAACGGTAAATTATCAGGATCTTTAAAAAAAGTAAAGCGTTTTCCGGTGATTTCATCTCGGCGAATCGGTTCTACACAGATTCCCTTACTTAATAAATCGGCAACGCTTTGGTCAATATTATCAACTTCAAAGGCTAAATGACGTAAGCCACAAGCTTCTGGTTTACTGGGACGTTCGGGAGGGTCAGGAAAGGAAAAAAGTTCAATTTGATCATCTGTTCCCACTCGCAAATCTAATTTATAAGAATTTCGTTCTTTTCTAAAGGTTTCTTGAATAATTTCAAACCCTAAAAGATTCACATAAAAATGCTTAGATTTCTCATAATTTGAACAAATAATTGCAATGTGATGGAATTTATTGATTTTCATACGTTCTCCTCTTGAAACAGTCCAGATAACAGCCCAAAGATAACCCATTTGTCAAAAGTGACAACCTCTGCTATTGTATAGAGTCTGTTCTCAACTCCGCTACACTTTTGGCCTGTTTCTCTTTCTGGGCTTAAGGTTTTCTGCTTTCCAGACCTAGACTAAACGCTAGATTTAGGGTATAATTTTTGAGAAATCCCAATAACAACGCTATATCTAGTATTTGGGAAAATCATCGTCCAGAATCTAGGTGTTTGTCCATGTCTCAAAATTTAATTAAGGCTGGAGTCATTATTCCGAGTCAGTGGCCCCTAGCCCGTGTCTGGTTGGAAGTTGCCAACCTACTGACGATCGCACCCCGACAGATTGAGCGCCTAGAATTCTGGCAACATCAAATTTGGGTAAAAATTGAACATAAAAAACCTGTCTTTGTCAGCTATCGTCGTTTACCTTTGTGGAAAGAAACCGCGTTAGAAGTCATTCAAAATTGTAGCGATCGCTCTAAATTAGATCAAATCGGAGAAATGCTGAGTTTAGAAGTCAAGCACTATCAAACCCAGTATCATCCTGTGGTTTTAGAAGAATGGCGTTCTGCCTGGGTTAACAAAGCTCAACAATTCAAACTCGAAGCTCAACGACAAGCCCAAGAAGAAGAACGTCTCAAACCCCTTCGCCTGCGTCAGCAAACTTATCAGCAATGGCACGACGGCTGGAAAACCGTTTTACATTACTGCAATAGCTTTGACGCCTTAGAACGGTTAGCCCCGGAACTGCAAAGACAAAGCCAAGAATTTACCGACTTACCTGAAGCAGAAACCGCCATGGAACTGTGGCATCAACGCTGGCAAGAACTTACCCAAGCGACTGCTTAGTCAACCTCTAACGCAATATTCCCTGATAGAGTCGCTGTTAATCCACAGATTAACAGTTTATTCTAGTGGGTGCTATTAATTTGCAACTATTAAGATATAATAAAGCAGGTTGTGCGAAACGTTTCTGTCAAAGTCCAGGGATAACACCCAAAACGTAAACAGAGAGGTAGGTTAAGACAATTGGCAAAAGAGAATCAAACCCAACAATAAATCCAATCGAATCTACCTTAACTTTGAAAATGTGACCTTAAAGGAAGGTCAATCTCGGAGTCAATGAGTACGGATTACCGAACCCTAACAGGTAAAGTAACCAAACTCAGAGAGATACGGCAATTCCCACAGTGTGAGACTGATTATCAAAGCACTGAAGCTGGGGATAACGGGAAATCAGACATAAATCAAATGTCTAGGTAGTTCTCTAGCCAATTGCCCATGAATAACGAAAGTGAACATCCGGCTTGAACCATCGTAATTATTAAGTAGCAAAATGATTTGATATGCTGCGTTCAAACGAACAAGGGGAAAAAGGTAAGGGTTTGACCTGAACCACTTACAAAAACAAGGTTCTGGACGTAACACTTGTTAAGACTCCCAAAAGTACCCCGGTGGAAAGGATGATTCTAAAGGCAATAACCCCATTTTCAAGGAACGTTAAAAGTCCCCATTTACCCCTACAGAGGTCGAATACTGATAGGTAGCTACAAATCTAAAGCGTATGTTATGGGGATGAAAGATGGAGTCTGAAGCTAAGGATTGAACGTAATGTTCAATATACGCCCATAGATTCCGGTTTAGTTGTTAGGTAAAGTTGTGATTAGTAATTAAAACGGTGAAAACGAGTATAACCAAGACTACGGATACATGGAATTCTATCAATTGGGCGAAAGTCCAACGGGTAGTATTTAAGTTACAAAAACGAATTTACCAGGCATCACTATCGGGACAAAATGCAAAGGCTCGAAAACTTCAGAAACTTCTAGTCAAGTCATATTACGCCAAACTTCTATCAATTAGAAAGGTCACTCAGGATAATCAAGGCAAGAAAACGGCTGGAGTTGACGGCGTTAAGTCATTAACACCTCAACAAAGGTTAGAACTAGCCAAAAACCTTGGGGAACACCGAAAAGCTAAACCACTCCGAAGGAAATGGATTCCCAAACCCAACGGAGAAAAACGCCCATTAGGTATACCAACTATAAACGATAGGATAAGGCAAGCCCTGGTTAAACTTGCGTTAGAGCCACAATGGGAAGCCAGATTTGAGGGTGAAAGCTACGGATTTAGACCCGGACGCTCCGCCCATGATGCAATGTCAAAAATCTTCATTAGCATCAAACAAGGAGAATATTATATTCTTGACGCTGACATCTCCAAATGCTTTGACCAAATTAACCATAATTACCTACTATCCAAAATTGATTGTCCATCAACAATAAAAGCCCAAATCAGACAATGGTTGAAAGCTGGAGTAATGGACAACGGCATATTTGAAGCAACAGAGGCAGGCACACCACAAGGAGGTGTTATAAGTCCCCTACTTGCTAACATCGCATTGGATGGAATGATAAAGCTAATTTCAAAGTTATTCCCCAAAGGGACAAATAACAACAAAAATTATGCCACAGTCATAAGATACGCCGATGACTTCGTTGTGATAAGTCCACAATTAGAGGTCATTCAACAATGCCAAATTGACATCGAAAAATGGCTAAAACCTATAGGTTTAGAACTTAAATCCTCAAAAACCCGAATCTGCCACACACTAAGAGAAATCGAAGTCAATGGCGAAAAGGTCAAACCAGGATTCGACTTTCTAGGATGGAACTTCAGACAATACCCAGTGGGTAAACACCACTCAGGAAAAACTGGAGGTAAAAACTCTAAATTATTAGGATTCAAAACCCTAATAAAACCTAGTAAAAAGTCAATCAAAGCTCACGCGGATCAGGTGAAGGAAGTGATTAAAACCCACAAAACCGCACCCCAATACGAATTAATCAAACGCCTGAATCCGGTCATTAGAGGATGGTGTAACTACCATTCCAAAGTATGCTCGAAAGAGATATTCTCCTCTTTAGACCATATGACATGGTTAAGATTAAGAGCATGGACAGTTAGCAGATGTGGTAAAGCAAGTTACAAGAAGCTTAGGAAATACTTTGACAAAGGTTGGGAATTCAAGACCAATGACGGTTTTAAATTAATATCCCACGATGAAACGCCTATAACGCGCCATGTAACTATAAAACCTGAAGCATCACCTTATGACGGAAACTGGGTTTACTGGAGTTCAAGGTTAGGAACATCCTATGATGTACCAAAAAGAGTAGCATTTCTACTTAAAAAGCAGAAAGGCAAATGTAATCTCTGTGGTCAATATTTTACCTCAGATGATGT
>JACCEC011849869.1_pt1 | contig 18938 bp, 20 predicted proteins | sample 7450121 | NCBI WGS metagenome assembly JACCEC01 (sample SAMN15323455, study PRJNA562643) | freshwater metagenome | isolation source: river surface water | place: USA:Blue River Watershed | collected 2017-08-18 | reverse complement strand
TATGAGGCCAAGCTGAAAGACGATGCCCGCAAGGCGCTTTCTGAGAAAGCGCGCATTGCATCTGGCAAAGATGGGCTCATCTCAGTAGAAGTAGATGACAAAGACCCTCAGTTTGCCGCACAGTTGGCCAACGCGCATGCTGAGGAATTGCAAAAGCTGCTGGGGCGGCTGGCAGTCACAGAGGCTCAGCAGCGGCGCGTGTTCTTTGAAAAGCAGTTGGCGTTGGCCAAAGAAAACCTGGTCAAAGCCGAGGTTGCCTTGAAGTCTACCGGGGTGAACAGCTCTGCTTTGAAGTCCAGCCCTGCGGCGGCGGTTGAGGCTGTGGCGCGGTTGCGTGCGGGTATTTCTGCGCAAGAGGTCAAAATTGCCAGCATGCGCGGGTATTTGACGGAGTCTGCGCCTGCCATGAAGCAGGCTCTGACAGAGCTTTTGGCTTTGCGGGAACAGCTTGCCAAAGCTGAGCGAGATGAGGTGCCCCAAGCTGCTGGGCAAGGGGACTATGTGGCTCGGTACAGAGACTACAAGTACCACGAGACGCTTTTTGAGCTGTTTGCCAAGCAGTTTGAGTTGGCTAAGGTGGATGAGGCGAGGGAAGGGGCGGTCATTCAGGTGCTCGATGTGGCCCAGCCGCCGGAGAGAAAGTCCAAGCCCAAGAAGGCCCTTATCGCCATCATTGCGACCCTGGCCTCTGGCTTTGCCTTGCTGCTTTGGGTGTTTGTTCGCCAAGCGCTCAGAAACGCCGGGCAAAACCCCGAGTCTGCGTCCAAGATGAACGCTATTCGTGGCTCTTTGGCAAGAGCATTTGGACGTGCTGTTTGACAAATCGAGTCCTCCTACAGGGCTGATTACGCGCTAGAATTGTTCGAAATTGAACAAACATACGGCTCGCAATTTTTGCTTGCATTGCAGGAATTTTGTCTCACCTGCCTGTGGTCCATAGGATGCGACTACGGCGGTAGCGTGCTTCAAGCCAATTCACTCTCACAATGACTGCTCGACGCTCCCAGATCCAAGAGGACACCTACTTCAGGGTCCTGCGGATGCTTCAGGACAACCCCGACCTCACTCAGCGTGAGATCGCTCAAGGGCTGGGGCTGAGCACCAGCGGACTGAATTACTGCCTCAAGGCGCTGATCGACAAGGGCTGGGTGAAGGTGCAAAACTTCAGCCAATCTAAAAATAAGTTTGGCTACATCTACGTCCTCACCCCGCTTGGAATTTCTCAAAAGATGGCGCTTGCGGCCAGCTTTTTGATGAGAAAGATGAAGGAGTACGAAGAGTTGAAGGCCGAGATCGATGACGTGAGGGGTGAGCTTGCCGCTCTTTCCGACGAATTGCCGGTCAGACAGGTGTTTGGGGCGCCTACCCAAAACTTGGGTAGGCAAAAATAGCTTTAGTCAAGGCGGGCTGAACATCACTACCGTTGATCCCGTTTGACCCGATATTGGGGTTTAGCGGTCGTCTCTCCTATAATTGTGGTAACTAGCTGAGGGCTAGTTTCTAGTCCTGCGCAATATTTTTTAATGAATCTCAATACGCCGACCGGCGTGGCATCGAGATCGTGCGCACCTATGCCGACGAACGTAAAAGCGGTCTGTTCATCGACGGCCGCGCCTCTTTGCAAAAGCTCATCGCCGATGTCGAATCCGGCAAAACCGACTTCAACCTCATCCTGTTCTACGACGTCAAGGGCTACTTGACTAAGCTGCTGTCCAACCAGGCGCTGAACTGTTGCATCCAACGCCACCAGCCCGATATCCTGGAGCAGTTTGAGCTGGTTGTGAACACTGTCAGCATGGAGGAAGCCGTCCAACAGTAGGCCGAAACTATGTCAGCAGACGTCAGCGAAGTGTCAGAACCTTAATGGTTTCGATAAATATTTTGCACATGTCATCGAAAACTCATCTGATGGAATCTACAATCATGCGAATTCGCACAAACGTTCCCCAGCGGAACAGCCCCTAGCGCGCTTGCCGATCGTGACACGGCATGTCGGTAGCGTGGCCAAAACCCCCTCCACATGACCAGTCGTCGATCTCAGCTCCAGGAAGATACTTACTTCCGTGTCTTGCGCATGCTGCAAGACAACCCCGACATGACGCAGCGTGAGATCGCTGAAAGGCTAGGCATCAGCACCAGTGGACTCAACTATTGCCTGAAAGCGCTCATCGACAAGGGCTGGGTGAAGGTGCATAACTTCAGCCAGAGCAAAAACAAGTTTGGCTATATCTATGTGCTCACGCCCCAGGGCATTGCCGAAAAGGCCATGCTTGCTGGCCGCTTTTTGAAGCGAAAGATGACCGAGTATGAGCATCTTCAGGCCGAAATTGAAGCGCTCAAAGTCGAGATGAACAGCCTGGATACCGACGGCCAGAAAGTCCAAAACGCATGATTCAAGTCACCCCCGTCATCCTCTGCGGTGGCTCAGGCACCCGCTTGTGGCCGTTGTCGCGCACAGGTTTCCCTAAGCAGTTTCTTTGCCTCACTGGTAACGAAAGCCTGTTTCAGCAAGCGGCCCAAAGGCTGGTCGCCCTGGGTAACGACGACATTCAAGTCGCAACCCCCGTCATCGTCAGTGGTGAAGACCACCGATTTTTGGCGTTAGAGTAACTGCGCGAAGTGGGCATTGCCTTGGGCAGTGCCTTGCTGGAGCCCATGGGCCGCAATACCGCACCGGCCCTGACTTTGGCGGCCTTGGCTGCCATGAAAAACGGCCAAGACCCCGTGCTGGTCGTCACCCCCGCAGACCAAACCATTGTCAAGACAGCGGCATTCACCGCAGCTGTGCAACAAGCCATTGCCCAAGCCGAACAAGGCAACATTGTGATCTTGGGTGTGACCCCCGACAAACCCGAAACCGGCTACGGCTATATCCGGGTAGCCCGTCATTGCGAGGAGCGCAGCGACGCGGCAATCCAGCCGCTGACTGTTCAAGCCTTCGTAGAAAGGCCCGACTTGCCTACCGCACAGCGCAACCTGAGCGAAGGCGGCTACTACTGGAACGCCGGCATGTTCGTGCTCAAAGCCTCAGTTTGGCTGGCGGCCATTGAGCAGTTTGCGCCTGCCATCTTGCAAGCCACCCGCACCGCTTGGGACGCCCGCAAAACAGACGGCACCTTTGTGCGCCCCGGCAAAGCCGAGTTTGAAGCCATCCCCTCCGAGTCGGTGGACTACGCTGTCATGGAACACTGCCCCGGCAGCGCATTCTCCATACAGATGGTGCCGCTCGACGCCGGCTGGAGCGACCTGGGCGCAAGGGACGCCGTTTGGCAAGTCCAGCAAAAAGACGCACACGGCAACGCCCATGTGGGCGACGTGCTTCACACTAACAGCCACAACACCCTGGTGCATGCCAGCAGCCGCTTAGTGTCGCTGGTCGGCGTGAGCGATCTGGTGGTGGTCGAGACCGCAGACGCCGTACTGGTGGCCAGCAAGGCCAACAGCCAAGACGTGAAACACATCGTCAGCCAGCTCACTGCGCAAAAGCGCGAAGAACACACCCTGCACCGCAAAGTGCATCGCCCCTGGGGCTGGTACGACAGCATCGACGAAGGTGGTCGCTTCAAGGTCAAGCGCATTCAGGTCAAGCCCAAAGCCAGCCTGAGCCTGCAAAAACACCACCACCGCGCCGAACACTGGATCGTGGTCACCGGCACCGCCGAAATCACTAATGGCGACAAAGTGCTGACCCTCACCGAAAACCAATCCACCTACATCCCATTGGGTGAAGTCCACCGCCTGGCCAACCCCGGCAGCATTCCCCTCGAAATCATCGAGGTGCAGTCTGGCAGCTACCTGGGCGAGGACGACATCGTCCGGTTTGAAGACACTTACGGCAGAGCCAGTTAAATGAGCCTCGAATCCAAAATCTACGTCGCAGGGCATCGCGGTATGGTGGGGTCGGCTATCGTACGTCATTTGTTGGCAAATGGCGTTCAGCAAGCACAGATCGTGACACGCACGCATGCCGAGTTGGACCTGACCAACCAAGCCGCCGTGCAAGCCTTTTTTGCCCAAGAAAAGCCTGACCAGGTCTATCTGGCCGCAGCTAAAGTAGGCGGCATCCACGCCAACAACACCTACCCCGCTGAATTCATCTACGACAACCTGATGATGCAAGCCAATGTGATCGATACGGCTTTTAAAAACGGCGTTAAAAAGCTCCTGTTTTTAGGCAGCAGCTGCATCTACCCAAAGCTGGCACCCCAGCCCATGCGCGAGGATGCGTTGTTGACGGGCACGCTTGAATCCACCAACGAGCCCTATGCCATCGCAAAAATCGCTGGCATCAAACTCTGCGAAAGCTACAACCGTCAATACGGTGTCAGCCATGGTGTGGACTACCGCAGCGTCATGCCCACCAACCTCTATGGCCCGGGTGACAACTACCACCCCGAAAACTCCCACGTAATCCCTGCACTGATTCGGCGTTTTCACGAAGCCAAGTTGGCCAATGCGCCCAGCGTTGCCATTTGGGGAACTGGCACCCCCAAGCGCGAGTTTTTGTATGTAGATGATATGGCAGCCGCCAGCGTGCACGTCATGAACCTGCCCAAGCCCACTTACGATCAACACACCAGCCCCATGCTCAGCCACATTAATGTGGGTTATGGATCGGACGTGAGCATTGCTGAAGCAGCGCAAACCATCGCGCAAGTGGTTGGGTACACAGGCGCTGTGACATTCGACACCAGCAAACCCGATGGCACACCGCGCAAGTGGATGGACAGCAGCCGACTCAACAGCCTGGGCTGGCAAGCCCAAGTGCCCTTGCTGCAAGGCCTGACCCAAGCCTATCAAGACTTTTTAAGTAAATAAACATGACCCAACCCAAAGTCGCCCTCATTACTGGCATCACAGGCCAAGACGGCTCTTACCTTGCCGAGTTTTTGCTGGAAAAAGGCTACATCGTTCACGGTATCAAGCGCCGGGCCAGCTCGTTCAACACCCAGCGCATCGACCACGTCTACCAAGATCCGCATATTGAGCACGCCAACCTCAAGCTGCACTATGGCGACCTGAGCGACACCAGTAATCTGGTGCGCATCATTCAAGAAACGCAGCCAGACGAAATCTACAACCTGGGCGCCATGAGCCATGTGGCCGTGTCATTCGAGTCGCCCGAATACACCGCTGACGTAGACGCCATTGGAACCCTACGCCTCCTGGAAGCCATTCGCATCTTGGGCTTGGAGAAGAAAACCCGCTTTTATCAAGCTAGCACTTCTGAGCTGTACGGTCTGGTTCAGGAAACACCTCAAAAAGAAACTACACCTTTCTACCCCCGCAGCCCCTATGCCGTTGCCAAGATGTACGCCTACTGGATCGTCGTCAACTACCGTGAGGCCTATGGCATGTATGCCTGCAACGGCATTTTGTTTAATCACGAAAGTCCACGCCGGGGTGAAACCTTTGTCACCCGTAAAATCACCCGCGGACTTGCCAACATCAGCCAAGGACTGGATGACTGCTTGTATATGGGCAACATTGATGCCCTGCGCGATTGGGGGCACGCAAAAGATTACGTACGCATGCAATGGATGATGCTGCAACAAGACAACCCCGAAGACTTTGTCATTGCTACCGGTGTGCAATACAGCGTGCGCCAGTTCATCCTGTGGAGTGCTGAAGAGTTAGGGATCACCCTGAAGTTTGCAGGCGAAGGCGTGAACGAAACAGCTACCGTAGTGGCAATTCAAGGCGACAAAGCTCCTTGCGTGAAAGTGGGCGACGTGATTGTAAAAATCGACCCTCGCTACTTTCGCCCCACCGAAGTAGACACCCTGTTGGGTGACCCCAGCAAAGCCAAAGCCAAACTCGATTGGACCCCCGAAATAACAGTGCAGCAAATGTGCACCGAGATGGTGGCAGCTGACCTTGAGGAAGCCAAAAAACTTTCATTGCTAAAGAATCATGGCTATCAGTTCAATGTAAGCTTGGAGTGAAATTGAATCATGAGTAAATCCATTTACGTAACTCAGCCATTTTTACCTCCGCTTAAAGAGTATCTTCCTTATCTTGAAAAGATATGGAGCAACAAAGTACTGACCAATGGTGGGCCGTTTCATCAACAGCTTGAAAAAGAGCTGTGCGATTATTTGGCTGTTAAACATATTAGTTTATTCACTAATGCAACCATTGCATTAGTCACGGCACTCCAAGCTTTGCGAATCACAGGTGAGGTCATCACCACCCCTTATTCGTTTGTTGCCACAGCACATTCATTGTTATGGAACGGCATCAAACCCGTGTTTGTAGACATCGACCCCAAAACACTGAACTTAGACCCAGCCAAGATCGAAGCAGCCATCACCCTGCAAACCACGGCCATCATGCCGGTGCACTGCTATGGCCAGCCCTGTGATGTGGATGCCATTCAAAAAATCGCCGATAACTACAACCTCAAAGTCATCTACGACGCCGCCCACGCCTTTGGCGTGACCTGTCACTGCGGCAGTGTTTTGAACCACGGCGACTTGTCGGTACTGAGCTTTCATGCCACCAAGGTGTTCAATACCTTTGAAGGCGGCGCCATCATCTCACCCGACGCCAAAACCAAACAGCGCATTGACCATTTGAAGAACTTTGGCTTTGTGGACGAAACTACCGTGGTTGCGCCTGGCATCAACGGCAAAATGAGTGAGCTCAACGCAGCTTTTGGCTTGTTGCAACTCAAACACATCGATGCTGCCCTTGTGCGGCGTAAAGAAATTGATCAAACCTACCGCAACGCACTTAAAGGTGTGAAAGGCATCTCCTGTTTGAATGGTGACAGTTCGTCAGAAACCAACCACTCTTACTTTCCCATCTTGGTAGAAGACGACTACCCATTGAGCCGCGATGCTCTGTACCAAAAACTCAAAGACCACGGCGTGTTCGCTCGGCGTTACTTTTATCCGTTGATTTCAGATTTTCCTATGTATCGAGGTTTGCCGTCATCGAATCCAATTAATTTACCGGTGGCAACTGATGCCGCAAATCGGGTGTTATGTTTACCTATATATCCTGCGCTGGATGAGAACCAGTTGAATAGAGTAATTGACCTGATTTCGGAGGTGAAGGGATGAAGGCGGCTGTCATGCAGCCGTATTTTTTCCCCTATATTGGTTATTATCAATTGGGTTACGAGGTTGAAAAATTTGTTTTCTTTGATGATGTTAATTATATTAAAAAGGGATTCATTAATCGGAATTCAATTTATCAGGATGGTCGGAGAAAAGATTTTAGTGTTCCTGTTTTGAAAATAAGTCAAAATAGAAAAATTAACGAACATAATTATGTTGGGGATTTTGCTTCTTTCATTAAAATGCTAGAGCATGCATACTCTAAGGCTCCCTTTTATAAAAAAGTTATGCCGATCGTTACTGAAGTTGTGAATGACGGAGATCTTAATGTAGCCAGAAAGAATGCAAATAGCATAAAGTGTGTTTTTGAATATCTTGGGTTGGATCGAGATTTTTCCTTTTCTTCCCAATTGGGAATTGGCGATGAAAATAAAGCGCAAGAGAGAATTTTAGCGATTTGCGAAAAATTAAATGTGACTCAATATAGAAATGCCATTGGCGGGCAGCATCTGTATGACGTTGAGATTTTTAGAAGTAGGGGCATTGAATTGAAATTCATTCAAAGCAATGACCAAAAGTACACTCAAAACACAAACACGTTTTTCGAGAGAAATCTTTCAATTATTGATGTTTTGATGAATTGCGAAAAAGAAGTGGTGATTTCACTGCTAAAGGGTTACTCCTGTGTCTAAAAAATTTGCAGTTATATCCTCAACAGGTGCATCCGTGGTGAATGCTGTCTATAAAAATACAGACAGATCTGATTTTGATATTGACTTGATGATTGTGGATAGGGAGTGCGGAGCCTTAGATTTTGCTGAGGAAAATAAAATTAAATGTATGATTGCTAATGGGGTAGATCGAGATTCTATTTCTTCTGATATATATAAAATACTTAATGAAAATAGCATTGATTATGTTTATTTGTTTTATACGAGATTGCTAAGAGGTAAATTAATAGATAGTTATTCAGGTAGGATGATTAATTTTCACCCTTCACTGTTGCCTGCCTGCCCTGGTCTGCATGGTTTTGAGGATTCACTTCGTAGTGGTGCATTGTTGATAGGTAGCACGGTTCACTTTGTTGATGCTGGAATAGATACGGGTGCGCAAATCCAGCAGACATTTACTCCTGTTAATGGAAATGATATTATCAGATTGCGCCATATTATATTCGCTCAACAATGTGCTTCTTTGTACTTTGTTCATAGAAAACTGGTAAATAGCGAAGCAATTATTGCGGATACTAGTGAATTTTCACTTTCGCAGGGCTTTATTCCTAATATCGATGATGAGGCCTTGCGTCTCTACAAAAAATTGCTTGGCTGATGACCCTGAAGCGCAACATTCTTGCCAGCTACGCTAGTCAAATCTATGTCACTGTAGTGGGCATTCTTATGGTGCCCCTGTATATTCAGTATATGGGAGCAGAGGCCTATGGATTGGTCGGATTTTTTACCATGCTGCAAGCCTGGTTCAACCTGCTGGACTTGGGGCTTACGCCCACCATTTCACGGGAAACCGCCCGGTTTAACGGTGGTGCAATTGATGCCCTCACCTTGCGGCGCCTGTTGCGTGCGCTGGAGGGCGTCTTTATTGGCACAGCATTGCTGGGCAGTGCGGGTTTGATGGCCGTAGCTGGCTCTGTTGCCAGTAATTGGCTAAAAGTGCAGCAATTACCACTTGAGGAAGTTCAACAAGCCATCATGATGATGGCCGTAATCGTTGCTCTACGCTGGATCGGTGGTTTATATCGCAGTGTCATTAATGGGTTTGAGCGAATTTTTTGGCTAAGTGGGTTCAACATAGCTGTGGCGACTGCTCGGTTCGTATTAATAATACCGATTTTTTTATATTTAGGAACAAGTCCATCATACTTTTTCACTTTTCAACTTTTGGTCGCTGTAGTTGAATTGGTTATTTTGATCGCTCAAAGCTACCATCTGATACCGAAGGTAATAAACTCCAAGCGTACAACTTGGGAGTGGGCTCCCCTGCGTGGCGTGCTCAAGTTTTCTTTAAGCATTGCGTTCACGAGTTCGGTCTGGGTTATGGTTACGCAGACCGACAAATTAGTGTTATCCAAGTTGCTGCCGCTGGCTGATTACGCCTACTTCAGTCTGGCCGTGTTGATTGCCGGTGGCGTGCTTATCGTCAGCACTCCGATCACTAGCGCATTATTACCCCGTATGACCAAGCTATCAGCCGAGGGAAATGATGAAGAAATGATTCGTCTCTATCGCAACGCAACGCAACTAGTCAGCGTTATTGCCATGCCCGTGGCATTGGTTTTGGCGATTTTTGCCGAGCAAGTGCTGCGTGCTTGGACGGGCGATACAGAACTGGCACTAAAAGCTGCCCCGGTACTTACTCTTTATGCCCTAGGTAATGGAGTACTTACATTTGGTGCGTTCCCCTATTATCTGCAATTTGCAAAAGGAGATGTGCGTTTACATTTAATGGGGAATATTTACTTTCTCATTTTACTTATTCCGGGATTAATATGGGCGACCATAAGTAATGGGGCAGTTGGGGCTGGATATGCATGGCTGATTGCAAATGTTTTATATTTTATAATATGGGTTCCCAGGGTTCATAGTAAATTTATGGAAGGAATGCACATTCAGTGGCTAAAAATGGATATTGGACTAATACTTGCCCCCGGATTGGTTACGACTTTATTAATCCATCGATTTGTAATTTGGCCAGATAGCCGTGTATTTTCTGTCTTAATTATCTTGGCTATAGGATTTTTTGTGGTCACGGTGTGTCTGTTGAGTTCGTCGTTAATTAGAAGTCGAATTAGTATAATGTTACGAAGCTTTCTTTGTTGATAAATTTAAGCATAACTTGATATATAAATTACCATGAAAAATTTTGCTCCTGTTGTTGTATACACGTATGATAGAGTTGACCATCTGAAGGAAACGATCAGAGCTTTGCAACTCAATCATCTGGCATCAAATACGGATCTATTTATTGTGTCAGATGGTCCAAAAAACGATTTTGCAAAAACACGGATTGATGTCTTGCGTAACTATGTTGATGACATTAAAGGTTTTCGATCAATTAATAAGATTTATAGAGGCAAGAATCTGGGTGCATTCACATCGATAACAAGTGCTGAGATTCAAATAATTTCGGATTACGGTAAAATAATATCAATGGAGGATGATATCGTAACGTCTAAAAACTATCTTGATTTCATGAACTCGGGATTAGATTATTTTGAGGATTTTGAGGATATTTTTTCGATTAGTGGATATTGTCACCCGATACGCGTAGATAATGGTTATGATTCGTGGTTAAATATGTGGCATTGCCCATGGGGTTATGGCATGTGGAAAAAGAAATATTTGTCTATTAATATATTTGAGAGCCCGTATCCATATATATATGGTAATTCTGAGAAATATAAATTGCTTACCAAGTATGGAGATTTTTTTTTGGATACACTGACAGGTGATTATCAAGAAAAATTTTTAGCTGCCGATGCAAGAATTTGCGGTCAGATGCTTTTGAAAGGTATGAAGACTGTTATGCCGTCAATATCTAAAGTTCAAAATATTGGCTGCGATGGGTCGGGTGTACACAGCTCGGAAACTAACAAGTATGATGTCGAACTTGATAGTGGTCAACTGAGAGTGTTTAATTTTTCATCAATTTTTGATGTGAACTCAAACGAATTTAAATTGTATTCTAATTTTATGAATGGTGGGTTTTTTGACAGGTCTAAGAGAAAGGTTCGACGTACTCTTCTGCAAAATAAATTCATACGCTACTTTCATAAAGTTGTCAACTTTAAATAGGATTGCGTCATCACTGAGTGAATAAAGTGAGGCTTCAATGAAGGTGGTCGTCATGAACACAATCGATATTGAAGGCGGTGCTGCGCGCTGTGCGCACCGCTTGCACGGCTCCTTACGTCAAGCCGGTATCGACTCGACCTACTTCGTGCAAAAGAAGCTCGGCTCAGGGGTGGACGTAGTGACTTCGGGTACATGGTCGCAACGTTTCTTTTCGGACTTGCGGCCCGGTATCGACCGTATTCCGATGCGCATTTATCCAAATCGTCAGCGAGTACCCTTCTCAACCGGCCTAATGAGTTCGTTCGACACGGCGCCCATACTCGCGCTCGAGCCGGACATAGTGAATCTACACTATGTCGGCGAGGGTTTTCTTCCCATCCGATCATTGGCCAAGATTGGTAATAAGCCTATCGTCTGGACGTTGCACGACTCGCAGCCCTTCACTGGTGGTTGCCATATTCCCGGGGACTGCAATGCTTACGAACAGTCTTGCGGCAGATGTCCGATACTAGGCTCATCGGTTGCCAACGATTTATCGCGTTGGATCCTGCGGCACAAAGCGAATCAGTGGCGCGACTTGAACATCACCATCGCTACCGGCAGCAGCTGGCTCGCAGATTGCGTACGCAAAAGTTCGTTGTTCGGCGGTCGCCGCATCGAAGTAATTAACCCGGGATTGAACCTCAAGACATACGCCCCCGTCGACCGGGCAATTGCAAGATCAATTCTATCGCTGCCGCAGGATAAAAAGCTGATCCTTTTCGGCGCGATGCACAGCACGTCAGACCCGAACAAGGGATTTCAATTCTTGCTTCCCGCAGTTAACCATCTCTCAAAGTTCGCCTTGGGGAGTAACACTGAGGTTGTGGTCTTCGGTGCATCTAAGCCCTCTGTAGTGCCGGATTTTGGAATCCCCTCGCATTACTTTGGGCGTCTGCATGACGATATAAGCCTTGCTATTCTTTATTCTGCAGCCGATGTGATGGTTGTGCCGTCGATCCGAGAATCCTTCGGCCAGACTGCTTCCGAAGCCATGGCGTGTGGCACGCCAGTCGTGGCATTTGCAGCCACAGGTCTGCTTGACATCGTGACGCATCAGCACAATGGCTATCTTGCAAAGCCCTACGACTCCTTGGAACTCGCCCGTGGCATTGAGTGGGTGTTGTCTCGTGAGGTGGTCGAAAGTGGTGCTTTGTCTTACAACGCTCGCAAAACTGCGATATCTAGGTTCTCGATCGAGGCGATGGCTGCCAGTTATATAGATCTGTTCAAGGATGTAATAGGCTCGTAACGTGTTCACTGATTCATGATGACTAAAAGCTAGACCATACTTGCACGGCGTTCGCGAATCGCTTGAATAATAATTTAAATTAACTCCTACAAACCTTGCAAACATTCGTATAGCCTTTGTAGAGAAATAAATTCAAATATGACACCACTTTTAGGACAAGCCGCAACTCAAAAACCACGCCTCGCTTACCTGGATGCTTTGCGTGGTTTCGCTGCCTTATACGTAGTGGTACACCATGTTGGGCTAATGCCCAAGCCTCCTTTGCCTGTTCCTGATTTATTTAAGGCTATCGTTGGATTTGGCGGCTCAGGTGTCACGCTGTTCTTCATCATTAGCGGCTTTTCAATGTGCTTGAGCTGGAAGCGGCATGCCATAACGGATTCGCCAGCTAGAAGCTTTTACGCCAACCGCCTAGCACGTATAGCACCCTTGTTTTATTTTTGGCTGGTTCTTGCCCTACTCAGAGATGCTATCTTTAAAGGACCGGAGAGTCAGCATAGCGCCCTCGAAATTGGTGCTAATGTGTTATTTCTATTTAATCTTTACGAACCTTTTCAGGCGGGTATTGTCTGGGCGAGCTGGACAATCGGTGTCGAAATGCTTTTCTATGCGGTTTTTCCGCTAATCATGCTCGCTAGGTTCGACAATCTCGTCAAGACTTCGTTGTTGGTGACTCTGTCCTTGGTCGTCGTCGTTATTGCCCGACGTGTCACAGCAGACTCGACACAACCCGACCTGCTATTACCACTATTTTTGTTCGATGGCGTGGGTTTCTTTTCTTTGCTTCCTGTTTTTCTAATGGGCGCCGCGACTTACTATGTTAGCGATCTGCTCCATTTTGAAAACGCTAGTAGACTCCGCTTATGGCTGGGCAGACTGCTGTTACCCGCGGCTTTTCTTGCGCTTAGCATACTCGCAATCTACAACCCTAAGGGGCTGATCTGGTACTACGCATCGGCTGTTGCCTACGCAATGTTACTGCTCGGTTTCTCGGTTTGGGACGGTAACATAATGGTGAATCGATTCACCTCCTACCTCGGCAAGATCAGCTATTCGCTGTACCTGAACCATCCGACGCTTGTCTACATCCTGATCCCGGTTTATTTGACCATCTATAGCCTAGGCTTAGGATCGATCTTAGCCTTTTCTATGTGCGTCACTCTTACTGTCAGCATCTTGGTACCGATCTCACACCTGACCTTCAGGTTTATAGAAACACCTGTAATGGTTTGGGCCAAACAGCGTAGCCAACATTGACGTTGCAGTAGCAGTCATCAATGCACCCATAACTTCCTAATACAGTACCGTGAGCACGCTAGACTCAGCCTTCCAGAACGCCGGCCTAATATTCGGCATCTATGCGACTTTCATACTCGCTTACGGTCTCATCGCGCCTCCTGGGCGTCGCAATGCTGCTATGGCCATAGCCTTGATAAACCATGGTGGCTTGATCGGGCTGGCGGTGATTTTGGCTATCCCATTCATTTCACCTTTTCCAGTCGGCGTGGTTGAAGTTCTGACAGGTATCTTTATTGAGATCTTCTGCGCCTTTGTATTTTTTATTTCCAGTTTACAGATCATCAAGTTTCTGCGCACTAACGCGGAGGTAGTTCCAGATCGATATTTGTTTCTGTTGATCTTGTTGAAGTTGTTCTTTTTCATCGCCAATTACATCGCTTCAGGTGGGCAGTACGGTATCTTTTCGGATGACTCACGAATCGATTTTTTGACGATCTCTCCGCTACTCTCCAGAACTTGGTATTTGGAATTGATTATTGACTTCGTTGTGCTTTTGAGTACAGCGCTACTTTACATGGAGCGAAAAAAATTTCGGGTTCAGGATAGGATCTTTGTCCTCGCCATCATCAGCATTAACTTTCTCACAGGCTCGAAGGGCGCCTCCTTTCTGATGATTGCATACGTGATTTTGTTTATTTACGCAGCATTTCCACGTATAATTTCGCTAATACCAATATGGGTTTTTGTATTGGTTGCTTCAATTTTCTCGGCGGTTATTTTTGGTTATATTTATATATTAAGTGAAATCTTGCAGGTGCCTGTCAGCGATCAAGTCAGTTTGACACTTTCGCGATTTCTTCTGAGTGCGGATGCGCGCATCATGGCATTCGATCCTAATATTAATAATTACGTCCTCTCGCAGCCGCATGGTGCATTTCTTTCTGAGTTATTCCGAGGGGTCGCACGAATACTTGGATTAACGACAGCAGAATTCCCGATTGGTGTTTACCAATACCAGTACCAAGTCAATACTTCCAATTATGTGGGATCTACCAACCAGTTGTCAGCAATGTTCATTATCTACGGTGGTGCCTTCTGGCTACCCGCTTTTTTCGTCGTAGGCGGACTCGTGTTGCTCACGAACCAGTTTTTAATGTTCAGCATCCGAAGCAAAAAGCCTGCCGTACGCTGGGTGGCGGCTGCTTCTTTCTTTTTTCTCAGTGATAACTTGGGCAAAGGCTTCGACGCCTTCGTCCAATTGCTCCCTATTTGCGTACTTGTGATTGTCACGCTAATGGCTTTCCCTCGGTTCCGCTGGATGCCACGTCGTATCACACCAGTGGCACGATTAGACAGCGGCAACTTGACCGCTCGCGAATCATAAGTGAGGCGAATATGAGTTTTCAGCCATCGAGCAACAATCCCCACCCTCTTCTGAGCATCATCATCCCTGTTCTGGAGCCGGATGCAGAACTTGCGCGATGTGTGCATTGCATCCTCGGGGCCACTAAGAACCTGCCGTCACCTGAGGTTGTGATTGTGACGCCTCCGAAATTCGTCGCCGCTGCAGCGGCGCTGTACCCCAGCGCCCTCGTCTGCGCAGAAACACGCCACGGCATTTACGGGGCTATGAATGACGGTGCATCAGTCAGCCGAGGTAAGTATCTGTACTTCATTGGCAAGGACGACATGATGCTGTCGACTTTGCGCGAGGTATTGACATTACTAGAGAGCAAGCATCCGTTTGCACTATTCTGTGATGTTTATTGGGGGGGCAGCGGAATTTACTCTGGCAAACCATCGAAGTTGCGTCTACTAGGGCGTAACCTTTGCCATCAAGGCATCATTTACAGTCGTGAGGCCTTTGATCGACATGGACCCTACCTGCGCTCCATGCGGGTGCAGGCTGACCATTTTCTCAATATCAAAATTCTATGGGATCGCAATAATGCATCGCGAATCTGTTACCTTGAGAAGCCGCTTGCATGGTACTCGGGCGATGGTTTTTCGATGACGAATCGAGACTCCACATTCTGGCGCCTCTATCCAAATATCATGCGCAGGTATGTTGGCCATTGGGCGATGCGCCTTCTCATTGGATATCGAATGCTGCGCGGCGTTCACAAATGTAAATCGAGCTAATAATGGCATCTAATAATGAATACTTTGAGTACTTGCGCCAACGTAGTCGGCTGGGTGCGATCTATCGGAAATACTGGTTGTATCCCCGACTATCGAGGCGTCTGATTGGTCGGACGTTGGATATAGGATGTGGCATCGGAGATATGCTGGCCTATAGAAACAACACGGTCGGCGTGGACATCAATCCTCACACCGTCGCGTTCTGCAAAGCGCGCAGCACTGAGGCGTTTCTGATGAATTCCGATACGCTGCCATTCAATGCAATGGAGTTTAGTTCTGTGTTGATGGACAACGTCCTGGAGCATCTTGACGAGCCAGTTCCGTTGCTCACAGAGGTGAGTCGGGTGCTTTCAGCAAAGGGCCGGCTGCTGATCGGTGTGCCCGGCCTCAAGGGCTTCAATAGTGATCCCGATCACAAGGTCCAATATGACCAGATCTCTCTGGTCAAATTAGTTGAACCATTAGGCTTCAGCCATCTTGAAACTTTTCATACGCCGTTGTTCCAGTCAGATTGGTTGGATCGAAATGTTAGGCAATACTGCATTTACGCTCTTTTCGAACGCGACGACTGACTATTATCCTTACTAGATTCGATGTCGCTCTACCCCAAGTGAAATTCAGATGAAAAAGCTTCTATTGCTCGCATTTAAATTTAAAGACTACACCGCATTGTATGAAACCATTTGCAATTTATTTTCCACAGTTTTACCCGACAGCTACCAACAATAAGGCCTGGGGCACCGGTTTTACCGATTGGGCATTGGTTGCAAATGCGAACATGCGAGATATCTGGCCACGACGGGCACCCGCAGCTGGCTTCTACGATGGTGCTTCTCCGCTCGTGCATGCGCGTCAGATGAACGAGGCCAAAGATGCTAATCTCGGTGGCTTTGCAACCTATCACTATTGGTTTTATACACACCAGGAATTGAACGCATTCGAAAAAACAATGCTTGCGAATGCAACGTCCGAAAACACTTTGCCGTGGTTCCTGGTTTGGGCCACTGAGAGCTGGAGCAAACGCTGGTTAGCCAATCCCGAGATATTGCTTAACTTATCGAGCGCACCAACACAGCACGAGATCGAACTGCACTGCGACTACCTGGCGACTTGCTTTGCGCATCCTACCTATACGCACTGGCATGGCAAACCACTTTTCGTTTGGTACAACCTCGGCCATTTCAACCAACCCGAATCGGTTGTAATTAGCTACCGCGAAGCGATGCTACGCCGAGGCTTCGACATAGCCGTGGCGCACTTCGTAAAAAACCCTTTTGACTTGGCCTATTGTGCATTTACCGATGCCAGTTACATGTTCGAACCTAGGCTATTTTTTAACTCGAAAAAGGCCGCTCGTGGAGACGTGGCAAAGTTAGTCCTGACCATGATTAAGAAGGTGGTCGGAACAGCGGGCGCCGAGGCGTTGCTTGTGGCGATGGATCGCATGCAGAAGGCGGGTACCACACATTCTGCGGCGCACTTTCTGGCCTACATGGATTCACCCGAGCGGGCTGCGTGGCTTGCTTCGACCAAACAACCTTGCCAGGAAGTTCTGAGCCCAGGCTGGAATAATTCGCCTCGGTACGGTGATCGGTTTACTGCGCTTCAGCCGCTCGATCCATCTATCTTTGGCAAACTGGTCGGCGATGCGCTTGGTAAGTCCGACTTGCCCCCGCTTCTTAATGCTTGGAATGAGTGGACGGAAGGGGCTGCGATCGAGCCCTGTGCTTATCTAGGTAGAAGGTATCTTGATGCTGTGACGGCAGTTACTGACAGTTATCGATGAGTAATTTAGTGCAATGTTGGGTTTTGGTATAGCTCGATTTATCCAATAAAAGAATTTCAATGGCTAATTTTGCAGTTTGCCTTGCCGCATTTAATGGCGCACCCTGGTTGCCTGAGCAAATAGATTCAATTCTGAGTCAGGCCGGAGTTGTTGTGAAGGTATTTGTTAGTATTGATAAATCAACGGACGGTACTCAGGAGTTTTTCGAGCATATTGCCCAATCTGAGGACAACATTGTATTGTTGTCGTGTGGTGAGAGATTTGGTGGGGCTGCTAGAAATTTTTTTCGACTAATAAAAGATGTTGACTTCCAACAGTTTGACTATGTTGCATTCGCCGATCAAGACGACATTTGGTTGCCAAACAAGCTCTTGCGAGCGCATGAGGTGCTCTCAAGCACCAGATCAGATGCATATTCAAGTAACGTAATAGCATTTTGGCCAGATGGACGTAAAGCATTGATTGAAAAGTCTCAACCGCAGGTTCAGTGGGATTTCTTTTTTGAAGCGGCCGGCCCTGGTTGCACTTATGTAATGCGGAAAGAGTTGGCTTGTGCTGTTCAGGATGTGGTGAGAAGTCGTTGGGATGAGGTTCAAGAAGTTGGTTTGCACGACTGGTTTGCATATGCATTCGCGCGGGCCAATGGCTATCGTTGGGTCATTGATGATGTTCCGGGCATGCTTTATCGGCAACACGAAAATAACCAGGTTGGTGTTAATACTGGGTGGCGCGCTTTTGTGCATCGCGCCGACAAGGTTTTGAGCGGTTGGGGGTTGGCGCAGTCGGCGTTGATAGCGCGGTTGGTAGGATTAAGCGATGATCCGTTTTTTCTGCGATGGTCAGGCGGCAGCCGGTTGAGTCTGTTCTATCTGGCGCTGCACGCCGGACAATGCCGAAGACGCGTGAGAGATAAATTTGTCTTCGGCTTGTCGTGTTTAGTATTGAGTGTGACTATGCGCCGCCGTCGATGAGTCAGCTTCAAATGCTAGTAACCGGTGCCAATGGCTTTGTCGCCCGTGCTTTGTGCAGTCAAACCTTGGCGTATGGCGCGATAGTGCGTGGCGTAATCCGTGACCTTAATGATCTTCCTAAAGGGGTCGCAACGTAGCTTTTGGCAGCATCGACAGAAGCACCGATTGGCTGGATGTGCTGACGGGTTGTGAAGTCTTTGTTCATCGCGACGCCCACGTTAATGAGATGGCAGATATAGCGGCCAACCACTGGCTGAGCAGGTATTGCGCCAGATCGCCCTGCAGACCGGCATTGAGGTGCTCATCATCTGGCTTCGATTGGTCTATGGTCCCGGTGTGAAAGCTAACTTTGCCGCCATGACGTGGTGGTCGCAGCAAGATATGCCCTTGCTTTTACCAGCCTGGTTGCGATATGGTTGACTGGGCACTTAAGTCGCTGGCTAACGAATAAACTTAAGAAACAGGAGACTGTGATGGGAATCATGGAAAGCGTCAAAAACTGGATTCAACCCCAGCGCGACCCGCACACCCTCTACATTTCGATCGACGAAATCCCTCAGCCACGTGACTGGGGGACCCTCCAGCTGGCCGTTGGCAATGACATGGTGATGAGTCGGAACATATCGCTGGAGGCTT
>JACCEC010261063.1_pt1 | contig 18938 bp, 13 predicted proteins | sample 7450121 | NCBI WGS metagenome assembly JACCEC01 (sample SAMN15323455, study PRJNA562643) | freshwater metagenome | isolation source: river surface water | place: USA:Blue River Watershed | collected 2017-08-18 | reverse complement strand
TTCATATCAAGCGTGTCGAACTGACTAACTTTAAATCCTTTGGTGGGACAACAGCAGTCCCATTACTACCGGGTTTTACGGTCATTTCTGGCCCGAATGGTTCGGGTAAATCGAATATTCTGGATGCTTTATTATTTGCTTTGGGGTTATCCTCTTCTAAAGGAATGCGGGCGGAACGTTTACCCGATCTCGTCAATAACGCCCAAAGCCGTAAGGGAACCGTTGAAACCCTTGTTACCGTTACCTTTGATCTGTCTGACTATGACGGTGAACCGTTGGGAAGGGATAGTGAGAAAATAGATAATAGTTCATCCTCGGAAATGGAAGAGTTAGGGGAAGAAACGGGATTAGAAATTAAGACTGAAACAGGCAAGATGCCTGTTCCACTGGGAGTTCCAGTTGATTTAGAATGGACGGTTGCGCGGAAATTAAGAGTTACAAAACAAGGAACTTATACCTCGACTTATTATATTAATGGCGAAGCTTGTACTCAAACAGAACTCCATGAACAGTTAAGCAAACTGCGAATTTATCCCGAAGGATATAACGTGGTTTTACAAGGAGATGTGACGGGTATTATTACCATGAAACCCCGTGAACGTCGAGAAATTATTGATGAGTTGGCGGGGGTAGCATCCTTTGATCGAAAAATTACTTTAGCTAAGGAAAAATTAGATGCGGTTAAGGATCGAGAAGAACGCAGTCGTATTGTAGAACAAGAATTAATGACTCAACGCGATCGCTTAGATAAGGATCGTTCAAAAGCTGAAAAATATCAACAACTTCGAGAAGAATTTCAACAAAAAAGTCAGTGGGAAACGGTTCTTAATTATCAAACGTTACAACAACAACAAGGACGACTACGGGAACAAATAGAAGCCGATGATCGCACGTTAACGGAACTGAACGAACAACGTCAACAAAAAGATCAACAAATTCACACCACCTCAATACAACTTGAAGAACTCAACGCCCATGTGAAAGCGATGGGGGAAGAAGAACTCATCGCCCTACAGTCGAGTTTAGCCACCGAAGAAGCCCAACAGCGCCAACTCCACACTCGGTCTGCGGAACTGGAAACCGCCCTCCAACAAACCGTTACCCAAATTCACCAAACGGAACAGGAACTCCGTCAACAGTATCAAACTCTGGATAGTCTGGCCATTGAAAAAGACCGGGAAACCTTGAATTTAGGTCAACGCCAACGAGAACGGGACACCCTACAAGCTACGGTAGAACGCAGTCGGGAGGCGACGTCTCAGGTCGCACAACAGGCGGAAAGCTGGATGGTGCAACAAACGGAACTACACCGACAAATTGAGACGTTACAAAAAACCCTTGACCCCCATCGCACTGAACAAGCGCGACTGCGGGAACGAGTTGACCAACTGCAAAAGCAACTTTCTGAACAGCAACAGTCTTTAGGGACGTTAGGGGAAGAGTTATCGCAAAAAACAATAGCGCTGGAAACTGCGACCACTCAACGGGATACAACCGCTCAACAGGTGACGACTCTAACTCAACAGGTGACGGAGGCGGAAACCGACTTACAGGTACAGCAGGAAACCCAAACCCGTCTATTACAGGAACAACGGGAACGTCAGCGCAAATTGGATAAATTAGAAGCCCAACACCAAGCCCAACAGGAAGCAACGGGCAGTTATGCCACTAAAATTATTGCTCAGTCGGGAATTTCGGGTCTTTGTGGGTTAGTTTGTCAGTTGGGACAAGTTGAACCTCAATATCAGTTAGCGTTGGAAACGGCGGCGGGGGCGAGGTTGGGTCATATTGTGGTCGAAGATGATAGTGTAGCGGCGGCGGCAATTGAATTTTTGAAGCGCCAACAAGCGGGACGGGCAACATTTTTACCCTTAAATAAAATACAGGGAAATCGTTCTAATATTCCCAATTTAGCCACAATGCGAAATTTGCAAGGGTTAATAGATTTAGCGGTGAATTTAATAGAATATGAACCGAGATATCAAGATATTTTTGCTTATGTTTTTGGCAATACGTTAGTTTTTAATAATTTAAGTAATGCTCGAAAAGTGTTAGGACAATATCGAATTGTAACTTTAGAAGGGGAATTATTAGAAACAACTGGAGCCATGACGGGGGGAAGTGTTTCTTCTCGGTCTACCTTACATTTTGGCACGGATCAAGGGTCGGCGGAAGCCCGAAATATTGCGGCATTGAAGGAACGGTTAGAGGAAATTGAACGAATTTTAGAACGGTGTAACCGCAGTATTGAAGAAGCGAGTCAAACGGTGAAAGTGCGATCGCAACAACTGAATGAAGTTAGACAAACCTTGCGAGATCATCAACAACAGGTTTCTTTATTAGAGTCGGAAATTAAAACCTTAAGAAATCAACAAGAACAACTGCGATCGCAATTAGAAAAAAATACCCAAGAATTTAATACTGCCCAAATTCGCTTAAAGAATTTAGAGGCAGAAATTCCCAATTTAGAAACCAAATTACAACAAGATCGGGAATTATTAGCGCAATTAGAAGCCACCCATAGTCATAGTGAATGGCAACAACTCCAAGGAGTATTAAGAAGTCAGGAAACCGAGTTACAACAAAAGGAAAATGCTCTGAGAACTGTACAACAACGGTTAATTGAAATTGAAAATCAACAAACCCGTTTACAGGAGAAAATTCAAGAAGGAAATCAAAAATTAGAAGCGACTCGTCAAGAACAAGAATCTCTAACACAAAAGTTAGAAAATGTCAAGGTTCAATTAGCAGAAATTTATCAAAAAATTCAACAAACCCGTGTGAAAGTTTCCCAAGTGGAAGGGAAATTAGGAGAGGAGAAAAAACAACGGGATCGGGTGGAACATCAGTTAGGAGAATTGCGGTTAGCTAAACAACAATTAGATTGGCAAATTGAGAAATTACAAGAAACTCAACAGGGAAGACGGGAACAATTAACAATAAAATTAGAACAAATTGCCACTATTCGGACTGAACTTCCTGAACCGTTACCCAATATTCCTAATAATTTAGATTTAGCCGCCTTACAACGAGATTTGCGATCGCTGCAAAAACGCATGGAAGCCTTAGAACCCGTGAATATGTTAGCGTTAGAAGAATTTGAACGCACCCAAACTCGGTTAGAAGAATTAACCCAAAAATTAACCACCTTAGAAGGGGAAAGAACCGAATTATTATTAAGAATTGAGAATTTTACCACCTTACGCCGTCGCGCTTTTCAAGAAGCCTTTGATGCCGTTAATGAGAATTTCCAAACCATTTTTGCGCAACTGTCTGAAGGAGATGGTTATTTAGAAATTGATAACCCAGAAGATCCCTTTAGTAGCGGGTTAAATTTAATTGCTCACCCCAAAGGAAAACCCGTTCAACGGTTAACCTCAATGTCGGGGGGTGAAAAATCCTTAACGGCTTTAAGCTTTATTTTTGCGCTACAAAGATATCGTCCTTCCCCGTTTTATGCCTTTGATGAAGTTGATATGTTTTTAGATGGAGCTAACGTGGAAAGATTGGCAAAAATGATTAAAAGTCAAACCGAACAAGCGCAATTTATTGTTGTTAGTTTACGACGTCCGATGATGGAAGCGTCTCAACGAACTATTGGCGTTACCCAAGCCAGAGGTGCCTTTACCCAAGTCTTGGGTATTAAACTTTAAAACTTTCTCAAGGTTGTAGGATTTTATAGTAGGAATAAAATCTTTAAATGTTGGTTACGCATCCATCCCTTATAGAGATGTTATGCAACATATTTATAGGGGATTTAGGAGATATATAGCATTCATCCACAGTTGCAAAGTTAACCATTCTCGAATTTTGGAAACACCCTAATTCATAAGCTTCTTCCACTGTCAATAGATGGAGACTTGAACCTGAATCTTATCAGTTTAAATTTTCAAATTATCCGTAGTTTAAAAAAAAATGCTATCTATCAATCATTAATCATAAATTGTTTAACAATTTTAAAGCTTAATTTCTAAAACATGAAACCAAATGCCCAAATAATGAGAAAATAAGAAAACTGGAATCAACTTGATCACAGTAAAACGCACTCATTCAAGATTTCATAAGGGAAACGCTCAGATGCTCAAACGAATTTTGGCGATAGCTTTAGTCTGTTTTAGCCTTAGCTTAACAGGCTGTGTCTCCGTTGGTGGGGGATTAAATAGCTTTGTTGATACCGCCGATGGTTATGAATTTGTCTATCCCAACGGATGGGTTCAGGTGAATGTCTCCAATGGCGCTGATACGGTACTTCACGATATGATTGAACAAAGTGAAAATGTCAGTGTTGTGATTAACCCGATTTCTAATCCTAATCAAACTTTATCCGAGATTGGAACTCCCACGGAAGTTGGATATACCTTAAGTAAAAAAGCGATCGCACCGGAAGGTTCAGGACGTACCGCCGAATTAATTAATGCTGATTCCTACTCCAAGGGTTCAAACCTTTATTATTGGTTAGAATATGCCGTTGAATTACCGAATCAGCAAAAACGTCATGATTTTGCGAGCGTTACCATTAGTCGGGGAAATCTCTTTACCTTAAATGTTTCTACCACTGAAAAACGCTGGGAAAAAGCTCAACAACGGTTAAAACAAGTTGTTCAATCATTTAAAGTGTATTAATTTATAACCTTTGAATTCATGACTCAGCCAAATCGAATCACATTGATTTTAGCATCTGCTTCTCCGGCTCGCAAACGGTTATTAGAAACGGTCGGTATTCAACCGAAAATTTGTCCGAGTGATTTTGATGAATCTCTCATTCAAGATTCTGATCCGGTACAGTTAGTTCAAAAACTCGCTCAAGCTAAAGCAGAAGTTGTTACCCAAACTTTGATTAATTCTCCTCAACAACCGGATGAAATTATTTTAGTTTTGGGGTGTGATTCGGTTTTGGCTCTGGATGGAGAAATTTATGGTAAACCTGCTAATCCTGAAGATGCGATCGCTCGTTGGTTAACGATGCGGAGTCAAGTTGGACAATTACATACGGGTCATGCTTTAATGAATCTTTCCACTCAGCAAACCTTGGTTCATTGTCAAACAACTCAGGTCTATTTTGCTAATATTTCTGATGCAGAAATTAAGGCTTATATTAAGACTGGAGAACCGTTAAACTGTGCTGGATGTTTTGCAATTGAAGGAAAAGGCGGTTTATTTGTAGATAAAATAGATGGATGTCATACTAATGTGATTGGATTGAGTTTACCGTTATTAAGAACGATGATTCGGGAATTGGGATATAACGTTACGGATTTTTGGTAATGGGGAATAGGCAATAGACCTCTCCAAAATCTTGTAGAGACGTTTCATGAAACGCCTCTACAAGGGTTCTAGGCGACACACCTTTAATTTCTGGAGATGTCTAATACACAACCGCTTACTAACCGGAATGGCTGTTTTATCCTTAATGCACAAAATGGCGTTTTTGTCAAGTCGTTGATTTTGTCCCCTATCTGGAAGCTCGAAAATTGGTGTCTCGCCAAGCGTAAATTCTGTTAGCTAATGCTAATATTTGACGAGAGAATCAGGGTTTTAGCCTGCATTTTGGCGATTAGACAGAATAAGCCCTTGGTAGGTGTTTTTTTTAGTATATCAGAACCCCCATGATTTCGTCAACAATTTGAGAATTATTTTCAATTAAATATCAAGATTCCCTGACAAAGTTTTAAAAAACAAAACGATTGAACCCAAGTAATTACATAAACTTATATTAAGTCGGGTACATCTGCTTTGTTTCCCTATCGCTTAGGACAGGAGACAGGACAGGGGAAAAATCAGATATTCTAGGAAAAAGAGTTTCCAAATAAATTGATAAAATTGGGCGATAGAGTGTTGGGAAGTTAAATCAACTCGTTGACTACGCCACCATAACAACGTTAATAAAATAAAATGACTTAATCCTAAAAATAAGGGATTAACAAAAGATTGTAAGAAAAAACTAGCTAGAATCATGCCTAGATAACAGCTAGTCAGTATCCATCGAGATAAATTAAAGACGGTTACAGTTCCTAATTTAACGGTTAAGGTGTTAATTTGGAATTGGCGATCGCCGTCTAAATCAGGAATATCCTTTGAAATAGCGATCGCTACGCTAAACACTAAAATAAATAAGGTTAACGCTAAAACTGAAGGCGGGATGACGGGAATTGAGGTTATAGATTTTCCCGATAAAATCCTGCTAAAATGCAAATATAATCCTAAATTAACAATAACACCTCGGACGGTAAAAATACAAAAAGCCGCCCAAAAGGGAAAGCGTTTTAACCGAATGGGAGGTAAAGAATAAATTGTTCCTAAGAACAAACTCATTCCCACCATTCCCAATAGATAATACCCCTGAAACGCTGCAATTATTAAGGCTAATATTCCTGTAATTCCAATAATCAGTTGACCTTGAAACCGGGAATATTCACCGGATGCTAGGGGTAAATTCGGTTTATTAATTTTATCGATTTCAATATCTTCGAGTTGGTTTAAACCGACAATATAAATATTGCCACAAATACAAGCGAACCAACTGAAAAATAAAGTCAAACCTTGTAAACTTAAACTTGGAAATTGCCTTAACTCACTTAAGGCAATTAAATACATCCCTAAGATGCTTAAGGTTGTACCGATAATGGTATGGGGACGAGAAAACTTCCAGAACGAGTATAACTCTGGAAAATTCTGTTGAATTAAATTAGGGGAAGAAATAACAGTCGGAGGAGATGAAACTTTGGTCATATTTCAAAAGACTTTGATCTTCTAAATGCTATCTTATACCCAATCCAGTTGTCATACCCATCGAATACTTATGCTGGATTGTCATTCTGAACGCAGTGAAGAATCTCGCGGTGTTCTCGTCGAATCATCAGAGATCCTTCATGTCGCTTCGCTCTATTCAGGATGACAATTTTCAAGGGGTTTTGACAAGATGATATTATTGCGATGGTAAGCGCCAACCGGGTTTAATCACTTGACGTTCACGAGCAATTACTAAACTATCATCAGGAACATCATCAGTAACAATAGAACCCGCCGCGACGGTGACATCTGTTCCTAAAGTTAAAGGAGCGACTAAAACACTATTTGATCCTGTTTTTGTGCGATCTCCTATTATTGTCCGATGCTTTTTTACTCCATCATAATTAGCAGTAATAGTTCCCGCACCAATATTAACTTTATCCCCTAAAGTAGCATCTCCCAAATAAGATAAATGGGCAATATTGGTGGCGTTTCCGACTTCCGCATTTTTCAATTCCACAAAATTTCCAATGCGACATCCTTGACCCACATTGGCATGACCTCGTAAATGAGCATAGGGCCCTATGCGGGTTTCATCCGCAACAATGCTATCAGAAACGACGGAAAACTGCACGGTGACATTTTTTCCAAGCTGACTATTTTCGATTAAACTTCCAGGGCCAATATGACTTCCAGCTTGAATAATTGTATTTCCCCGTAGGTGGGTTTGAGGTTCAAGAATCACATCCGGTTCTAACTGTACGGTATCATCAATCGTGATACTATCCGGGTCAATCATGGTGACTCCCGCAGCCATCCAATTTGTTTTTACCCAATCTTGTAAAACATGATAAGCATTGGCTAAATGTTGACGACTATTAATCCCTAGAATTTCTCGATAATCATCGACATCTACCGCCATCACTTGTTCTAAAAGATGAACCGTATCAGTCAGATAATATTCCTGTTGATCATTATCCGCTTTTAGCTGGGGTAAAATTTCGGCTAACTTCGGCCAATTAAAACAATAAACCCCAGCATTGATGCGATGATTTTTCCGTTGAGCATCGGTACAATCTCGTTCCTCAACAATTTGCTTGACTAAATTTTTGCTATCACAAAAGACTCGACCATATCCCGTTGGTTTGGGTAAATGAGCCGCCAATAAGGTGGCTGCATTTCCGTGTTCTTTGTGAATGTTAATTAACTGTTCTAACGTATCGGGACGTAATAAGGGAACATCCCCATTTAAAACCAATAAATCCCCGGTAAAATCTGTTAAATGGGGAAGTAATTGTTGAATGGCGTGACCCGTCCCTAATTGTTGTTTTTGTTCAACAAATTCTAAAGTCGGTTGTTGATTTTGTTCGTTTACAATAGCATCCGTTTGTTGAAGAGAATTGCGGACTAAATCAGCGCCATAGCCGACAATTACTAATCGACGACAAGGGTGCAACGGAACACAACTTTCTAAAACCCGTTGAACTAAAGTCCGTCCACCCAATTCATGTAAGACCTTGGGAAGATCTGATTTCATGCGAGTACCGCGTCCCGCCGCTAAAATTGCTACCGCTACCATCTACTGTTTTGGTTTCAACTGTAAGTAATAGACACGATCAATCGCATCCTAACTTATCTTTTCATAAGATGGGTTCACTGCGCCATCGTTTCTTCCAATAAGATGTCGGTTCCAGGGGGGAGGTGTCTTGTTCGGCTTGGCGTCGCAGGATAATCACCTCGGCGGTATCGGATAAATCGGGATCTCGATAGGGAACGGCGGCGCGGGTTTGTAAGTGTTCCTGTTCTTGGAGGGAAAGGGGAGGTAAACCTTCTGGGTCAAAACTGGCAATAGTTCCGGGTGTACGACGTCCTACGGGGGAGGTAGACCCAATCTTTAACCCCGCGTCCAGTAACGCCTGTCTGACCGCCGCCGCGCAGGAATAGGTGGCTAACTGTCCCTGGGGTTTAAGGCATTGAGCTACTAAGGTTAAAAATTCCACTGTCCACAGTTGGGGACAATGGGGAGGGGAAAAGGGATCTAAAAAAATTGCATCGGCTTTAAACCCAGAATGATAAACAGTTTGAAGACTAGAGCGAGCATCCGCAATCATTAAATTAGCATTCAATTTTTCGGTTTTTAGAGTATAATTTTTAGCGAGTTCTTTTAAAATATCTTGAATCAACTGAGGATAGGAATTCAATAAGTTAAATTCTAGGGTTGCTTGGGGAATTCGTTGATCGAATTCTAAACCCACCCAGTCAACTTTACAGTCGGGATGGGTTTCCCAAATCGCGGTTAAAGCGGCTGCTGTATTATACCCTAATCCGTAACAAATATCAAGTAAAACTAAGGAACTATTTTCGGCTTTTTTTCGTAAATTTAAAGGTTCTACAAATTTACGTTCTGCTTCTTGTTTCGCGCCAAAATGACTATGAAATAATTCTCCAAATTCCGAGGAAAAAAATGTAAACGAACCATCAGCCGTTAATTGAGGTGTTAATTCTTGATTTTCGATCATTTTTCCTCCTATGTAGGGTGTGTCAGCGCAGCGCACACACCATCTCACTATTTATAATAACCTGTTCTTTTCAACGTTGAGAGCATCTTCACTCACCCTATTGGGTTGAGGATTAGCAATCATAACGTTTTTTCTGATTTCTGTAAAAAAGATTAAAGCAATTCTATTTAGAAATCAGATATGATAATTATAAAACAAATTCCTATCTGTAACCCGTCAGCTTTTCAAGGCTTGCCATCAACGTTTAAGTCAGATTATTATCAAGATTGTTATGACTATACCTCAACTGATTGTTTCCCCAGATTGGTTAGCCAACCATCTCGAAGATCCGAATATCGTCATTGTAGATTGTCGATTTTCCTTAGCTAACCCCCAACTCGGACAACAACAATATCAAGAAAGCCATATTCCAGGGGCTTATTATTTAGATTTAGCGCAAGATTTATCCAGTCCCATTCAAAAACACGGCGGACGTCACCCTTTACCTGAACCGGAAAAACTGGCTCAAAAATTATCCGAAATTGGCATAACGTCTCAACAAACATTAGTCGTCGCTTATGATGATTCTCGCTTTGCTTTTGCTTCCCGTTTGTGGTGGTTACTGCGTTATTATGGACATCAACAAGTCGTTTTATTAGATGGTGGGTTTAGTTCATGGAAAAACTTAGGATATCCCATCACATCAGAATTACCTCATGCAAAATTAGGGCAATTTATCCCTCAAATCAATTCTGAAATGTGGGTTGATATTGAAACCGTAAAAGCTCGGAAAGATTTACCCGGAGTCGTGGTTATAGATTCCCGTGAACCTGATCGGTATTTAGGCAAAACCGAACCTATTGACCCCATTGCAGGTTCTATTCCAGGGGCAGTTAATTATCCTTGGCAAGAGGTAACAGATCCCACAGGATTTGCCAAAATTCATCAACAATCTCAACGCTGGGAACCGATTAAAACTGCTGAAGAAATTATTGTTTATTGTGGTTCAGGGGTTACCGCCTGTGTGAATTTATTATCCTTAGAATTAGCAGGAATTCATCATGCTAAACTTTATGGAGGCAGTTGGAGTGATTGGTGTTCCTATTTAATTGAAGAACAAAAGACCTAATTTTATAGGAACAAAAAAATCACTTTATTGTAAAAGAATGATCGGTTTTTACCTAAATTCTATTACAATAAAAATAGATTTCTTTTTAACTCAGGAATAATACCAATGCAAACCTTAGAAAAACCAAACCCATCTCTTTTGGATACCCCCTTAACCATTGCGGGGAAAACCTTTAAATCTCGGTTAATGACCGGAAGTGGGAAATATCGAAATCTCCAAGAAATGCAGGATAGCATTGCAGCCAGTGGTTGTGAAATTGTCACCGTTGCTGTTAGACGAGTTCAAACCCAAGCCCCCGGACATGAAGGGTTAGCCGAGGCCATTGATTGGAATAAAATTTGGATGCTTCCCAATACCGCCGGATGTCAAACCGCCGAAGATGCCATTCGGGTTGCCAGACTGGGACGGGAAATGGCGAAATTATTAGGCCAGGAAGACAATAATTTTGTTAAATTAGAAGTAATTCCCGATAGTAAATATTTGCTTCCTGACCCCATTGGCACCTTAGAAGCAGCCGAACAATTAGTTAAAGAAGGATTTGCCGTTTTACCTTATATTAATGCCGATCCCCTGTTAGCAAAACGATTAGAAGAAGCGGGATGTGCAACGGTGATGCCATTAGGATCTCCCATCGGTTCAGGACAAGGAATTAGGAACGCCGCCAATATTGCCATTATTATTGAAAATGCCAAAATTCCCGTTGTGGTGGATGCTGGAATTGGGGCACCGAGTGAAGCAACCTTGGCAATGGAAATGGGTGCCGATGCCTTATTAATTAATTCTGCCATTGCCTTAGCCCAAAATCCAGTCATCATGGCAAAAGCGATGGGAATTGCCGCCGAAGCGGGGCGTTTAGCTTATCTGGCTGGACGTATCCCGGTCAAAACCTACGCTGAGGCATCTTCCCCCTTAACTGGGACTATTACCAGTTAATGTTTTGTTTTTTTGTAAATTTTTGTTATGGTTATCTCAGATAGTAATCTATGGATTTTCACTCATGCCTTATACAACTGAAGAGGGTGGACGGCTCAATAACTTCGCGGTCGAACCTAAAGTTTATACAGCCGAACCCCCGAACAATTCACAAAAACGGAATTATCTCATTGGGGGTGTTGCTGGGATAGTCTTAGTGGTCGGCTTAGTTGTCGTCGCAGCCTTTGTCTCCTAGACCAGCAACAATATGACTCCAGGTGGGTTTAGGGAATTTTTTTGTCTATCTCAAAGATTTAAACCAACCCGTCTCTATCAAACTTGGGAATGAAGTAGGGACGGGTATCGCACAATCAACATTAAACTCCACGAACACCCTAAAGGGTTCCCTGTTCCCCATGCCTTTGTATAGAAGAAGATAAGCAGAGGTGTTATAACTTAAGGGTTGAACATGGGGACGAGTAACAATTCTTCTGTTATCTTATCAGAAACGAATCAGCGCACTTATCATCGATTAAAACAAGCGCTGCGTTTACAACTTCGTCATCAAATTTTTATTGCCGTTTGTGATAATATTAACCTACGGAATTATTTATTACAACAGTTAGAAACCGATTTATTATCCCCCAATCAATCTAAAATTTCTTCCCCCTTAATTCGTTTAAAACTTGATTTAACCGATCCAAATCCCTTGGAAGCGATCGCGACGTGGTGTGATCAAAATCAATCGAATTTAGAACAGCAAAAAATTATCGGATTTCAAATTTTAGGAGTCGAACATCTCACCCGCCAACCTCCGGCTATCCAATGGTCATTTTTACGATATTTACGAACCTTAGAACAGCATCTTGAGCAGTTAGAATTTAGCCTTTTGTTGTGGATTTCTTCCCCTTGGTTATGTTGTATTGAACAATCAGCACCGGAATTTTGGAATCGTCGCACTGGGGTGTTTGAATGGATCTGTGATCCGACTCCTAGTCATTTAGATGCCTTTAACGTTTCTGAATTCAAAGTCGAGGAAAAAACACCCGACCCTTTAATAAAAATCCTCGATCAAATTCAATCTCTTCAACAACAACCTGCTTCATTTACCCTAGGCAAAGCTTATCAACAATTAGGGACAATTTATCGCGATCGCATTATAGCCGGAGAAAAGACAGAACTCAACTATACATTAGGAATTCAAGCCTATGAAAAAGCCTTAGAAATCACCCCAGAAACCCGATTTGGGTTGAATCATAACTTATCAGAACATGACGAATCCATTGAAATCTGGAATGACTTAGGAACCTTGTATTGGATGAGATTTCGTCAAGGTTTTCCAGAAAACAGTGATTCAGCGAATAGGCTTATTGATTTAGAAAAAAGCATTATTTGTTATCAAAATGCCTTAATGAAAACAGATCCTGAACAACAACCCGATCTCTATATTAAAATTCAAAAAAACTTAGGAAACGCCTATAGTAATTTAGCGAGATGGCAAGATTCAAATGAAAATTTAGAACAGTCAATTATTGCCTATAAAGAAGCTTTATCTTATTTGAATTTAACCGGAAATACTGTTAATTCTGTTCAGATAGAAGATTATGCCACCATTCAAAATAATTTAGGAACTCTGTATTGGAAATTAGCACAACAAACCCAACCCATTTCTCACCTGCAAGCCGCCATTAGTGCCTATACTGAGGCGATGAAATGTTACACCCCGCAACAAGATCCCCTTAACTATGCGTTGCTACAAACGAATTTAGGAACCGCCTATTGGACACTCAGTCAATATCAACCCTCAGCCAAATTGCTTTTGCAGGCCATTCAAGCTTATCATCAAGCCTTAACCTATCGGACGCCCAAATCAGCGCCCATAGCCTGTGCTGCCACCTATAATAATTTGGGCATAGCTTATTGGCATTTAGCCAACCACTATCAAAAGTCAGAGATTCGTGCTAAATTCCTGAAAAGAGCAATTGTAGCCTATCAAAAGGCACTCTCAATTGCCTGTTGTCTGAGTCCAACCGAACTGACATTCGACCCTTTAGCCACTCATAATAACCTGGGGCTAACTCACTACCAATTAGCAACAGACTCTAACTTACCTCTGTTGCAGTCTACTCGCATTTCTTTATTAAAAACCGCACTCAAACACCATCTTCAAGCGGATATTAATGGGCTCACACAGCCAGAAACAAAACCATTGACTATGGGTGTCATTTCCAACTCAAAGCTGGCTGAACATCATCAAACAACTTTGAGTTATTTGCTTAAAACCATTCGCGCCTTCTACAATGAGTCTGGGTTACAGGGGCAAAACCTGGCTTTATCTCAGATTCCGGGTCATCTACTTCCCGAAATCTTACGGGTTCTGTAACAGAATACAACTAAATTGGCATTTCGTTAGGTCTAGGTTCAACTTTTCCATTAACATTGAGATGTCTATTTATTTCTTTTGGCTCAACCTTCTGCTCAATATGGGTGGTTATGGCATCTGCAAAGATTCTCGTGGTCGATGATGATCCGTCAATTCGGAACTTAATCAGTCGCTATCTTAGCCAACAAGACTATCAAGTTGACACGGCTGGTGATGGCCATTCGGCATTGGAAAGGTTTGAACTCTTCAATCCTGACTTAGTGGTATTGGATCTGAATCTACCCGATACAACAGGTTTAGCATTATGCCGAGAAATGCAAAGTCGAACCAGTGTATTTATCCTAATGCTAACTAGCGAAAAAGATCCTAAACTGGGGCTCAAGGAGGGAGCCGATGACTTTGTAACCAAACCCTTTGATTTAGAAGAGTTAAACCTGCGGATCAAAGCAATTTTAAAGCGTCAACGAACTCTAGCAGATACACAACCCAAAAATTTAGTTTATGGAGAGTTAACCATCGATCCCAATCGTCGAGAAGTATATATTCGGGGTGAATTAATCGCGCTGAGTGCCTTAGAATTTGATTTACTGTATTGTTTAGCTCGTAAACCGGGTCGAGCTTGGCGACGGGCTGAATTGTTGCATGAAGTATGGGATTATGAGTATGAAGGAGAACAGCGCGTGGTTGATGTTCATATCGGTCAAATTCGTAAAAAAATTGAACCCGATGCGGATCAACCATCCTTTATTAAAACGATTCGGGGTGTAGGATATATGTTTGATCGCCGTAACAGCGAACGTTAATTGTAGTGGGTAATAGATCCAATTTTTTAACGGTTACTGTTTAAGCACAATTATTATATTCAAAGGGTGGCTACAGAATTAAGGAGTTGAATATTATCCTCAATGTCAGCCTTTGTAACTTTATTGCTGAAAACTGAGGACAAGGTTCAACTTTTTAATTAACAGTTATAGCAGGGAACAGAAAATTCGTTAAATCTTGTAGTCATGACATCGGCAAAGATTCTTGTAGTTGATGATGATCCAGCAATCAGACATTTAATTAGTCGCTATCTCAGCCAACAAAACTATCAGGTAGAGGTAGCATCTGATGGTAATTCGGCTTTGAGAGCTTTTGAAAAGTTCAAGCCGGATTTAGTCATATTAGATTTGAATCTGCCCGATACCACAGGTTTAACATTGTGCCAGGAAATGCAAAGTCAAACCAGTGTGTTTATTCTGATGCTCACCAGTGAACAAGATCCTAAACTGGGTTTAAAGCAAGGAGCAGATGACTTTGTAACCAAACCCTTTGATTTAGAAGAATTAAGTCTTCGGATTCAAGCGATTTTAAAGCGTTATCGAGCGCCTTCTGATAAACAGCGCCAAAGCTTAACCTATGGTGATTTAACGATTGATCCTAATCGACGGGAAGTTTATCTCAAAGGCGAGTTAGTCACATTAAGTGCATTGGAATTTGATCTGCTGTATTGTTTAGCGAGTAAACCGGGTCGAGCGTGGGAACGCAAAGAATTGTTACGGCAAGTTTGGGGCTATGAAGATGACAGTGGTGAAGCCGGACGGGTGATTGATGTTCATATTGGTCAGATTCGTAAAAAAATTGAACCTGATCCTAAAAATCCTTCTTTTATTCAAACTGTAAGAAGCGTAGGTTATCGCTTTAATGATTGACACTCCCTCGTCACAACGTCAGTTTGACGGGGGATTCTTGTTTGACAAATATTACCGACTTAGGCTGGTCAACTAACTAAAGCTAGAGGCATGAAGCCCCGTCACCAAGAGTGCGGGGTGCTGACCTTAAACAGTCAATTAGGAATGTTTCTTGTCCTATGACTGAAACAGGGTTTCCAGATAAATACGAGCCGCTTGACGATAACTGCTCGATGCTTCTGGGGTGTTGCTATTTCCATTCTGCAACAAAAAAAGTGACAGGGCGGCGGAAAAAACCCGATCTTGATCCCAGTCTGGGTGGGTCTCCAGATAGCCCTGGAGGGATTCGTGCAGCGTTTCAGGAATTTCGGTCAAGATGCTTACACTTGTGTTCATGAAACTGCTCTCATCGGTGTTGGTACAGGACAACCCACAAGTTCAAGTTTGAGGTTGGGCTCGGACTCAGTGTCCGGCCTCCCCCTAAGATTTGAAATTGGGTCATCGATTCATTTTGTGCGATCTAGGGGTAGGGTTGTCAATGTTGCAAATTATTACAAGCTGTCACGGAGTTTTTGGACAGTGACGAGAGAATCAATATTTGAGGGAAATTTTTCGTTACAAATCTTAATTAATAACTGGATTTGATCCGGGTTTTCCCCGATTTTGAGGAAATCCCCAATTCCACCAGAAGACCGTCTCCTTACCTTTTGTCCTGTGGAAAACCCCGACTAACCTGTGGAAAATCTGCCTCTAGCTTGGGGAAAACTTGTGGAATCGGTGGGGAAAAGTTTCTAAAACGATAAGAATTTTAAAGATTTTGGGTTCTGGGTCAATCTGCTATGGTTTCAGGAGCTATCGAGAATAGGGAATCGGAAATCAGCGAGGAACGCCAACACAGTGTGCTGATGAAAATTTTATGTAGAAATCGTTGAAAATAATTATAAAGTTCAAGGTTTTAATAATCGGAAAAAAGCAATTAAACTAACGTTAATATAAACAAAGTTTATTGAATTTAGATATCAAATCACCATCCTAGGGGGAATTATTAACCCAGAATTTGTAGTTGTTTGTGGTGCTTGATCAAAACTTTTGGGAAATTAACAGGGGATAGATATTTAAGCATCCATCTTATATAATAATTAAGTCTGTTTTTCACATCTACTGGATTGAGATCGGTTAAACTCTAAGCATCTTTCCTTCATTGTCCCCCGTATTTTTCCTTTCAACTTAGACGGATTTTCACTATTCCCTTCTCTGTGTTGCTTTCTGTGTGTTGTCTCCGGTCTTCTGTATTCTATCTTCCCCCTCCTGTCTTCTACTATGCCTAAGCTGCGTCAATCTTCCTTTCGTCGGATTTTACTATCGCAGATTTTACTGCTTAGTCTTCCTGTGCTTCTGGTGGGAGAGTATGTTACCTATAAAAAATCTCGTTCTGGCTTACTGGAAACAGCCCATTTTAATTTAACTGAGAGTGCCACTAAAAAATCACAAACGATTGAGGAATGGACTAATTCTATCAAGTCCAGCTTGAACCTAGCAACGGAAAATATTATTTTAAACTCAGGGAAAATTCAAAAGGATTCTAAGTTCCTATCCCAACTGCAAAACCAAATTTTTCCCCCTGTCAATTGTCTACAGTTGACTAATTTGCAAACTGAACAAGTTATTGCGAGTACCTGTGGGAAACAACCCATTTATTCTATCCCTAAAAATTTCTGGCCTTTAGCAAAACCTGAAAATCCTGAAATTTATATTAATTATTTATCCCCTCCAGTAGAGTTACAACAGTCGGATTGGGAAAATCAAGTCAGATTAGTCTTTAGCTCTCCGATTTATATTAATCAAAAAAATAAAGCTGTATTACAATATGCGTTAAGTTTAGAATCTACTTTATATTTAGAAGCTAAAGATCGTCCTAAATCTTTAACAGGATTTACCGTTATTATTGATCAAGGTGGAACGATTATCAGCCATCCCAATCTTAACAAAATAGGACGTAATATCGAAGAAGAACTCGATTCAGGTCGATTCAATAATTTACTATCTAATGCGTTAGGGAATCAAAAGAACTCTTTTATTCATCTGTTTTCTTTTGAGCAATCGGGAAGAGAACTTTTAGCGGGATACGATGCTATTCCGAGTCCCATTACCCAAGAAGCGAATAATCAATGGGTGATTTTAGCCGTTGTTGATTTACAGGATGCTTTATCAGGATTACAAGATATTAAATCTCTATTAATTTCTTTAATTTTATGTTTAGTTATTGCCATTATTGTTGCTGCCATCTATGTTTCAAGACATTTAGCAAGTCCCCTAGAAAAGTTGAGAGATTATGCCTTGAAAGCCAATAATTTAGAAACCCCTGATAACGTTCCTCACAATCTTAAAATTCGAGAATTTAATCAGTTAGCTGAAGCTTTAAATACGATGGTTGGGAGTCTGAGAGCTAGAGCGCAAGCCTTAGAATATGCGTCTAAAGAAGCTCAAGTTGCTAATCGATTGAAAAACGAATTTTTGCGGGTGGTTTCTCACGAATTAAGAACACCTTTAAATGGGATTATTAATTCAATTAACCTGATTCAAGAAGGATTTTGTGAGAGCCAGGAAGAGGAGGAAGAGTTTCTTAAAATTGCCTATGATTCTAGTAAATATTTATTAAATTTAGTTGATGATATTTTAGATATTGCTTTAATTGAAGAAGGCAGGTTATCGGTGATGCTTGAACCCACAGATTTAGAAAAAATCCTCAAAGATGCGGTGAATTTAAAACTGGTTGATATTCAACAAAAAGGCTTGACGATTGATCTTCCTGTTCTCAGTAAACCGATGATTGTTCAAGCTGATCCTGATAAGTTAAAGCAAGTTTTTATTAATATCCTTGATAACTCGGTGAAGTTTACAAAATCAGGAGGAATTGCAATCGCAACTTCTATTGAATGTATATCAACTATAGAAGATAATTCCCCCGGTAACGTCCTTGAGGAAATGGAAGATAATACTGCGTTAAAATCTGCTGCTGTACGATATCAAGTAGTTTTAACGATTAAGGATACAGGAATAGGAATTGCACCCGAACAACAAGACAAAATCTTTGAACCGTTTGCCATGGTCGATGGTTCAACAACAAGAGAATTTGGAGGAATTGGATTAGGTTTAGCGATTTCTCGGAGTTTAATGCAAATAATGGGGGGTTATATTATTCTCGATAGTAGCGGATTAAATCGAGGAACCACTGTGATGATTGGAATTCCCTTGGCGGATACTAATATTAAATCCGCGCCGAATCAAGATTCAATTTCCACTCCTCAAGTGAATTCGGTTTCTATTTAAGTTTCTGTGGAGAATAAATTCAGTCATTGTCTTCTATTCCCTGTTCAAGATCCTGATTATCTGCTATAACGTGAGTTCGACGGAGTGCGATCGCCTCTCAACAGCAAAGTAGACAAGAGATTAGTAGTCGCCACAATCGTGGCATCGCTTGGCCACCGATGGGGATAGACGGAGTACCCTCACGGGGTGACAACCCCGTCAAAAACCCTAGCTGTAGGAGATGTAGCCAAATTGCGGTAAAAAAAGATGGGGTAGTATTCGTGAAAAAGCCCCATCAAGTCAAAATG
>JACCEC012474337.1_pt1 | contig 18939 bp, 14 predicted proteins | sample 7450121 | NCBI WGS metagenome assembly JACCEC01 (sample SAMN15323455, study PRJNA562643) | freshwater metagenome | isolation source: river surface water | place: USA:Blue River Watershed | collected 2017-08-18 | reverse complement strand
CGATAATAGGATTTGGAGTTTTAAAGATTTGATCTAAGTCCACAGATTTACCTACGACCCCCCAAAATGTTCAGATGCCGTGTGGGAACGGGCATCTTGCCTGTAAAAGTACCAGCTATTGATGGTGGGTCTCAAAATTAATAAAGACAGTACATTTTAGAATTCTATCGTTAAAGTGTGGAGGTAGAGGGGTGAAAATTGTCCTCGTTTTGTTAAGTATTTTGTTTGGGGTTTTAATTTTGGTAGAAGTCGGGTTAAGGATTGGTTTTGGGTTCGGTGCTCCGGTACTGTACTTGGGGGATAAGGAAATTGGTTATTTATTAGCGCCGAATCAAAAAACCCGTCGTTATGGGAACCGGATTGAAATTAATCAATATTCCATGCGCAGTGCTGCCATGACTGCGCTTCCGGTGGCGGGAGTCAGACGAGTCCTGCTCTTGGGAGACTCCTTAGTCAATGGCGGATGGTGGACAGACCAATCTGAAACCCTTTCAGCGTTGATTAATCAACAACTTCAAGTTTTGTCGGGAACTGAAAAAACCGTAGAAGTTCTAAATGTGGCGGCGAATTCTTGGGGGCCACCGAATCAATTCGCTTATTTACAACGGTTTGGTACCTTTGGGTCAGGGGTGATTGTGTTGTTGATCAATACCGATGATTTATTCTCTGCCCCGCCAAATTCTGGGGTTGTAGGACGCGATCGCAACTATCCGAATACTAAACCTCCTTTAGCGTTAATAGAGGTCTTTAATCGCTATTTAAAACCGTCTGAACCGATTTCACTGCCCACAGAGCCTCAACCCTCTGACCCGGTAGGATATAATTTAGAAAAGATTCAAGCTATTCAAGCGATCGCGACTCAAAATCAAGCGGATTTTCTATTAGCCATGACTCCCTTATTACGAGAAGTAAGCGAACCCGGATCACGGGATTATGAAGTTAAAGCTCGTCAACGATTAACACAATTCACTCAAGAAAAAAATTGGATTTATATTGATTTTTTACCCTTATTCAAAGGATATCAAAACCCCGAAAATTTATATCGAGATCATATTCATTTAAGCCCTGCTGGTAATCAATTAGTGAGTGAAACAATTAGTCATCAATTATCAGGGCAATAGAGCAATCCGCGCTGAGGTTTTAATATTTTAGAGTAGGGCTAGTGTCCCTACTATTTATCTGTAAAGAGGGTTGGTAGACCCAACCCCTACGGGTTTTGATCACAAATTATTGAGACTTGCTAGAGGTAACGGTCAAATTTGTTAACTCATTAATACAGTCGATGAATTAAAATGGCATTCGGTTTCAGCTAGATTCCAAGCTTTACCATCTAATGCCATTTGTTCAATTAAACTCGCTAATCGTAAGGCTTTTAACGCTTGTTCTCCTCCCACAGACGGTTGATTTCCTCCCCGCACACAATTGACAAAATGTTCTAATTCTGCGTGTAAAGGTTCAATATTACTCGTATGAACTTTTTCAATTAGGCCATCTTGACGATATAGAACTTGTCCATAATCGGTAATATAATTAGCCGTTGTTTGTCGATGAATGAGAATTTCATTATTGAGAAAATCGGCTTCTGTTAAAGAATTTTTGCAATGGGCGACAATAGACCGTAATTTGCGATGGGTGACTTTGCTACTAATTAAAGTGGCAACAACTCCATTAGCAAAACCGAGAGTCGCCGTCACATAATCTAAATAACCAGAGTCGGAAGCACGGCCGCCACTAGCTGTTAATTTAACAACTGGAGCCGGAACTAAATCTAACATTAAATCAATATCATGAATCATTAAGTCCAAAACCACCGAAACATCATTAGCTCGGTTAGAATAGGGACTCATGCGACGGGCTTCTAAGGCTAAAACTTCTTCAGTTTTTAAGACTTTACTAAATTCTTGAAACGCCGGATTAAATCGTTCAATGTGACCGACTTGTAAAATCCGTTGATAATCTGCGGCTGCATTAACTAATAATTCTGCCTCGCTAATACTGGCTGCAATGGGTTTCTCAATTAAAACATGAACCCCAGCTTGTAAACAAGCCATTCCCACCGGATAGTGTAAGCGAGTCGGTACTGCAATACACACCGCATCTACCAAAGGCAAAAGATCTCGATAATCTTCAAAAAACCGAACCCGGTATTTACTAGCCGTATCCAGTCCCCGCTCTACATTGACATCAGCAACTCCGATGAGTTCCACATCTTTGAGCATACTCAAGACGCGGGTGTGATGCTGTCCCATATTTCCCACCCCAATGACACCGACTTGGATGGGGTCAAGCTGATTTCTTCCGGTCATAGCAGTCGAATATCCAACGGACATCCTATTTTGCACTCCTCGATTTTCCTCCACCACAGAAATTAAGCCCATAGGCTATTCTCTGGATGTAAATCCATCCAGATACTATCACAGCCTTTGGTTTTGTAAAGAAATTTTAATCACAAGGAACCAGGTCAGGAGCCTGGGGGGGGAGAGTTGAGCAGGGGAAGGGAGAAAACTACTGATTTCTAACTCTGATGGTGTTCATCGATAACGGATGATTAACCAAAGGTTGAGCTATTCCAACCCCACATAAAACCTTTAGCATCGGCAAATTCAATATAAATTCGATTGATAGGGATACCTAGAGTTTGGTTGATTTTTTGGCAAAACTCTTGACTCATGGCTTTGGTTTGGTTGGGTTGCATTGTGCCAATACTTTTAATTTCCATGTAACAAACCGGGTCAGTTGTCCCAGCAAAGGTCATGGGAACATCGGCCTCAAACGCTGTCATCACATAAGATTCTGGTTTTCCTAAATGTTGAGCTAAAGCCGAAGATAGACTTTTTAATAACATCTCAACATCAGATTTGTAGGGTTGAGCAATAGATGTTTTAACTTGAATTAAAGGCATAATCAGTACCTAAACCTAATTTTTTACAAATTGCCGATTCGTAATTCGTAATTCGTAATTCCCTATTTTACAAACGAATGAATTTTTCGATATCGTCGATAAAATTGTTTTCGATGCACACGACGAATCAAGTATAAACCGACCCAGTAACTCAGAATTGACCCAATGATAGCAACCATGAAGGAGCCAACAAATAAAGCGATAATAAAATCCGCGCCTAAATTAAGAATATGATCAAAAGATAATGCTTGTTCTTGTTCTTGGGAGAGGGTAGGAAACCCTAACAACCATTGACCGATGCGAAAATTAAACCAATAAATCGGAACAGAGGTGACAGGGTTACTAACCCAAGTTCCCATAGCAGCTAACAATTTATGTCCCCGCAATAAGGTTGCTAACGCGACTCCTAAAATCATTTGTAACCCAAAAAACGGAAACCAACCTGTAAAGACACCCACCGCCAGACCTCTGGCTAAATATTCGGGTTTCCCTTGACGATGAATAAAGCGACGATAAAAATATTTTCCCCCCTGACGCCATAACTTCTGAAGGGATTTCGGTCGAGATGCGGCGATTGTTTTTCGTTGTCGGTGCAACTCCATCAACGGTCGCATCGGATTATCCTCCTACGTCTTGCTTCAATGTTAATTTTAGCGGGTTTTCTAAACCTTTATCAACAGGCCATTTTTAAAGGGGGAGAATCCGCACTAGAAAACGGAGAATAAACTCTAAAATAGAATCATCTTACATTTAGTTCAACAGGAACCATCTTGTGAAAATCCTCTGTGTAGAAGATGATCTAAATTTAGCAAAATTACTAGAAGCCACATTAGTTAAACATCACTATCAGGTAGATTTGGCAACGGATGGCTTGATGGGATGGAATTTTGCCGAAACATTTAGTTACGACTTAATCTTACTCGATTTAGTTTTACCTAAATTAGACGGTTTTAGCTTTTGTCAAAAACTGCGGTCTAATACTTCGTACCCTTTGACTAATAATTCTAACACCCCCGTATTACTGATGACTGCCTTGGATACGGTGACAAATAAAATCCTGGGATTAGATTCGGGTGCTGATGATTATCTTGTAAAGCCTTTTAATTTAGAGGAATTATTGGCTCGAATTCGAGCATTATTGCGACGCTATCAAGACATCCGCTCACCGTTATTAATTTGGGGAGGGTTGTGTATGAATCCTAATCGTTGTGAAGTGACCTATGAAGGTCAACCGATTGTATTAACATCAAAAGAATACGAGATATTAGAAATTTTTTTAAGAAATCCTAACCAAATTTTTAGTGTCAGCAGATTATTAGATTGTTTATGGAAGTCTGATGAATATCCCAATGAAGGAACGGTGCGTTCCCATATTAAAGGATTACGAAAAAAACTCAAAGAAAAGGGAGCTAAAGATATCCTAGAAACTATTTATAAATTAGGATATCGTTTAAACACACCCGAAAAAATTCAAACACCCAAGCAAACAAAATCCAAAAACACTAAGCTTGAAAAGTTAGAACAAAAGCCAAAAACTTTAACTTCTTCTTCCTCAAAAAATGAGATTATACCAGAATTATGGCCTCTATGGTTAGAATCAAAGCCAACATATTTTGAGCGGTTATTGATTGTTAAACAAGCGGTCAATGCTTGGCATCAAGGAACATTAACTCCAGAACAACAACACCATGCTGAACGAGAAATACATACGTTGATTGGCTCATTAGGATGTTTTGGATTAATCACAGCTTCCAATTTATCTCGTCAAATTCAACAGATTTTATGTTCAGGAGAACCGTTAGGATTATCAACAGTAAAACAACTACAAACCTTAACTACTGAATTACATAATACCATTGAACAAACGACCGCAAATATGACTGTAAAGATTAATGATGAAACGACCCTTCCGCCTCAAGTTCCGATTGACGGCACCTTATTACTGGTTGATGATGATTATCCCTTAGCTCAAATGATGGCAATGGAGGCCATTGCTTGGGGCTATGAATCTCATATTGCTACGGATCTTAGACAAGCAGAAAAATTGTTAAGACTCTATGATTTTGATGGCATAATTTTAGATCTCAACTTTCCTAATTCTACAGAAACTGGGTTAGATTTTCTCGCTACAGTTCGACATCAATACCCCCGAATTTCCGTAATTATGTTAACCTCAGAAATGGCTTGGATGAACCGGATTCAAGCGGCACGTTTGGGTAGTCCCTGTTTCTTGCAAAAACCCCTCAGTCCCCATCAAGTGCTTGAGGCTGTATGCCAAGTTTTGGAAGAAAAGAACTCCCAACCGAAAAGAATCTTAGCCGTTGATGATAATGTCATCCTATTAGAACTATTAGAAAGTGTATTAAAATCGGCTGGCTATGATGTCACCTCGCTGAAATATCCCCAACAGTTTTGGGAAACCTTAGAACAGACAACTCCAGATTTATTAATATTGGATTTGGAATTATCAACTTCTGGTTCATTACTGAATGTGAAAGTCAATCAGTCCCCCTCGATGGTAACCGGATGGGATTTATGCGAAATTATTCGCCGTGATCCACGTTGGAATCGATTACCGATTATGATTTTATCCGGTTATACTGATTCTAAGACCGTTCAACGTTGTTTTGCAGTAGGGGCTGATGACGTTTTAGCTAAACCCCTGAACCCTGATGAATTACTAACCCGAATTGAAATCCGACTCCGACAACGACAACGCTGGAAAATTGCAGAAATTGATGAGTTAACTGGGGTAGGTCTCCGTCGTAAAGCTTTACAAGATCTAACTTCTCTACTGCATTTAGCCAAACGACAACGACAACCGTTAAGTTTAGCCATTTTAGATTTAGATTATTTTAAACGGATTAATGACCAGTATGGACATGATGTGGGGGATCAAGTTTTAAATTATATGGGAAAACTTCTGCGACAATCTTTAAGACATGAAGATCCTGTGGGACGTTGGGGCGGTGAAGAATTTGTGATCGGAATGTACGGAGTTTCAAAATCTCAGAGTATTCAGCGATTACAGGAAATTCTCGATCAGTTCCGTCAACATCAATTTAGGGATAAAAAGGGAAGCTTATTTCAAGTCACTTTTAGTGCTGGAATTGCTCAATTTCCTGATGATGGAGACGATATACAAACCTTATATCAGGTTGCTGATACATTTCTTTACCAAGCCAAAAATGCGGGTAGAAATCAAATTATTATTCATAAATAGGAAAAAAAATTGTAAGGGCGATGAAACCTTACCCCTACAATCAATTAGATGTCAGATCAGTTGTACAATCAATTTAAATGACTATCATGAATCTTTGAATCTAAAAATCATAGATAATATGACTTAAATCCGAAAAGAATCAAAGCTTATTGATTTCCCGTAATTCTGATTAAATAAGTATGAATGATCACCTAAAAACGAAAGCCGAATTAATTGCTGAATTAAAAGCATTGCGATCGCAGGTAGCAACTATAAAAAAAGTTACAAAACGGCAACAACCAGAAACACCATTTTTAGCTCATCCTCTAACTACTTCAAAAGGTAATCCTAAATATGAGCTAATTTTACTCGTTGAAGATTCAGAGGCAGATTGTAATATTTATAAAAGGTTTTTGAAGAAAAATAAAAACTATAATCTTAATATTATAACCTTTGATTTAGGAAAAAAAGCATTAAATTGGTGTCAAAAAAATCAGCCGGATATTTTACTATTGGATTATGATTTACCTGATCTCGATAGCTTAGAATTTCTAATCGAATTTCGGAAATATTGGAGAGATGATCAATGTCCGGTTGTGATTATTACCGAGCATACTAATACAAAAATTGCTATTGAATTTATCAAACAAGGTGCGCAAGATTATTTAGAAAAAAGTCAGATTACGGAGGAAAGTTTAAATCGAACGATCAATTATTTAATTGAAAAAAAACAACTTATTCAAGATCAACACTGGCAACAACAACGCCAACAATTAATCGCTAAAACCGCTTTATCTATCCGTCAATCCCTCAATTTAGAAGAAATTCTTCAGACGACTGTCACAGAAATTAGAGAGATTTTACAAAGCGATCGCGTGATTATCTATCAATTTCAACCGGATCGCGGTGGAATTGTAGTTCAAGAATCGACGGCTGATTCAGCTTTATCTATTCTGGGAATAAAAATGCCAGAGGAACACTTTCCCCACGATTGGATAGAACCCTACCAACAGGGTCGAACAAGGGTTATACAAGATATTTATACCGATCCGAATATTACTAATTGTCATCGAGAATTTCTGGAATATTTGCAGGTTCGCAGTAATTTGATTGCTCCTTTGTTATTTCAAGACAAGTTGTGGGGATTATTAATTGCCCACCATTGTACAACCTGTCGATATTGGACAGCAGGTGAAGTAGATTTAATCAAAGAATTAGCTAATCAAGTCAGTATTGCCATTCAACAAGCTACCTTACTGAAACAATTACAAACCGAATTATTAGAACGAAAACAGATAGAAACCACCTTAAGAGAAAGCCAAGAACGTTTTGAAATCGCAATGGAAGCTGCGGATTTAGGAACCTGGCGTTATGATTTAGCAACTCAAACTTCTACGGTTTCTAATCGTTTTAAAGAAATTTATGGCTTTCCTTTAAACCCAGAAACATTAACCCTTGATGCCATTATTCAACACATTCATCCTGATGATCGTTCCCAAGTCATTGAACGGATCACAGCAACCCTTCAAACTCTTGAACCTTATAGTGCTGAATATCGAATTACTAGACCTGATGGCACAGTAAGCTGGGTTTTATCTAAGGGTAGAGCCTTCTATGATCAACAAGGTAATCTGATCGATATTAAGGGTTGTGTTTTAGAGATTACGTCTCGCAAACAGGCAGAAATTGAGTTAAGAGAACGGGAAAAAACCCTGCGTTTATTTTTTAATTATGCTCCGGTGGGAATTGCCATGCTGGATCGAAATTTGCATTATGTAATGGCAAGTCAAGGTTGGATCAATGATTATAAATTAGAAAGCATTGAATCGATTTTAGGGCGATCGCATTATGACGTTTTTCCTGAAATTCCTGAACATTGGAAACAAATTTATAGGGAATGTCTAGCTGGAATTAGTGCCAAATCCGATGGAGAGTTGTTTTTACGCTCTGATGGAACTCAACAATGGATACGCTGGGAAGTTCGTCCTTGGCGAAATAATTTAGGTGAAATTTGTGGGATTACAATTTTTTCTGAAGATATTACTCAGCGTAAACAAGCGGAAATTGCTTTAAAAAGAATGAATCAGGAACTAGAAATAGAAGTTAAAAAACGCACTAAAATTTTAAAGCAAATGAATGATCGTCTGCAAAAAGAACTGATGATACGAAAACTAATTGATCAGGAACTACAGCAACGAGAACAATTATTAAACAGTTTCTTTGAAGCAGTATCTAGTGTGAATGTTGGATTAGCGATTCAAGATAACCAGTTACGTTTTCTGAAAGTTAATCAAGCTTTAGCGACTATGAATGGTCTTTCGATTGAAGATCATATTAATCACTATATCGGTGAAATTCTTCCCTTTTTGGAGCCAAATGTTGTCCCGATATTAAAAGAAGTCAAACGAACGGGAAAACCGATCTGTAATATGGAAATAGCGATGGCTTTCCCTTCAAAACCCGACTTAATACGCTATTGGCAGGCTTCTTATTTTCCAATTCCCGGGAGAACGAACGCGGATCATTCTGTTGGTTCTATTGTTATCGAAATTAGCGATCGCAAACGGATAGAAGCTAATTTACAAGAATCCCATCGACGTTGGCAATCGCTTTTAGATAATGTGAAGTTAATAGTTGTGAGTTTAGATGTTCAAGGTTATGTTGAATATGTTAATCCTTTCTTTCTAAAAACGACGGGATATACAGAAGCAGAAGTCTTAGGACAATATTGGTTTAATCAATTTGTTCCGGCTAAACAAAGGTTAGTAGTAAGTCAATCCTTCCTAGAGCTAATTACTAAGAATTTTCATTCCTATTATCAAAATTTAATTCTCACTAAATCCGGTGAAGAGCGAATGGTGAGTTGGAATAATACATTATTACATAATGTCGAAGGCGAGATTATTGGTACGATTAGCATAGGGGAAGATATTACAGAACGCTATCAACTTGAACGGATGAAAGCTGAGTTTATTTCCATCGTCAGTCATGAATTACGCACCCCTTTAACATCCATGCAAGCAGGTTTGAGTTTGCTCCACAATAATATTATTACACCCTCTTCGAGAGAAGGAAAAATCACCCTGGATATTGTCACGAGTGGAGTTAATCGTTTAGTCCGTTTAGTCAATGATATTTTAGATTTAGAACGTTTAGAATCCGGTAAAATTAATCTGGAAATTAAGCACTTTGATGTTATTATTTTAATGGATACCGCGATCGCTCAAATGCAAGATTTAGCCAATGAAGGAGGAATCATACTCAAAAGCTATTTCCAACCCTGCGAAATTAATGCTGATCCTGATCGATTGTTACAAGTGTTAATTAATCTAATCAGTAATGCCATTAAATTTTCTGTCAGAGGTTCAATAATTGAGGTTTCATGTGACACTGAGCTATCTCCCAATAATCGTCAAATTGAGCCTATTAATTCAAATAGCTCAGAAGAAAAAGCAGAATTTCAATCCGAAAATGATCGTCAATTCTTGTTATTTAAAATCAAAGATCAAGGGCGCGGAATTCCTAAAGAAAACCTAGAAACCATCTTTGAACGATTCCAACAAGTTGACAGTTCAGACGCACGAGAAAAAGGAGGAACCGGATTAGGGTTGGCGATTTGTCGCAGTATTGTTCAACAGCATGGCGGGCGCATTTGGGTTGAAAGTTGTCTGGGAAAAGGTAGTACATTTTATTTTACAATTCCGGTTGATTATGAAGCGAATTCTAATTATTGATGATGATCGTGCCATTGGTCTAATTGTACAGATTTCTTTAAATGCTATTGCAGGTTGGGAAGTGATGATTGCAACATCAGGTCAGGAAGGAATTGACAAAGCTTTAATCGAACATCCTGATGCAATTCTTTTAGATATGATGATGCCGATCATGGATGGTGTAAAAACTCTTAAAAAATTGCGAGAAAATCCTATATTAGAATCAATTCCGGTTATTTTATTAACTGCAAAAGTTCAAATTAATGATAAACAAAATTTTACCAATCTTCCCATAACAGGAATCATTATAAAACCTTTCACCGCCCCTGATTTAGTTCAAAAGATGCGATCACTTTTGAATTGGAATGACTAAAATAGCTGATCCGTTATTAACACTTAATTAAATTCACAAATAATCCACAAATTTTGTTTATAGAGAGGGTGTAGGTTCTATTTCCCTCTTGATAAAACTAAGGACAAGATTTTAGTGATAGAGAATGATATGCAGCTTTTAGAAATTTCAGGAGATTAGTTAATTTTCATGGGATGTTTTCCCCTGAAATCCGATATAGCCTAAGAGAGATATGAATTGTTAGAAACCGAAGAGTAGGATCTGAATTCTTATTAACCCAATACACCTAACCTGGATCTACTTGATTCCATGAGTTAGTCGGGAAACTCACCGTAGTTATCAGCGTTAAACCGTACTTTCTATTGCCTGGAATTGATTTTATGTATGTACATAACGATTCACAAGATTCTGAAATAACCCTTGATATGGTGGTTCAGATCATCAAAGATCGGAATCTTAATAACCTTGAGGTGATGAAAAACTTTCTGACCTATATTCCTAATCCGAATCATATCAAAGTTCTATTAACTAAAGCGGTTACAAGGGTGATTAATAGTTGTCCACAAACCACTCGATGGTTATGGCAAAATGCTAACTGTTTAGAACCCGAAGTGAATGTAAAATCGATGATTCATCAAGAAATCTCAAATCAACTTCTTGGATTAGGAATTTCCTCTGAAGAATTTAGATTAGATTCAGAAGGTTATTTGATCTTACCTAATCCTCTTAAAAAAGAGCTATTAAACCGTGTAGAATTTGTCGATTTTGATGATAATCTCAGGTTAATTCTTTCCCTGCTTAATGACACTCATTTAGAGACAGAAGATCAATAACTGCTCAGTCTAAATCTGATCTACAAAGTACCCAAATTGTAGGGGTGACGTTTTCTCACCCTAACCCTGGAGATGTATCGTTTGCCTGTGGGTTGGGAAGGACACCACTCCTACTCCAAAATATTAAGTTAATTTCCCAGTACGGGAATTCCGACCTGTCACAGTGTGAGTAACCCGCTCTAGTAGGGTTAGAATGTGAAAAAATCTACTTTAGATCTTAAAGTCCAACCTTATTAGTAAAAAAATTCGAGAAACTATGGGATTCTTTGATTCAGATATCGTTCAACAGGAAGCAAAACAGCTATTTGAAGATTATCAATCCATGATCAAACTCGGTGGTGATTATGGCAAGTTTGATCGTGAAGGCAAAAAACTCTATATTGAGCAGATGGAATCGATTATGGATCGTTACCACATTTTTATGAAGCGGTTTGAATTATCCGAAGATTTCATGGCCCAAATGACCGTTGAACAGTTACGCACCCAACTCGGTCAGTTTGGCATTACCCCTGACCAAATGTTTGAACAAATGCACCGTACCCTAGAACGGATGAAGTCAGAACTGGAAAAAGAATCCTAACCCGGAGGCCTTCCTCTAAAAAAATCGGTGTGTCCCTGAGTTAATTTTGTTAAAATATTTGAAGCAGATTCTCGTTAGGTTAACGGGAGTCCCCCTATTATGCCTGTGAATATCATTTTATGACAAACGTTCCTGTTTCTCGAATTCGTAACTTTTCTATTATTGCTCATATTGATCATGGCAAGTCTACCCTGGCGGATCGACTGTTGGAGGCGACGGGTGCGGTTCAAAAGCGAGAAATGAAGGAACAATTTCTCGACTCCATGGACTTAGAGCGAGAACGGGGAATTACCATTAAACTGCAAGCCGCCCGGATGAATTATAAAGCCGATGACGGGGAAGAGTATGTGTTAAATTTAATCGATACTCCGGGGCACGTTGACTTTTCTTATGAGGTGTCTCGGTCTTTAGCCGCTTGTGAAGGAGCGTTATTAGTCGTTGATGCGTCCCAAGGGGTTGAAGCCCAAACCTTAGCTAACGTTTATCTGGCTTTAGAAAATAATTTAGAAGTTATTCCGGTTTTAAATAAAATTGATTTACCTGGAGCCGAACCGGATCGAATTAAAAGTGAAATTGAAGAAATTATTGGCTTAGATTGTTCGGGGGCGGTGTTAGCCTCCGCAAAAGAAGGATTGGGAATTCATGAAATTTTAGAATCAATTGTACATTTAGTTCCTCCGCCTCAAGATACGGTTGATCAGAAATTAAGAGCGTTAATTTTTGATAGTTATTATGATAGTTATCGCGGGGTGATTGTTTATTTCCGGGTGATGGATGGAACCGTTAAAAAAGGCGATCGCATTCGGTTAATGGCGTCAGGAAAAGAATATGAAATCGATGAAATCGGCGTTTTATCTCCGACTCAAACCCCCGTTAATGAACTCCATGCAGGGGAAGTGGGATATTTAGCAGCAGCGATTAAAGCTGTTGAAGATGCACGGGTCGGGGATACGATTACTTTAGCGAATAGCCAAGCTGAACAACCCCTTCCGGGGTATACGGAAGCAAAACCGATGGTGTTTTGTGGATTATTCCCAACAGATTCGGATGAGTATCCTAACTTAAAAGAAGCCTTAGAAAAACTCAAATTAAATGACGCCGCCTTATCCTATGAACCGGAAACTTCAAGCGCTATGGGGTTTGGTTTTCGATGTGGATTTTTAGGATTATTGCACATGGAAATTGTGCAAGAACGTTTAGAACGAGAATATGATTTAGATTTAATTGTCACCTCTCCTTCAGTGGTTTATCAAGTGACAACCCAAAAAGGGGAAGTGATTTTAGTTGATAACCCCAGCCATTTACCTGAACCCAACCATCGAGAAAAAATCGAAGAACCCTATGTTCGGGTGGAAATGATTACCCCAGAAGCTTATGTGGGAAGTTTAATGGAATTAGCGCAGGGTCGGCGGGGTGAATTTAAAGATATGCGTTATTTAGCGCAGGGACGCACCACGTTAGTTTATGAAGTGCCCTTAGCAGAAGTGGTCACGGACTTTTTTGATCAAATGAAATCCCGTTCTCGTGGTTATGCGAGTATGGAATATCATCTGATTGGATATCGAGAAAATGCTTTAGTTAAACTCGATATTATGATTAATAAAGATCCGATTGATTCTTTAGCCATGATTGTTCACCGAGATAAAGCTTATCATGTTGGACGAGCTATGGTGGAAAAACTCAAAGAATTGATTCCTCGCCATCAATTTAAAGTTCCCATTCAAGCTACAATTGGTTCTAAAGTTATCGCCAGTGAGCATATTCCAGCCTTAAGAAAAGATGTATTAGCGAAATGTTATGGCGGGGATATTAGCCGGAAGAAAAAGCTTTTACAAAAGCAAGCTAAAGGTAAAAAACGGATGAAATCTTTGGGGTCTGTAGATGTTCCGCAGGAAGCTTTTATGGCGGTGTTAAGGTTAAATCAAGAATCGTAATTTATCCAAAAACCGGGTTGAGAAAAACCCGGTTTCTGTGCTATTTTTAACCTTTTAAAGATTTCAAACTATCCGCTTCAAAGGGTGAACCTTTTAACATTCGGTTCCAATATAACCAAGGTAAAATATACCGTTTGGCTAACCACATACTATAACGTTCTTGTGTGGGATCAAAGGGAAAACTAGAATCAGGTTTATTTTCATAAGTAAACTCCGCCATAATGGTTTTTCCATAACCTGTAATTAACGGACAGCAAGTATAGCCATTGTAAGTTCCTGTGAGTTGTTTAGACTGAATTAAGTTATAGAGATTTTCCACTAATGCTGGGGCTTGTTTGCGAATGGCTGCTGCTGTTTTAGAGGTTGGGAGAGAAGACGCATCTCCTAGGGCAAATACATTCGGATAAACGTTATGTTGTAACGTCGTTTTATTAACATCTACCCATCCTCCGGGTTGCACCGCTAAGGGGCTATTTTTAATAAAATCCGGGGAACTCATCGGGGGGGTAACGTGGATGAAATCATACTTAATGCTGACGTCTTCAATGCCGTTATTTGTGGTTACGGTAAAGATGGCTTCTTGAGTTTCCGGTTTAATCGCTTTCAGATTATGTTGATATTTAACATCAATATTGCGACGGGATACCACTTTTTCTAACGCTTCACAATACCCTGGAATTGGAAACATTTTACCAACGGCCGTACAATACATTACACGGGTTTTATCCCGTACCTTATTGTTGCGGAAAGTATCATCCGCTAAATACATAATTTTTTGGGGAGCTCCTCCACATTTAATCGGTGTGGCGGGAAAGGTAAAAATCGCTGTTCCCCCTTTGAAATTTTTGAGTAATTCCCAAGTATAAGGTGCGTAGTCACGGGAATAATTACTGGTGACTCCATTTTTACCAATGGCATCTTTTAATCCTTCTACTAAATGCCAATCAATTTGAATCCCTGGACAGACCACTAAGTATTGATACTGAATGCGTTTGCCGTCTTTGGTAATGACTAAATTATTGGAGGGTTCAAATTGATCCGCATAAGCTTTAATCCATTTGACACCTGGGGGAATACAATCTTTTTCATTTTTAATTGTATCGTCCATGTCATAAACACCCCCACCCACTAACGTCCAAGCGGGTTGATAGTAATGTTTATCCGAGGGTTCAATAATGGCAATGTCGAGGCTGGAATCCTTCCGCATCAGTTGGGCTGCGACGGTAATTCCGGCGGCTCCTCCCCCAACGATCACAATTTGATGGCGGGTTGTATCGGTTATTGTATCAGAATTCGATGATTCTAGGGTTTTACTTGACATAATGGCTGGTCGCTTTTGGACAGATCTCCTTTCTGAGTGTAGGAGGGAAGTCACCCCAGGATACAATCTATTAACAACTTTTAAGAATTATGGCCTTACTGTTCAAGGGAGCCGGGAACAGTAAGCGCCGTGACGGGTTTTAGGACTCACTCAGGGTCTTAACTGTAGTATGTAGTGCTAGATGGTTCAACATAGACTCAAGATGAGTTTATTCTGTGTTTAACTTTTTATTTTGAAAATTTTGCTAAAAATTCAATAATTTTTTATTGATATGAGGTAATTTTTTTATTTTAAATTTTCAGACTTAAATCTGAATTATAATGATAAAATATCGCTTATTATTTAAAAAACAAAAATCTATCTTTAGAAATTTTTACAAAAATTAATTAAATGATTAACAATTGTTAATATTGACAAAATAAGTATTTATACTCCATCGAAATTTTATCCTGTAATAATTAAAATTTAAGGGCTTGTAAAAAGCCATCTCATCGGCATTAGGGGTGCAGCTTCCTAGAAAATTATTGTAAAAGATCTATGCGATTCAGGATTTAATTTTAGAATTAATATAGATTTATAGAGGAGTTTAAACTTGATTTAACCCCTACAATAAAATTAAGGAAATATAGATTAGTAGATTGACTCTAACTTTAGGTCGGATTTCTGCCCCATCAACTCAAAATTGAGCCGTTAAAACCCAAAAAAGTAAACTTATGGCTTCACAACATCAAGTTAAACAATATTTAGCCTACTGGTTTCAGTTAGGTAAAAAAGTGTTGATTCGCAACGGTGCAGAATCCCGCTTACCCCAACCCGTGATTCAAGCCGATCGCTATAGCCACGAATTTGAAGACTGTTGGAAAGAAATCCTCTCTCCTGAGTCTGGAGAATGTTATCTGGAGGGAACAGAACAAACCATTTGCCAATTATTGTCCTCGGAATGGGAAATCGAATCCTGTGCCCGTTGTTCTCTATCTGTTCCTGTCAAAGTCTTTGGAATGCCAGCCACTTGCTGTCCTTGCTTCGATTTACCGACTTGGCCTAACCTAGATGCTCCCTTACCCCGTCTTCCCGTCAGTACCCGTCTTTATCTCTTGAATATTTGCAACCGACTGATGGAAACGACAGAAACTAATAACACGGAATAAGCTTGAGTCTTCATCAAGCAGACGGATGAACAGAAGATATCAAGGACTCGATTAAGATATTGTTACAATAGTTAACATAAATTCCAACAATAGCCCTATCTTTATGGAAGTCAAGACGGTATTGCCTGCAAAGCCTCAGCTTGATTCAGATTCAACCACTATGACTCTGACCCCAATAGAACCAAGTTACAGTCCCTCTTCAACCGTTGATGTCTTCTCAGAAGCCATTGAGGAACATAACCGAGTGCATCAACCGCCGGAAATTTTACGGGATGATGAATCGAATCAACCTGCCTTGCGTTACGATCCCATTGCTATTGCAGATTATTACCGTTCTCGTTTGCTCCAAGTTTGGGGACGCCTATTCAGTATTATCTGGAAATTTGGTTCCTTTGCTTTGGGATTATGGTTTGATCGTAAAGGTGGAAAAGATTTTAAAAGCAACCGGAAACGAGCGATTCAACTCCGCACCACCTTAACCGAACTTGGCCCTGCATTTATTAAAGTGGGACAGGCTTTATCGACTCGACCGGATTTAGTTCCCCCTTTATATTTAGAAGAATTAACCAAATTACAAGATCAACTTCCTCCATTTCCTAATGAAGTCGCCTATCAATTTATCGAAGAAGAATTAGGCGATCGCCCCGAAAATATCTATGCTGAATTAAGCCCGAATCCCTTAGCGGCTGCTTCTTTAGGACAAGTTTATCGAGGGAAATTAAAAACCGGAGAAATTGTAGCGGTCAAAGTGCAGCGTCCGGGGTTATCGGAAAGTATTGCCCTGGATATTTATATTTTACGAACCTTAGCGATCTGGGCGAAAAAAAGATTTAAGTTCATCCGTAGTGATTTAGTTGCGATTATGGATGAATTTGGGGCTCGGATTTATGAAGAAATGGACTACACCCATGAAGGACGAAATGCCGAACGATTTCGACAGCTTTATGGCAATCTTCCTGATATTTATGTGCCTCGAATTTATTGGGGATATACAGGACGCCGTGTGTTAACGATGGAGTGGATTAACGGATCTAAATTAACTAATTTAGAAGAAGTTACAGCCCTAGGAATTGATGCCCGTTACTTGATTGAAGTGGGGGTACAATGTTCTTTAAGACAATTATTAGAACATGGGTTTTTCCATGCCGATCCCCATCCGGGTAATTTATTAGCCAGTCCTGATGGTAAGTTAGTTTATCTGGATTTTGGCATGATGAGTGAGGTTAAACCTTATCAACGCTATGGGTTATTAGAAGCGGTTGTGCATTTAGTAAATCGAGATTTTGAAGGATTAGCAAAAGATTATGTCAAATTAGAATTTTTAACCCCGGATACGGATTTAAACCCAATTATTCCGGCTTTAGAAAAAGTCTTTAGTAATGCGTTAGGAGCGAGTGTTGCTGAACTGAACTTTAAGAGTATTACGGATCAATTGTCAGAATTAATGTATGATTATCCGTTCCGAGTTCCGGCTTACTATGCGTTAATTATTCGGTCTTTAGTCACCTTAGAAGGCATTGCCATTAATGTTGATCCGAACTTTAAAGTGTTAAGTAAAGCTTATCCTTATGTTGCCAAACGATTGTTAACCGATCCATCAGTAGAGTTACGAACATCCTTAAAAGATTTATTATTTAAAGAGGGTTCATTTCGATGGAATCGGTTAGAAAACTTACTCAAAAATGCTCGCAATAGTGATGATTATGATATTAATGAAGTGTTGAATCAAACCTTAGATTTTTTATTCTCAGAACGGGGGGAATTTATTCGAGATCAATTAGCCAATGAGTTTGTGAAAAGTATTGATTTAGCCTCCCGCAATGCGTTGACCACGGCTCAAGCGAAAGTTGCCGAATGGATGGGGGTAAAAACTCCCTCTATTCCGATACCAGAACCTCAACCAACCCCGACTCAAAACAATTTAGAACACATTCAACGAATTGTCGGTATTCTTCAAGAAACGAAGGGCTTTGATCCGATGTTATTAGTACAGCGTGTTCCGAGTTTAATTGTTAAACCTGAAGTCCGAAATCTGAGTCAAAAAGTTGCCACAGAATTAGCCCAACGAGCCGCCGCCAGACTGATTCGGGAATTATTTTTATCTTCTGATCCGCTTATTCCTGATGTGACTCCAATTGAACAAAATGGGCATTCAAAAAATGGCAAATCCCCAGTAAACGAGCCATTATCATTACCGCCCAGTCGTTAACCTCTAGGGTGCGTAAGCGTTTCTCGCACGCACCGCTTCATCCTTCCCTATTCCAACGCATCTTTTAAAGCCGTCCGTGCTGCTAAATGGTTCCGGGTTGAAGTTAAAATTTCGACTTCCCGTTCCAAACGCGCGACGGTATTTTGCATTTCTAAGAGGGTTTGTTGTTCCGTAGCAACTCCATAAAGGTTACTCGCCACCCAATAGGAAAGTTCTGTGGGTAAATCAGGAATATCATCAGGAAGCTCAATATTTTGTTCCATCAACTTTCCTGATAAATGCACCACATCCCGTAACAAACGTTCGACTTCCGTTGCTAAAGGTCTTAAATCTTGTTGGGGCGGTTCATCTTCAATCCATTCTACCAACCCCACCAGATAAGGCTTTTCCCGAACCGCTTCTAATACCCGAAACCGTTGTTGTCCTAATGTCAGCATTTTCATCCGATCATCGGGTAAACGTTGGTATTGAATAATTTCTGCACAGCACCCCACAGAAGCGACTTGGCCTTGAGTCGGATCAAACATCAATACCCCAAAACGGCGATCCGTATTTAGGATAGTATTCATCATGATCCGATAGCGAAACTCAAAAATATGCAGAGGTAGAGGTCTACCAGGAAATAAAACGACTTCCGGTAGAGGAAACAGAGGAAGTTCTCGAACAGCAATTGAGGAATATGATGCCATTGTCCGTTAAATAGACCTATTCACAAGGAAGCATAATCCTTAATTGTGCCTCACTT
>JACCEC011312468.1_pt1 | contig 18943 bp, 13 predicted proteins | sample 7450121 | NCBI WGS metagenome assembly JACCEC01 (sample SAMN15323455, study PRJNA562643) | freshwater metagenome | isolation source: river surface water | place: USA:Blue River Watershed | collected 2017-08-18 | reverse complement strand
GTTGTAGGCCGCTTCGAAATGGGAGATCACATCCTCCGCACTCACGAGTCGCATGAGTAGGAACAGGTTGGAAATGTAATCCGGCATCGGACTGTTGGGCTCGGTCGGCCCCTGGTCTGTCTTGGCCTTCATGACTTTTTTACGGATCAGTTCGTCGTCATCCGCCAGATATAAAGTGGCGAGCTGGTTTTCACTCTTGCTCATTTTACCCGTTCCGTCGAGGCTAGGCACTTTCACCAGCTCCGCACCGTAGTTGAAAGCCTGAGGCTCCGGAAACACTTGGCCGTAGCGATGATTGAAGCGCTGCGCGAAGTTGCGTGCCATCTCCAGGTGCTGCTCCTGATCCTTTCCCACCGGCACCAGCAAAGCGCGGTGCAGAAGGATGTCGGCAGCCTGTAAAACGGGATAGGTCAGCAGACCTGCATTGATGTTATCCGGCTGGAGGCGTGCCTTGTCTTTGAACGTGGTGGTTTTTTCCAATTCGCCCTTGTAGGCCAGCATGTTCAGATAGAGATAAAGCTCCGTGGTCTCCGGCACATGGCTCTGACAATACAAAGCGACTTTCTCCGGATCCAGTCCGCAGGCGATGTTTTCCGCCAGCACACGGTGCACATGCCCTTTGAGTGCCGCCGTATCCGGATGCGTGGTGAGTGAATGAAGATCAGCCACCATGAAATAGCAGGTGTATTCCTCCTGCATACGGACATAATTTCTCAGGGCACCAAAATAATTGCCCAGGTGCAGGAAGCCCGTTGGCCTGATCCCGCTCATGACAATGGGAGACGTATTGGACATAGCCCGCAAAGATAGGATTCTGTCGGCAGGGAAGACATACCGAAAAGCAGTGAAATCCAAAGCGCATTGCATTAATCCATCGTATCCTTTTTGGACAAAACAACCTCCTGGGCAGGTAGTCTAACAGCCAGATCCTTCGGAGGCCTCAGGATGAACTATGTTTAAAACCAAAAAAATCTTGATCAAATTGGTTGGTATTGCACCCCGTTTTTTGCGATGGCAAAAGCCTGTCTGAGCAACTTGTTTGCGACGGCAATAAGTGCCACCTTTTTTGCTTTCCCCTTTTCCAGCAACCGGTCAAATAACTCTTTACAGGCCTTATTCGATTTCATGGCACTCCAAGAGCACAAGTATAGCATTGCTCTTATCCTGCTCATCCCGAGCTTGCATATTCGGGCTTTCCCTTTGACGGAGCTGCCCGACTCATATATCCTCGGACAGAGCCCCAAATAAGCGCTGAGCTTCTTATGGCTGTCAAAGCGGGTAAATCCACCCGTAGCCACGATCAATGCAATAGCCGTTTTTTTTCCGACACCAGGAATAGATGTCAGGTTCTTCATCATTGCATTGTGCTCATTTTCGATGATTTCTTCCATTCTTTTCTCCAGTACTTGTATTACCTTGTTTATCTGCTCGATGGATTTTTTCAATAAGGACCGAACAGAAGGATCAACCATCCCCGTGGCTTCAAACGCCTCGAGCTGATTGCTTAACGCCGTGCGATTCCCAACAGACTTCTCAATCGTGGTCTCCATTTGCTTGAGCTGGAGCATGTACTTCGCAGGTGGCTGCCATAAGGGCGGTCGCTCTGTTTGAGCATACGCAGCAATCATTTGAGCATCCGCCTTATCGGTTTTAGTACGCACCAGTCTCATCTGTGCAAAGCGCTTGATTACCATCGGATTAACCACGCTTACGGCATAGCCTTGCGCATGAAGCCAGGTGGACAATTTGAGATGATAAGGCCCGGTGGCCTCCAGCACACAGTGGCTAACCGACGGGACTTTCTTGGAAAGACTTTTCATCCCTTCCCTAGTGTAGGCAACCTTTTGGCCTCCTGACTTACCCGAACCGTTAATGGTGAAAAAATCAATTGAGTCCTTGCTGACATCAAAACCTGTGAAAACATTTACATTTGTCATACTACAGTTTTTTAATTAGGCAGAAGACATTACTGTTTATCCTATCAATCCTACATGCAGGCTTTATGCCTAATGAACTATCCAGGATTACACAGTAAGGGGAGAAAGGGATTAGCATCCTGAACGGTCTCGTCGGACCAATGACAGCAAATAATCTAGTTCCTTTCTCCTGCTTCTGCTTGTATCTGCTAAAGCTATAAACTCCCTGTTTTATTGAAAGACAAAATTTGGGTGCTGGAAAGCAGCTTGATTCGTGTGCCAACCCTGCGGGGGGCTTGCGCTATATCATCATATCCTCATCAAGCCAACGCACAAGGCCAGGTGTTGATGAGCAAATGATGATCTAGCGCCTAACTTTTGAAAACACCTTAAGTTCACCGCTTTTCTGTCCAAAGAATGGGGTACAACTCAGAGGCCTACTCATGACAGCGGGGGGTATTTTCTTCGTAATACAAACATAGGATGACAGCCCCCACAAAACACTGTCATCCCGAGGCCTCCGAGGGACCTTGTATTCAACTCAATTTATCAAACGTCGTTTGCCCGGAAGTAAACTCCCAGAATGCACTGCTGAAAATACAAGGTCCCTCGGAGGCCTCGGGATGACACTGATGGGGGAGTCTTCTGCAAACATAGGATGACAATCAATTTTAGGGGGCGTTTGCAAACATAGGATGACAATGATGGGGACTAGGCTTCAGGTTGAATAGTAACAACCCAGGGATGACATCCCCCCACTTTTTCTGTCATCCTGAGGCCTCCGAAGGATCTGGCTGTTTTGCCTTTTGATGAATCGTTTGAAACATAGGATGATATTCTTTTTAGGGATGCGTTTGTGAACCAGGATGACAATCGACCATTTCCCCCTCATCTTCCCGCCGATTCCTTATCTTCCATCCACCCTTATCATGGAAAGAACCAATAAACCTCAGCTGTCACTGTTCGACCTGACAATGATCGTCATCGGACTGGTCATCGGACTCGGTATTTTCCGCACAGCGTCCGCCTCCGCGCGTGCCGCCCTTACGCCCGCCGTTTTTTTTCCGGCCTGGTTTGTCGGCGGATTGATTGCACTGGCGGGCGCATTGACATATGCCGAGATCGGCTCGCGACTACCGGTCACCGGCGGATATTACAAGATATTCGCTGTCGCCTATCATCCTTCGGTCGCCTTCGCTGTCAATTGTATCATCCTCGTATCCAATGCCGCATCACTGGCGGGTGTGGCACTCATTGGCAGTGAATATCTGGCGGAAGCCATCTTCACACATCCGCCTTCAGATACCGTGAAGGCATTCATCGCGATGGGTTCCATAGGTGTTTTCTATATCGTCAATCTCCTCGGATTGCGACTGAGCTCCACGACGCAGAACCTGCTGATGTCGGTCAAGATCGGTATGATCATGATCCTGATCCTGGCACTCTTCTTCCCTCAGATCCATGCGCCGGCACCCGCAGTTTCAGTGGCCGCAGTCGATCACAATTGGAAAGACCTGATCCAGTCTTTTGGCGCGGCACTTGTGGCGGTAAGCTTCACCTATGGAGGATACCAGCAGACGATCAATTTCGGCGGAGAAGTGCGCAATGCCCGATATGTGCTGCCCCGCGGAATATTGATCGGCACACTCGTCATCATTGCTTTGTATCTAACCGTGAGTTTTTCATATTACAAAGTCATCGGCTTTGAGGAACTCAAAACCTCCCGTGGGATCGCCGCCATCGTGGCTGAACGCATGTTTGGCCCTGCCGGCAGGTTTACTTTTTCATTATTGCTGTTCCTGGCCGTACTCGCCTATGTGAACGTCATCCTGCTGAGTAACCCAAGGGTCATGTATGCGATGAGTGAGGATGGCATCCTTCCGAAAATATTCCGGAAGAAGGATGAAAAGCGGGATGTCTTGACGGTGAGTCTGACTACATATGCCTTGCTCAGTGTGGTGATGATATTTTTCATGGAGACCTTCGACAGGATCCTCAGTTTCACCATGTTCCTGGACTGTATCGGCATGGCCTTTTCTGCCGCCACGCTGTTCATTTTGCGCAAACGTCAGGCAGATGCCCCGGCAGGGGATACCTATCGCATGCGGCTCTATCCCTGGATGCCGTTGCTTTTCATCGCCGCTTATGCATTTGTGGCTTACAGCATTGCACGAGACAAACCCACGACTGCATTGACCGCGATAGGGGTATTGGCTGCCTTCGTGGTCATCTATTTCATATCGAGAAAGAAACCGGTAAAACATGTCGGGAATACCGGTGCCAACCTGTGACAAGTGATTTGGCTGAACCCAAAATAGGTCGGACATTTGCACATTGCATCAAAGCCGGCTTCGGCCGAACTCAATTATGAAAAAGGCGATTCCTGTTCTTTGTTCGATTCTGATGATACAGTTGCTCATCACACCCGTTGTTGCTCAACCGGGGGATGGATGGGATTTGAGGCGTTGTGTGGAGTACGCTATGAATAATGCCATCACGGTTCGCCAAACGGAACTGGACGCTCGAAACGCTGAACTGACATTGATTCAAAGCGAAAGACAGCGTATTCCCTCGTTGACAGGCAATGTCAACCATGGTCTTTCCTTCGGTCGTACGCTCGACCGCACCACGAATATATTCGTCTCCCGCTCCGCAATGTTCGAACAGCTCTCCCTCCAATCCAACGCACTCGTATATAATTTCGGAAGCCAGCGTCGTCAGATAGAAGCCAACAGATACAATGCCGAGGCAGGGAAGGTTGCAGTGGACAGGGCTCGTAATGATGTCGGACTGAGTGTCGCCAACCAGTACCTGCGTGCACTCCTGAGTCTTGAACAGGTGTCCCTCAGTCGCATTGTACTCCGTCAGACACAGGCCCAGCTGGCCAACACCCGGAAGCTGGTGGATGCGGGAACCCTGCCCGAACTGAACGCTGCCGAACTCGAAGCCACGGAAGCAAGGGACAGTGCCACTCTCGTACAAACCACTGCGCAACACAGACTTGACCTGCTCACGTTGAAATCCCTGCTGAACCTCCCGGCGGATGTACCCTTTGAAATCATTGCGCCTCCGGCAGAAAGGATCCCGGTTGAAAACATCCTGGAGCAGGATCCTGCTTTGATCTATGCCATGGCGCTCAGTAACCAGCCACAGATCAAAGGCGCCCAGCTGCGCATCCTTGCTGCCGACAAAGCACTGCAGGCCAGAAGGGCTCAACGACTGCCTTCACTCAACGCATTCGGACAACTCAATTCCAACTTCAACCAGTTTCTTCAGCAAACCACCGGTGTAACCATCACCGGCGAAAGCCAGACAGGTGCCTATGTGAAGAATGGTACCAACATGCTGCCGGTGTATTCGCCGACCTACACCATGAACACCGAAAAGAAGCCATTCGGCCAGCTTTTTAACGGTTGGAGTCAGCAGTTGCGCGACCAGTTCGGACAGGGACTGGGCCTCAACATCTCCGTCCCCATCTACAATGGATGGCAGAACCGAACTGCGATCGAACGTGCGAAGATCGACAAACGCCGACAGGAATTGTCGCTTGAACAGGATTCCCTCCGACTGAAACAGGACATCTACACTGCCCATCAGTCTGCCATCGGAGCATGGCAGACCTTCCAGGCCAGAGAGAAGGCCGTGCGCACCGCAGAGCGATCCTTTGAACTCGCCACCAAACGTTACGACATCGGCGTGATGCAGATGATCGAGTGGCTGACCATCCAAAACAACCTCACCCGCGCCCGGATAGACAGGCTCGTTGCCCAGTACGATTATATCTTCCGCATGAAGGTGCTGGAGTTCTACAAGGGCAAGGGTCTACGCCTCTGATGACATTACTAACGGTGATGCATAACCGAAATAAAAAAGTACGAACGCAAAACGCATCTGATGAATAAGAAATTGATATGGATTCTTGTGGCCCTGGTCGTTGTGATCGCCACTTTGATGGGTCTCAAGAAAGCAGGTATACTTGGAAAGGAAGAAGGAACCAAGGTATCCGTCGAAAAAGTCACACGCCGCAACATAACCGAGGTCGTCAATGCCAGCGGCAAAGTGTATCCTGAGATCGAAGTGAAGATCAGTCCCGACGTATCCGGTGAGATCGTGGAACTCACGGTCATGGAAGGCGACAGCGTGCGTCGCGGACAATTGCTGGCCCGTGTCTATGCGGATATCCTGGCCACCCAGCGGGACCAGGCTGCAGCAGTCGTCAATCAGCAGCAGGCCCAGGTAGGTAATGCCTCTGCCGCCCTTGATGCCTTTAAAGCCCGCCTCGATCAGGCTGAGCGTCAGTATCAACGACAGAAACAACTGTTTGCAGAAAAGGTCATCTCTCGCCTGGAATTTGAACAGGCGGAAAATGCCGTACTAACATCACGTGCTGATTATAATGCCGCACAGAAATCAATACAAAGCACCAAGGCTGCCGTAGCCAGTGCACAGGCCAGTCTTCAACGTACCAACAAAGATCTAAGCCGAACCAGTGTCCTTGCCCCAATGGATGGTGTGGTGTCGCTCCTTAATGTTAAGAAAGGTGAACGCGTGGTAGGTAACAGTATGATGGCCGGTACCGAGATGATGCGTATCGCCGACATGCGAACCATCGAAGTCCGTGTGGATGTCGGAGAGAATGACATTCCAAAAGTCAGTTATGGGGATACCGCTCTGGTGGAAGTGGATGCTTACAGTGATCGGAAATTCAAAGGGATCGTCACACAGATCGCAAGTACCAATCGCGGTGCAGGCGGTACGGTGGCTACTTCCGCCAATGATGTCACCAACTACGAAGTGCGCATACGACTGTTGCCTGAATCTTACGCAGATCTGATCGATCCGGCCAAACCCCGTAATTTCCCTTTCCGCCCGGGTATGAGTGCCAGCGCAGACATACAGACCAATACACATGTCAACGTGCTCGCCGTACCCATCAACGCCGTTACAACAAGGGATAAGTCCGATACGCTTTCAGTCGGTGAAGAGAAGGTCAGTAAAAAGGAGAAAAAATCCGAAGCGCCCGCAACAGGAGAACCTGTCAGAACGGGAATCATCGACGACATGGAAGCTGTGGTATTCGTATTGCAGTCTGACGGGAAAGTGCGCCGCGTAAGGGTTAGGACGGATATCCAGGATATCAGTCACATAGAAGTTATCGATGGACTGAAAGAAGGAGACCAGGTCGTTACAGGCCCATACACCATTGTCAGCAAAGAGCTGAAAAACGGAATGGCCGTGAAAGTAGTGCCCAAGGAAGAACTCTTTGAGATCAAAAAGTAATGGGATGTCGCTTTTCAATATGACCATGGAAATCTGTTGCGGATGACGTTTGGGATGATCGGAAGTGGCAGCTGGGGCACTGCCCTGGTGAAAATGCTCACAGATGGCGGACATCCTGTCGTGTGGTGTGTTCGAAATCAAAAGATGCTGGATCAATTACAGCGTCGTGGACACAATCCAAACTATTTGAGTTCTGTGTCTTTGCGCATGGAGCATATCATGCTCACCCTTGATGTTGTGGACGTATTCCGACGTGCAGATGTAATCGTAATTGCCACACCCTCCGCTTATGTGATAGATAGTTTGAACGGCATCAATGCAGATATTTTATCCGGCAAAAAGATCCTCTCTGCAGTAAAAGGAATCTTGCCGCAGCGGAATCAACTCCTTAACGATTATCTCTCCCACGAATTCAGCTTCCCCCTTACGGACTATTTCACCGTTATGGGTCCATGTCATGCTGAAGAAGTGGCTGCGGAGAAGCTTTCCTATCTTACTTTCTCAGGCATGGACGAAGTGCAGGCAGAGCGTATCGCTGCCTGCTTTTCAACTTCTTATATCAATACAGTGGTGAATGCGGATATCTATGGGGTGCAATATGCCGCGATCCTCAAAAATATCTACGCATTAGGTGCGGGTATCGCACATGGACAGGAATATGGAGACAATTTCCTGAGTGTGTTCATCGCCAATTGCGCCGAAGAAATGGCCGTATTCCTGCGCAAGGCCGGCATAAGGAATATGGAAGTGGGCAACCATCCTGCATTGGTGGATCCCAAGCGCAGACAGGCGTTGACATACACCGCCTCTGTTTACCTGGGAGATCTGTTGGTCACCTGTTATTCGCTGTTCAGCCGCAACCGTACTTTCGGCAATATGATCGGGAAGGGCTATTCGGTTCAGTCAGCCCAGCTCGAAATGAACATGGTCGCGGAAGGGTACAACGCCAGCCGCTCCATTATGGATATCAATCGGATCCTTGGCGCAGAGATACCGATCGTAGCCACCATCTATGCCATGCTGTGGGAGCAACTTCCGGTTGAAGATGGTATGCGTCGTATGGAAGCGTTGCTCGTCTAACGGTCAGGGTTACACGAAAAGATCGGAGGCAATGCCGTCTGCGAAGAGTTTACCCTCGCGGGTAAGCTGCATGACATTTCCATTATGCGCCAGCTTACCTGATATCAGATATGGTGCAGCTTCACGAAGTATCCTCTGCACTTCAATGTCCCCCCATTTGTTGCCGACCAATTGCAAATCCATACCCTCGATGGTGCGAAGGGATGTCATCACATATTCATTCAGTCGTTGTGCATCTGTCAGGCTTTCTTCCTGAAAAGGAATCCGCCCTTCTTCAATGCTACGAATATAAGCCGCATTGTTGGCGACATTCCATCTCCGGTCATGTCCATCATAAGAATGCGCTGATGGGCCGATGCCCAGGTAAGGAGTGCCCTGCCAATAGGCACTGTTATGACGACTTCTGCAGCCTTCAAGCGCGAAGTTTGAGATCTCATAATGCTCGTAGCCAACGGCTCCAAGCCGGTCCATGGTGATCAGAAACTGCTCCGCCTGTGTCTCCGATAACGGTGCGGTCCGCTTTTGTTGCCGGATCATGGTATCCAGTGCGGTGCCAGGCTCTACGGTCAGCGCATAGCAGGAGAGGTGGGGTACCGCAAGGGCAGCAGCAGTATCCAGATTTTCCAGCCATGCCGCATCCGTCAGTCCGGGTGTGCCGTAGATCAGGTCTATGGAGAGATTTTCAATCCCGCCATTGCGCGCGATATCAATGCACTGGCGCGCTTGCAGGGCATCATGGGCCCGATTCATCCATTTGAGATCGGCTTCCCTGAATGATTGTATCCCGATGCTGAGTCTGTTGATCCCCAGCCCTGTCCAATGGCTGATCCGTTCTGGCCTGATATCATCCGGATTCGCTTCCAGCGTGATCTCTGCTGCTGCGGAGATGCTGAAATGCTGACGAAACCCTTCCATCAGTAAGGTCAGTTCTTCCGGTTCCAGCAACGAAGGCGTCCCGCCTCCAAAGTAGAGGGTATGCACTGTTTCCAAGGGCTTGTCAGCGGCCAGTAATATCTCACGGCGCATCGCTTCGATCATTTCCGATCTGCGTTTCAGCGTCGTGGAAAAATGAAAGTTGCAGTAGTGGCAGGCCTTCCTGCAAAATGGAATGTGAACGTAAATGCCTGCCACGTTGAAGTCTAAACTTTATGGATGTAGTTTTGCCGACATGCCGGTATTGCAAAGGTCGGTCATTTTTATTGCCTTGGCGGCATCTCTGTTACCGTTATGCGCCGGTGCACAGGATTCCTTTGCCCTGACGATCCGACGGGATGTGAGGGATACCACAACGTTTCCTGACGGCCGGCAGACAGCGTTGGTATTTTCGGATAGTGCAGCATGTGCAGCCTATCTTACGGGACTGCCCGCCCGATTGATCCGGGAGGGTTTTCTGGAAGCCTCTGTGGACTCCGTGATATGGAAGTCCGCCGCCGCAGATGCATTGCTTCACCTGGGCCCACGCTATCGCTGGAAAGAACTCCGCATTCATCCCAGCCTGGATGATCGTCTCCGTTTGGATGGATGGACATGGTTCCCAAGGGCAGAAGCCCCGGCTGACATGACTTTGCTCGATCGCGCTGCGTCAGACTGGATACTGCGTATGGGGAAAAACGGTTATCCGTTCGCTTCCGTTCGGCTCGACAGTTTTCATGTCGATCAGGGTTCGATCTCCGCTCAACTGATGGCCGAGCGCGGACCATTGTATCGGATAGACAGCATCACCGTGGACGGCGGACTACGTTTGAGGCGTAGTTTCATATACCGATATCTTGATATTCCACCGGGTAGCCTGTATCGGACAGACAAGCTTGAGGCTTTGTCTGAGCGGTTGGCTTCCCTGACTTTTCTCAAAGAATCTCGTCCATGGGATATGATCCGCACAGGTACAGGATCTACACTGAATCTTCATTTGGAGCCGAAAAAGAGCAATCGAATGGACGCGCTCATTGCTTTCCTGCCTTCAAATAGTCAGATAGGAGGCCGCCTCCTGATTGCGGGAGAGGCAAATCTGGATCTTCATAATGCTTTTGGCGGCGCGGAGCGTATCATTGCCAATTGGCAACAATTGCAAGTGGGATCTCCCAGACTTCAGATCGGATTCGAACAGCCGTATATATTTGGAAGCCGCTTCGAGACTGATTTTCGGTTCATGCTTTTTCGAAAAGACAGCTCCTTTTTGAATCTGGATTTTCGCACCGGACTCACTTTCATGCTGGATGCACGAAGGAAGGGAGGTGTCTATTATCAGCGATTGTCGACCACTGTGCTTTCTGTGGATACCGCGCTTGTAAAATCAACGATGGTTTTGCCGGCTTTTTCTGATGTGAGTTCTGACCTCGCGGGACTTTCCATGTCAGACGATCGTACTGACCGACCGATGAATCCAAGGAAAGGCTGGGCGTGGAAATTTGAAACATCCGCCGGTATCCGCCGGCTGAAACCCAATACTACGATAGCATCCCTTCAATCGGATGCCACCGGGGCTCCATTCGACTTCTCCCGACTTTACGCGGGGCTGGAACAGCGCCGTCCGATGGTACGCAGCCGCTTGCAGGCCGCACGTTACGTCCCGGCAGGGCGTCAAGCCGCTCTGAAATTCGGTCTTCAGGCCGGCTATCTCATGCTTAAGGATCCATTTCGGAATGAGCTGTTTCAAATCGGAGGATATCGAACGCTGCGCGGTTTCGATGAAGAGCGGATCTTTTCCTCCGCATTCGGTATCGGCACCTTTGAGTTCCGCTGGCTCACCGGCGCCGCATCTCATTTTTTCGCGTTCACAGATGTGGCCCGTGCAGCTGACAGAACGTTGCCTTCAAATCCGGCGTATAATTATATTGGAGCGGGACTGGGTCTGCGTCTTGAAACACGCGCGGGCATCCTCGATCTGGCATGGGCGGCAGGTAAGCGGACGGATCAGCCGCTTGATATGAAACAGTCAAAGATCCATTTTGGTATTCTGAGTGTTTTTTGATCTCCGGGTTGAGTGTCAGATAAGGTATCTTTGCAGTATACGGAGTGCCTTACAACCCCATGTTCCTACGTCATTTCCTTTTGTTGCTCATGCTGTCTGCCATGGCTGCCGTCAAAAGCCAGTCGGTCACGCCGCTGCCGGACGCTCTCACAGGATCCAATCCTGTCGACTTTCGGTCAGACAGCATACCGCAGGCAATGAAACCGGAATCAATAGCGGAGTCATTCCGCCCCCGGGTATCCACCACTTGTATCTATGGTCCCGCCATTGGCGGATACTTGCTCCGGCATCCCTGGTTTCGGCTGGATGTACCTGTCAGTTCATGGATCGTACTACCCCGTCATCGTCCTGACACCGACTGGATTTTCTACATGTTCACCTGCTGCCTGCTTTATGTTGGGATAATGCGTTTGCTATTCCCGCGTTACATGGGTAATCTATTCCTGGTATTCAGAAACGTCGTTCATCGCCAGAAGCAGTTAAGGGACCAAGTGGCACAGAACGCTTTACCATCGCTGCTGTTGAACCTGTTTTTTTGCATCAGCGGTGGAATTTTCCTTTTTTTCCTGTGGCGGCCTGATTTGACAACGATTCAATGGCCACCGTTTCGGGCAATCAGCGGGTTGATCGCCTTACTTATTGCAATAGGTTTGGGGAAATTCATACTGCTGTTGTTGGCGGGGTGGCTCTCCGGCCGGCATAAGGAAGCGGAATCATACGTTTTTATCGTGTTCATGGTCAACAAGGTCGGGGGGATACTGCTGTTACCACTGTCACTGATGTTGGCTTACAGCATGGATACAAATCGTGCGGTATGGATAGATATTGCCTTGATTTTGGTCGGTCTCCTTTTTCTTGTCCGCTTGTATAGGGCCTATGATTTTGTAAGTAAGTCTCTAAAAATCAATTTATTGCATTTTGTTTTCATGGTCTTTTCCTTTGAAGTGTTGCCGATTCTGCTGATTGGAAAAGCCTTGGATGACCTTTTTTTATAAAAAGCGTAACTTTGCACGAGGAATCATACATGGCAAAGAAAGGGTTAAACATACCAGAACAGCCGGGCACCGCGATCAAAAAGATCCTGATTACCCAGCCCCGTCCGGACTCTGACAAATCTCCTTACTTCGAGCTGGCGAGAAGATACCAGGTGGAGATGGACTTCCATCCCTTCATAAGGTTGGAGGCGATCCCTGCAAAGGACTTCCGAAAGCAGAAAATAGACATTGCCCAGTACACGGCGGTCATCTTCACCAGCAGAAATGCCATCGACCACTTCTTCCGGATCTGTGAAGAAATGAAGTTGGTTGTTTCGCAGGACACAAAGTACTTCTGTATCTCCGAAGCCGTTGCCCTCTACCTGCAAAAATTCATTCTCTACCGCAAGCGAAAGGTCTTTTTTGGCTCCGATGGCACCAACAAATGCCTGTTCGATGTGATCAACAAACACAAGGAGAATGAAAGATTCTTGTATCCCTGTTCTGAAAACCAGCAGGATAATGAAATCATGAACTGGCTCAAGTCGCATCGCTGTGAGTTCGCTACGCCATTCATGTATCGAACCATCAGCAATGATGTGCGTGAACTACTGATTTCCCAGCAGTTCGACGTGATATGTTTCTTTACACCCAGTGGCGTCAAGAGTTTGATCGACAATATCCCCGGATTCTCCCAAAACGGAACCTATATCGGAGCATTCGGCAGCAATACCTCCCGCGCCGTGGAAGAGGCCGGTTTGTCACTGCATATCAAAGCACCCGAACCACAGGTCCCATCCATGGTAGCCGCTTTGGAGCGCTTCCTATCCGCCATCCGCACCGTCGAATAGCCGGTATCCCTTTCTTGTTTCCAATAAATGTTGCTTATTTTCCACCAAAAGTATCTTTGGCATGCTATTTGCTTAGGTTACCGAGCGCTGTTTTTCCTCAAAACACATCATTATAGGATTTTAGGAAGTTTTGTGATCTGAAAATGCCGTGGGTTGAAGGAAGCGTTTGGAGGATAACCTTAACAATTGGTTGGCAATAACATACTGCTGATAAGCGTTCTTCAATGATTCAAGGTTGGTTTAAGCCTTGTTAAATCGGGTAAGGGCCTGTTGTTGGGGTGTAAAGGACCTGGAATTGAATTATATTTGTCGGAATCTATAAGAACAGAACAATATGCGAGTGAAGTCATTTCTGACCCGTCTGTCGGTTGTTGTAGCGGTCGCTTCTCTTTCTTCCAGTTGCAGTAAACTGGGTAAGGGAAATGCAAAAGGCATAGCCAATGATGGTCAATTGCATGGCGTGTCCTCCGGCGCGCGTTACACACCGTGGCGTCCGATCGGGATGGTCTATGTACCACAGGGCACCTTCCACATGGGGCCGAGCGACGAGGATGTCAACTACGCTTTCACGGCACGCAACAAACAGATATCCATCAATGGATTCTGGATGGATGCTACGGAGATCACGAATGATGAATACCGTCAGTTCGTAAACCGTGTCCGCGACTCCATCGCAGCAACCATTCTGAATTACAAAAAACCCGGAGGAGACGGTGTGGAATTGATCGACTGGAAGAAGGCCAGCGCTATCAAGTGGAGCGATTCCAAGATCCTTGAGCAGCTGAACGCCATGCTGCTGACACCCGATAATCGCGTATTCGGAAAGAAGGAACTTGATGCCAACAAGCTCGTATATCGTTCCGAGGTGTTTGATTTCAAAGAGGCAGCCAAGCGTGAAAATGATAAAAAGCCCCGTTCTCAATTCATCATCAAAGAAGAGATCCCTGTTTATCCTGATACGCTCGTCTGGGTTCGTGACTTCTCATACTCCTACAATGAACCGATGTCCCGCAGATATTTCACCCACCCTGCGTTTGGTAACTATCCGGTCGTTGGCGTAAGTTGGAAACAAGCTTCTGCTTTCTGTGTATGGCGCACTCAGTACATGAACTCTTTTCTTGAGGAGCGCAAGCGTACCCCTGAAAACGATTATCGTTTGCCGACAGAGGCAGAATGGGAATATGCGGCCCGTGGGGGTCGCTCTCAGTCACCCTACCCCTGGGGTGGATACTACCTCCGTAACAAGAAAGGTTGCCTGCTTGCCAACTTCAAGCCCGGCCGTGGAAACTACCCCGAAGACGGTGGCTTCTACACAGTGCGTGCCGATGCTTACTGGCCCAATGACTTCGGTCTCTACAACATGGCCGGTAATGTAGCCGAGTGGACCTCTTCCCTGTATTACGAAGGTGCTTACAACTTCCAGCACGATATGAACCCTGATATTCGGATGAACGCAGGAAAGAATGCGCCACACCGGATGAAGCGTAAGGTTGTTCGCGGCGGAAGTTGGAAGGATGTGGGTTACTACCTGCAAACCAGCACCCGCAACTATGATTATCAGGACACGGCGAAATCCTACATCGGCTTCCGTTGTGTGATCGACCTGGCACCGGAACAAGGCAAGAAGAAGTTCTAATTCGTCTCCCACAGCATAGCTAATCAAAACAGAACAGTTATAAACACAGAATCATGGCAGGAGTATCCAAGTCCACGGACAAAATCGTAAACATCATCGTGTGCGTAGGTGCCGCCGTCGTCATCGTCGGAGCCTGGGCAAAAATCCTTCACTTGTCCTTCGCGGACATTATGCTCACCGTGGGACTGCTTACGGAAGCACTGATCTTCATGGTATATGCATTCCTCCCGCCTCCCGGTTCTGAAATGGCTGAGTTGGTAAAGGCACTTCCCAAAGCAGGCGCCGACGAAGGAACTCCTGGTTTGAAAGCAATGGATAAAATGCTCCAGGAGGCTGATATCACTCCTGCAAACCTTCGCCGCCTGAGCGATAATTTCAGCAAACTGGGCAGCACCGTCGAAAATATGTCACAAATTGCCGATGTGTCTGCCGCAACCGCTGACTATACGACCAAAACAAAAGAGGCAACGGTAGCACTCGGAAGCATGAAGAATGCCTACGAAAATGCAACCCAAACTGCCAAGAACTTCGGTGAGGCAGCTGAAAGCACCAAGAATTTCCACGAGCAGGTACAATCGCTTACCAAGAATCTTGGTTCACTGAATACCATTTATGAGCTCGAACTTCAGGATACCAACAACCACCTGAAGGCCATGAACTCCTTCTACAGCAACCTGGTCAATGCTTCCCAGACGATGCAGGGCAGTGTGGCGGATGCACAACGTGCTCAGGAGCAGATCGCACTGCTCGCTAAGAACCTGGGCAACCTGAACAATGTCTACGGCAATATGCTGGCAGCCATGCAGGGTCGTTGATCCACGCTCCAACCGTTCGTTCAACGGACCTTGTCCGGAAAACCATATTGACCTCATAAAATACGCTTAAGAAAATGGCACTACCCAAAGAGCCAAGGCAGAAGATGATCAACATGATGTATCTCGTGTTGACAGCACTTCTAGCGCTCAATGTCTCCGCCGAGATCATCAATGCATTCAAGGTGGTAGACAACAGCCTCAATCAATCCAATAATGTCCTCACACAGTCCACGGCTTCCGTATATTCCAGCTTCGAGGAGTTGCTGAAAGATCCAAAGACCGCAGAAAAGGCTGCCATTTGGAAGCCCAAGGCAGATAAGGCACGTGAGCTTTCCAAAAAGACATCAGATCTGATCGACAGATACAAGAAAGAGCTGATGAAGGAAGCTGAATACGATCCCACTGCTGAGGATCCCAAAGGTCAGGACAATCTCGATGCAGCCACCCGTTTGTTTGATACGAAGGGCGAAGGAAAGAACCTCTACGCAGCCCTGGAATCCTTTAAAAAGGATATCATGGCGATCGATCCGGAAATAGCGAAAGATCTGGGTGCAAAACTTCCCCTCAACCTGGAGGCACCTAAATCCGCATCAGATAACAAGTCCACCGGCGATAAAGTAAAGGATTGGACAAACGCCCATTTCCATATGTCGCCAACGGTTGCGGCACTGACCATGCTCAGCAAGTTCCAGAATGACGTGAAGAATACCGAGAACCAGGTAGCCACCTACTGCATCAATCGTGTAGGTTCCGTCAAACTCGTACTGGATAAGTTCAAGCCCTTGATCGGTACCAGCTCAACCTATCTGATGCCGGGCGAAGAGCTTGTTGTTACGGCAGGTCTCGGGGCATTCAACTCTTCCGTTAAGCCCTCCGTTTCCATTGACGGGCGCAGCATCACAGTTGACGACAACGGTGTAGCCGTCTCCAAGTTCAATGTCGGCGGTACAGGAACGCGCAAGTTGAATGTAACCGTCAACTACATAGACCCCAATACGGGAGAAACCAAATCCGTCTCCGAGGCAATCGAATACACCGTTGGAGCTCCTTCCGGTGTTGCCGTATCCGCCGACAAGATGAACGTACTCTATATTGGTATGGATAACCCGCTGACCATCACCGCTGGCGCAGGTGCTGAAAAAGTGTCTGCCACATTCAGCGGCGGTACCATCACCAAAGTAGGAGGTAGCAAGTACATTGCAAAACCTGCCAACGGATCCAACGGTGAACAGACCGTCAATGTCATGGTAGAAGGTAAATCTGCCGGAAAAGTGGTCTTCAGGGTAAAGCAACTGCCTAACCCGGCCGCCTATGTTGGAAACCTGAAAGTAGGTGCAGTACCTGCCCAGTCATTCAAAAACATGGGAGGTGTGATCGCCAAGCTGGAGGATTCTGAATTTGATGCGCCCTTCCAGGTCATTGGTTACACGATCGGTGCTCAAAGCCCGGATATACCGTTCTACTCCCCAATCAATAACGAAGGACCTCGCTGGTCAGACAATGCTGCCGCCCTTGTTTCCAAGCTGAAACCAGGGGCATTGGTTGTGATCACAGACATTCAGGTCAAAGGACCGGATGGCAAACTGCGGACACTCCCAGGAAGTCTTTCTTACAGCCTCAAATAGTCTGGACAGGACCATCAAAAAACCCATGATCATGAAAACCCTGACCGCACGATACATGCTGTTGTTCTTCTCGCTCACTGCTATCTCCACTACCTTGGATGCGCAGACGCGGAACAAGACGACAGCTACACGCAAACCCACGACCACGGCAAAAAAGCCCACGGCCCAGAAGACCAATACCAAGGCTTCGACAGCCAATCTCGCAGCCAAACCTGTGGATACCGTGCCGGTGGTTGTGGCTGAACCACCGCGTGACCCACTCAAAATGGATACGGTTAAGCGTACCCGCAGATCTGAAAGCGCCATCGATCGCAATGCTTTGCGTGATCGTACTCCGCTTGCATACGAACATATCCGCGAGGATGATGCCGTGTTTCGCCAGTTCGTGTGGCGGGAGTTGGATGTCCGGGAGAAAATGAACCAGTCCTTTCGCTACAAAGCTGATGAAGACAATGGAAATCAGCGTTTCATCAACATCCTGCTCACCGCCATCAAAAAGGGTGATGTCACAGCATTTAGCGCCGGTATCGGTGGAGAAGATGATCGCCTGACCACACCCATGACACTCAAGGAAATCGGTGAAAAGCTGGTAGGTAAATGTAAAACTGACCAAATACCAGATTGGGCAAAAGATCCTGAAGGTTCAAAAGGCATCATGAAGGATACTTTTATGTGCCCCGAATTCAACCCTGATGATATTGTAAAATACATGATCAAGGAAGAATGGATTTTCGACAAGGAATCTTCCCGCATGTACGTCAGGATCCTCGGTATCGCACCCGTCAAAGCAACTGTGGATGCCAATACTAATGTGGTGTTGGGAGAAAGTCCGGTTTTCTGGGTTTATTATCCGGACCTGAGGCCTACCCTCTCCAGCCATGAAGTGTACAACGGCAAGAACTTCGGTGCGCGTATGAGCTGGGAAGAGCTTTTCGAAAGCCGTTTCTTCTCCAGTTCCATTGTGAAGTCTACCATCGAAAATTCTTACGACCAGTACATACGACAGTATATCAACGATCCCATCCTTCGTTTACTGGAAGGTGAGGCTATGAAGGAAAAGATTTTCAACTATGAACAGAATCTCTGGTCTTATTGATCAAAGCATCCTTCTTAAAAGAGAAAACCCGGTCACAGGCCGGGTTTTCTCTTTTAAGAAGGACCAAAAGACATCATCCATTTGATATCTGTTTCCCTTGTTGAAAATATTCGAAAATGATTTTTGCCTTGCCTTTCCCCACTACTTCCTCCAGGGCCTCCAGTGAAGCATTCGATACACGCTTGACAGACTTGAAGGTTTTCAGCAGCGTTTCGGCCGTCTGCTTTCCAATACCATTGATATCCTCAAATTGATTTCTGAATGTCCCCCTGCTTCGTAGCTGACGGTGGAAAGTGATGCCGAAGCGATGTACCTCATCCCTGATACGACGGATGAGCAGTAGACTGGGACTGTCCCAAGGCAATTTCAACGATTCAGAATCACCTGGAAAGAAGATCTCCTCTTCCTGTTTAGCAAGGCCAACCACGGTCATTTTACCCACTAGATCCAGTTTCCTGATGCTTTCCATGGCGGCTCCAAGCTGCCCCTTTCCTCCATCAATGATCACCAACTGAGGCAGTGGTAACTGCTCTTCCTTTAGTTTTGAGTAGCGCCTGTACACGACTTCCTCCATTGTGGCGAAATCATTGATGCCACTCACCGTTTTTACATGGTAATGCCGATAATCAGACTTGCTGGGCTTCCCTTCTTTGAAACACACCATCGCAGAAACAGGATAGCTTCCCTGAAAATTCGAAT
>JACCEC010097278.1_pt1 | contig 18957 bp, 17 predicted proteins | sample 7450121 | NCBI WGS metagenome assembly JACCEC01 (sample SAMN15323455, study PRJNA562643) | freshwater metagenome | isolation source: river surface water | place: USA:Blue River Watershed | collected 2017-08-18 | reverse complement strand
GCAGCTGGCCCGCCACGAAGAGCGGGGTGTTTCGTCCGAGTTGCTCGAGCCGGCCGTTGTCGCCGGCCACCGCGACAAACCACGCCCACGCCACCGGTCCGACCAACGCCGCGAGCCAGATCGCCACCCACCACCGCATGCGGCGCAGATCCGCCACCATCAGATGCACGATTCGCTTCATGATTTCTCCTTGTCGGCCCGCACGTCCACCACCGCGTCCACCCGCGTAAAACCAAACGCCCGCCCGCGCGCGAAACGCACCTTCACCAGAACCGCGCCCGCGAGCTCCGCCGCCGGCAGTTCGCGCGGCAGCGTCACTTTCACCACGCCGCGCACCACCGACTGCTTTACCGCCGCTCCGAGTTGGTCGGTCGCAAGCACGCGCACCCCCGAGGCACTCCTCAGCAGATAGGCGTCGAGCACCGCACTGCGCCCGTCCAGCGGCATCATTGATCCGGGCACCACCGTCACATCCAACGGCCGCCACAGATCGCGCTCCTCGATGAGACACGCGCTGAGTTCGCCGTTCGTGGCCCGCTGCAGTTCGAGCACGCGCAGCCGGTTGCTGCCCGCCTGCACCGTTGCCTCCGCCGCCAACGGCAACTCCAGCGCAAACTCCCGCTCGTATTCCGCCAAACGCAGCTCCCCCGTCCAACGCAGCGGTCCCGCGTCGAGCACCGCCGGCTCCGACGCCACCCGCCGCACCCGCACGGGCCACACCAGCGGCTCCGCGCCGCCCGGCTGCCACGGGCGCAGCGCGACGCCCGCCTGCAGCAACGGCTTTCCCGTCAGCATCACCGCCACCGGCGCACCCGCCCCAGCGCTCAACGTTCCCCGCCCGCCGATCGGCACCAGAAACCGCGCCCCGTCCGCTTCCGCCGTCACCGCCACCTGCAGCGCCGGCACACGCACGTCACGCTGCTGCTCCGCCGGGATCACGCCGCCCACTTTTCCTTCGAGCAACCCAAACGTCACCCGCGCTTCCTTCGGCACCGGCGGCAAGGTCCGTCGCGGCAATTCCCCACGCCACGCAACGCCCACGCCGACCACCCCGAGCAGCCCAGCCGCCAGCACGGTCCAACTTCGCCGGGTGTGCCGCGTGCGAAACTGGTGCACCAGCACCACGACGATCGTCACGACCACAGCCCCTTCCATCGCTGCCCAACGCTGCCGCCGCGTCTCCATCAACAAATCGTCCGCGCCCACCGCGCCGCCGAGCGCAGGCGCCAGCGCCAGAAGCACCGCAACCACGGCCGCCACCCACATCATCTGCGGCAGCGACCGCGTCAGCGCCGCCACCATCGCCGCAAACGCGATCGTGGTGGCCTGAGTTCCGACAAATTCCATGACCGCGCTCGCCACCAGCCCCGCCTCGCGCCCCACCCAGATCCACACCGGCAGCAACCCGGCCAGCGGCAGCAGCACCAGCAGCACCGTCGCACTCACCAACTTCCCGATGAGCAGCCGCCCGCCGGCGATCGGCCGCGTCGGCCAGAACGCCCGGTCGCCGGCCGGCGCATCCTCGAGCACCAGCATCGCCACGATCAGCGCGGCGAACAGCCGCTCCACGATCATCACGAGCTGCAACGCCAGCGCGAGGCCGTCCGCCCACAACGCCCCCGCGGCCGGCGCGTCGCCCGTCGTGCCGGCAAACAGCGCCGTCGAGCCCACCACGAAGCCCGCCCACACGCCCGCCGGCGCACGCAGCAGCGCAAGGTCCTTCCGCACGAGGTGCGCGACCAGGCTCACGCCACCGCCTCCTCCCGCCGCGATGCCCGCTCGGCCCGCGCCAATGTCATGAAAATCTCCCGCAGCGTCATCGGCCGCGCCTTCACGTCCACCGCACCGCACCGCTCGCGCCACCCCCGCTCCGTCTCCGCCCCCGCATAGCGCGTCTCCACAAAGCGCACCATCGCCCCCGCCGTCTCCCATTCGAGCCACTCGCTCCGTCCCGCCGAACCGGCCGCCACGCTCCCCGCCCCCACCACCTCCACGCGGCGGAAACGCGCCTGCAACGCCTCCGCCGATTCGTTTAGCCGCAGCCGCCCGCGCTCGAGCATCGCCACGCGGTCGCACAGCCGCTCCACCTCCTCGATGTCGTGCGACGACACCAGGACGGTCCACTCGCCCTGCGCCGACACGTCCAAAAGCCCGCGGATAAACTCGTCCCGCACCAGCGCATCCAGCCCGCTGAAGGGCTCATCCAGCACGAGCAGCTTCGGTCGGTAGGCGAGCGACGACACCAGCGCGGCCTTCATCAGCATGCCGCGCGAGAGCTGCCCGAGCTTCCGCTCCGCCGGCAGCCCGAGCTCCCGGCGCAGCCGAGCCTCGAGGTCGCGATCCCACGTCGGATAGAGCGGCCGGCAGAAAGCGAAGAACTGCGCCACCGTCATCCACAACGGCTGTTGTTGATTCTCGGATACGTAGCCGATCTGCGCCCACTCCCGCTCCCCGAGCCGCACCGACTCCACCCCCAGCACGCGCGCCGATCCCGCCGTCGGCCGCAGCAGGTTCATCAGCAGCTTGATCGTGGTCGTCTTGCCCGCGCCGTTGGCGCCGAGCAGCGCCGTCACGCTGCCGGCCGGCACCGCCAACGTCAGGTCGTGCACCGCCTCCAGCCCGCCAAATCGCCGCGCCAATCCCGCCGTCTCGATTGCGTTGTCCATAAAGTCGCGTCCTCCCGTCGCTCCCGCGCGGTCACCGGCCGCCCAGCTTCCGCCAGTGCGCCGCCACCGCCGCCTGCACGTCGTCCAGGCCCAGCCCGAGTTTTTTCGCCTCCACCACCAGCCGCTCCACCTCGTCGCCGAGCAGCTCCGTCTTCTCCTTCCGCCCGCCCGGCTCCCGCTCCGCCACCACGCTGCCCACCGCCGGCGTCGTCACCAGCACGCCTTCCGCCACCAGCGCCGCCACCACCTTGTGCGCCGTGTTCGGATTGATCCGCAGCTCCTGGCTCAGCACCCGGACCGACGGGAAACGCTCGCCCGGCCGCAGCTCCCCCGCGACGACCGCCTTCTTCACCGCAAAGAGAATCTGCTCCGCCACGGGATAGCCGGGTTTGAGTTCGATCGAGAACGGGAGCACGCTGTCCTACTTGCACTAGGACAGCTAAGACAGCAAGGCGGAATCGGTTTTCCCGCCTTCCGCGCGCGTAACGTCCGCTCCGGCCGCGGTTTTTCCGCGGAAGTTTTTCCCGCTTTACCCTCTCCTCCGCGGCCTCCACAACCGCACCTCGTGGCCAAACCCAAGACGATCGGATCCGACGAAATCCACTCCGCGATCCAGCGGCTCGCCGACGCCATTGCCGCCCGCCATTCCGACGGCAAGCCCCTCCTCCTCCTCGGCATTGCCAACGGCGGCATCGAGCTCACCCGCCGCCTCACCACCCTGCTCGCCTCGCGCCGCCCACCCCTCGTTGTCCGCAGCGGCACCGTCGATATCTCCTTCCACCGCGACGACATCGGCCGCCACCCCATCCCCAAGGAATTCGCCCCCACGCAGATTCCCGGCGATGCCCACGGCGCCCAGGTCATCCTCGTCGACGACGTCCTCTTCTCCGGCCGCACTCTCAAGGCCGCCCTCGACGAACTCTTCGACCACGGCCGCCCCAGCCTGGTCGAGCTCGCCATCCTGGTCGACCGCGGCGGCCGGCGCCTGCCTTTTGCCGCCGATTTCGTCGGCCTCACCCTCGCCCCGGCGCCCGACGAGAAAGTCGTCGTCACGCTCGATCCCACCGACTCCCGCCGCGATTCCATCCAGATCCGGCCGGCCGCTCGCAGCAACGCCCTCTAAACCCCGCGCCTCAGGCCTCCCGCCTCCTCTCCGATGCCCTGGACCCGCCGCCACCTGCTCACGATCGAGGAATTGTCCCTCGCCGAGATCGAGCAAATCCACTCCACCGCCGTCGCGTTCAAACGCACCTTGAAGCGGAGCGTGAAGAAGGTCCCCGCCCTGCGCGGCAAGACCATCGTCAACCTCTTCCTCGAGCCCAGCACGCGCACGCGCATGGCGTTCGACATGGCCGCCAAGCGCCTCAGCGCCGACGTCATCTCCCTCGACGGCGCCAGCTCCAGCACCACCAAGGGCGAGACCCTCCGCGACACCGCCGAGAACATCCAGGCGCTCCAGGCCGACATGATTGTCATCCGCCACGCCGCCGCCGGCTCGCCGCTGTATCTCTCCCGCATCCTCGACATCCCCGTGATCAACGCCGGCGACGGCGCCCACGAGCACCCCACGCAGGGCCTGCTCGATACGTTCACCATGATCGAGCACCTGGGCTCCCTCAAGGGCCGCAAGGTCGTCATCCTCGGCGACATCCTCTTCAGCCGCGTCGCCCGCTCCAACATCCACGCCCTCACCAAACTCGGCGCCGCCGTCACGCTCGTCGGTCCTTCCACCCTCGTGCCGCAGTCGTTCACCGCGCTCGGGGTCAGCGTCTCGCACGACCTCAAGTCCGCCCTCGCCGACGCCGAGGTCGTCATGCTCCTCCGCATCCAGCACGAGCGTCAGGCCGCCGGCCATTTCCCGTCGCTCGGCGAATACACGAGCATGTTCGGCCTCAACAAGACCCGCGCCTCCTGGCTCAACCCCAAGGCGATCATCATGCACCCGGGCCCCATCAACCGCGGCGTCGAAATCGACAGCGAACTCGCCGACGGCGAACGCAGCGTGATCCTCGAGCAGGTCACCAACGGCATCGCCGTCCGCATGGCCGTCCTCTACCTCTGCGCCGGCGGCCAACCCGACCTCGTCACCCCGGTAAACGAAGCCGCGGCGACCCCGTGACCCAGGCCCGGATCCCTCCTGCCATCTCCGTCGCCTGATTCTCACCGCACGTCACAGGTCACACGCCACACGTCACTCCCCCCCGCAATGCCTTCCCTCTGGATCAAAAACGCCCGCGTCATCGACCCCGCCGCCAAGCGCGACGCCGCCGGCGATGTCTTCGTGGCCGACGGCAAGTTCGTCCCGTCCCTCTCCGCCGCGCAGAAGAAACGCGCCAAGGTGATCGACGCCCGCGGCCTCGTCGCCTGCCCCGGCCTCGTCGACATCCACGTCCACTTCCGCGAACCGGGCCAGACCCACAAGGAAACCATCGGCACCGGCTCCCGCGCGGCCGCGGCCGGCGGCTTCACCACCGTGGTGATGATGCCCAACACCTCGCCCGTCGCCGACAACGCCGGCACCATCCAGCTCATGAAGGATGTCGTCGCCCGCGACGCCGTCATCCGCGTCCTGCCCACCGGCTGCATCACCGTCGGCATGAAGGGCCAGGCCCTCGCCCCGATCGGTTCCCTCAAGCGCGCCGGCGTCGTCGCCATCACCGACGACGGCGACTGCGTCCAGTCCAACGACCTCATGCGCCGCGCCGTCGAATACGCCAAGATGTTCGACCTCCCGGTCATGGACCATTGCCAGGACCACAGCATGACGCAGGGCGCCGTCATGAACGAAGGTGTCGTTTCGACCCGCCTCGGCCTGCGCGGCTGGCCCAACGCGGCCGAGGACCTGATCGTCGCGCGCAACGTCATCCTCTCCGAATACACCGGCGCGCACATCCACCTGCAGCACATCTCGTCCAAGTTCTCCGTCGACATCATCCGCCGCGCCAAGCAACGCGGCGCCCGCATCACCGCCGAAGCCACCCCGCACCACCTCGCCCTCACCGATGAGGCGCTCGTCACCTACGACACGCATTTCAAGATGAACCCGCCGCTCCGCACCGAGGCGGACCGGCAGGCCCTCATCGCCGGCCTGCGCGACGGCACGCTCGACATCGTCGCCACCGACCACGCGCCGCACACCGACTACGAGAAGGACAAGGAGTTCGACTTCGCCCCCAACGGCATCCTCGGCCTCGAAACCGCCCTGCCGGTCACTCTCGAAATCCTCGTCCGGCAAAACAAATTCAAGCTGCCGTTCGTCATCGATCTCATGACGCGCCGTCCGGCCGAGCTCATGCGTCTGCCCGCCGGCACGCTTGCCGCCGGCGCGGCCGCCGACCTCTGCCTGTTCGACCCCGCCGAGAAGTGGCACTACGACGCCAAGGCCGGCTTCAGCAAGTCGAGCAACTCGCCTTGGTCCGGCCAGACGCTCACCGGTCGCGTCCGGACCACCGTCGTCGGCGGCAAAGTCGTCTTCGCCGACGGCCGCATCGTCGCCTGAGTCCGCGCGGCGGTCGACCGCCGCGCCCGGGGCGCGGGTTCGTCCGGCGGCGGCCCCGCGGCCCCGCCGTCATCGACAAGCCGCCTCCCGTCGCGCAAGGTCCCCGCCCCACGCCCATGCGCGACGCGCTTCCGGTCATCGCCAACAGCCTTGTGCTCCTCCTCGCCCTCGCCGGCGCCGGGTTGCTCTGGCGCCTGGCGCTGAGTCCCGCGGCCCGCGCCCGCCCCGCGCCCTCCGCCCTCGCGGCCTGGGATGCGCCGGGCATCGACATTTTCGTTTTCCTCTTCGCCGTCGTCACCGGCAGCTTTCTGTTCTCGCTCGGCGGGGGCCTCGTCACGCGCACCCTGGGCCTCGCCGGCGACCTCCGCACCGTCGTGCACGGCGCCGCCGCCCAGCTCGGCATGCTCGCCGGCGTCGCCGCTTTTTGGTTGCAGCTCCGGCAGGGCCCGGCCGCGCCGCCGCCGCCGCGCACCGACGTCCTGCGCACCGGCGTGGTCGCCTTCCTGGTCGCCCTCCCGCTGCTGCTGGTGGTGGCCAAACTCTGGGAGCTCGTCCTCTCGGCCTGCGGCTTGCCCGTCGAGAAACAGGACCTGGTCGGCATGTTCGCCAACGCCGACTCCCCGGGGGTGCTCGCCGCCATGATCGTCCTCGCCGTCGTCGTCGCCCCGCTCACCGAGGAACTGGTCTTCCGCGCCGGCCTGTTCCGCTTTCTCCGCTCCCGCGTGCCCCGCTGGATCGCCCTGCTGGGACCGTCCGTTTTCTTCGCGTCGCTCCACGTCAACTGGAACACTCTCCAGGGTCTCGCCAGCCTCGCCCCGCTCGTCGTGCTCGCGGTCGTCTTCTCCCTCGCCTACGAACGCACCGGCCACATCGGCACCCCCGTCGTCGCCCACGCCTGCTTCAACCTGAACACGATCTTCGTGATTCTCTCCGGCGCCTCCAAATAGCGCCCGCTCCCGGTTCCGCCCTCCCTTTCTCCGCGCGCCGTGTCTCCGTTTGCCCGCCACGCCTCCGATGCCGTCTCCACCCTCGGCGAGTCGCGTCTCATCGCCGCGATCCGCCGTTGGCTCGGCCCGGTTTCCCCGCGCGCGCCGTTCGGCATCGGCGACGACTGCGCCGTGTTGCCCGCCTCCCGCGGCCGCCAGCTCATCACCGTCGACCCCGTGATTTTCGGCCGCCACTTCGACGCCTCCGTCCCGCCCGCCGCCGCCGGCGCCAAGCTGCTCAAACGCAACCTCAGCGACATCGCCGCGATGGGCGGCCGGCCCGTCTCCGCCGTCCTCGCCGTCACCCTCGACGCCCGCACCAGCGTGCGCTGGCTGGAACGGTTTTACCGCGGCCTCGCCGCCGCCGCACGCCGGTATCGCGTCAAGGTCGTGGGCGGCGACCTCGCCCAGGCCGACGGGATCTTCGCCGCCAGTCTCACCTTGCTGGGCGAAGCCGCCGCCGGCCGCGTGCTCACCCGCACCGGCGCCCGAACCGGCGACCGCATCTGCGTCACCGGGACACTGGGCCGCAGCCTGCCCACCGGGCATCACCATCGCTTTGTTCCTCGTCTCGCCGAGGGCGCCTGGTTGGCCCGCCAGCCCGCGGTGCGCTCGATGATGGATATCAGCGACGGGCTCGCGAAGGACCTCCACGCGCTCACGCCCCGGCGGGCCGTCGCGGCCCTGGCGCCCGACGCCGTGCCGCGGCGCCGCGGCGCCGACCTCCGGGCCGCGTTGACCGACGGCGAAGACTACGAGCTCGTCTTCACCCTCGACGGGCGGGCCGACATCGCGGGGTTCGCGCGCGCATGGCGCCGCCGGTTCCCGCGTCTGCGCCTGAGCGAAATCGGCGTCTTTGCCGCCCCGGACCGGCTGCCCGCGGGCGCCCTCACCCTCGGAGCCCTGCACGGCTATGAGCATCTGCGCTGAGCTCCGGGCCGGCCTCACGACGGCCTCCGCCGACGAAACCCGCGCCGTGGCGGCCCGCTTCGCCGCGGCCCTGCCGCCGGACACCGTGCTCGCGCTCCACGGCGACCTGGGGGTCGGCAAGACCACCTTTGTCCAGGGCCTCGCCACCGGCTTCGGTATCCGGGAATCCGTGACCAGTCCGACCTTCTGTATTTTCACCCTGCACCGCGGCCCCGTCACGTTGCTCCATCTCGACGCCTATCGTCTCGACCGCCCCGAACAACTCGAGGACCTGCTGCTGGAGGACTTCATGGTCACCCCCTGGTGCCTCGCCGTGGAATGGCCCGAACGCGTCGCCGCCTGGCTGCCGGCCGGCACCTTGCACCTCGATCTGGGCATCGCCGGCGGCGAACGACACACGCTTCGGCTCCGCTGACGCGCGGATCCGGGCGCCCCCCGGCTCCGTCCGCGGCGACGGTTCAGGGCGTGCGGAGGGCGACGAACTCGCCGGACAGCCGGGCGGCCACCACTCCCTCGAAATCGAGCGTGGCCGTCAACTCCGCCCGCGCCCGCCCGTGCCGGGCCAAGGTGCGCAGAAAGGTCGCCAGCGTGCCGTCCGCCAGACCGTCGCACCGGGCCGTGAAGTCACCGCCAATCGGTGCCAGGTAGTCGATCGTGTTGCGCTGGATGACAAGGCGGGCCGTCGCTCCGGCCTCCGTCATCGCGCGATGCAAGGTTGCCCAGGCCGCCAAGATGGCGACCGCCGATGCGCTGCCGCCGAAAACGGTCGCCCGGTGGTTGATGTTGGGCGCCAACGGCGCCGCCAACGTCACGCCGCTGCGATCGCAGGCCACGACGCTCACCCCCATCTCGCGGGAGATGGGGATGTGCGCGTGCAGATACGCTTCGAACTCCGCCGGCGTCATGTGCGTTGCGGCCAACGCACTCGACGTCAGCTCGCCGGCGCGACCGGCGGTTCCGACTTCGGCTCCTCGGACGCCGGAGCGCCCTCGGTGCTCGAGGACGCCGGCTCCGCGGCCGCGATCGGTTCATCCGGCGTCGGCTCCGTTGCCGGCGCCGACTCGGGCGCGTGCGCCGCCTCGGCCGGGGCGGCCGGCGTTTCGGCCGAGGCCGGGACCTCGGGGAAGTTCTCGGGATCGTGCTCTTCGCCTTCGATCTCCTTCTTGCGCGCCTCGACCATCGGCGGCGGCGCAAAGAGGCGACCGTCGATGAATTCGGTCACGTAGCCTTCGCGCACGAGCCACATCAGGTCGCCCTGCAGGCGCGAGAGCTTGGCCCGCTCGTCGATCGTCAGTTCGGGCTTGGGCGCTTCCGGCGCGGGCGCCGGCGTCGCCTCGGGGGCCGGAGCGGCCGCGTCGGCGGGAGCGGCCGGTGCCGGCGTTTCCGCGGGCTTGCCCGCGGCGACGTTGGTCAGACCGAGGAACTTGGCCGGCAACTCGCTCTGCCGCACCATCGGGTGGGCCTCGATGAAGGCGATCAGCGCGCCGATCGAATCGGCGAACGTCTGGCCCGGCACGCGGAACTTGCGCTTCACCGCGCAGACGTAGGAGACGCCCTTCGAGCCTTTCTTGAAGATGGTGAAATGCTCGCGGCGCAGGCGGCCGCGCAGGGCGTTCGCCGTATCCAGCGGGAAACGACGCTGGCGCTCCAGCGCCCCTTCGATCGCGCGGCGGATCTCGCCGGGCGGCATCGTCTCGGCGATCTTGCCGTGGAAGCGCGCCGACTCGGCGGTGCGGACCACCTTGTCGCGGGCGTTCGTCAGGAGGTGCAGGCGGGCATCCTCGAGCGTGTCGAAAGTCGGCGTGGTCGGCAGCGCCGGGGCGCTCTCGGCCGGAGCCCCCTCGGCCGCGGGCGCGGCTTCGGCGGCGGACGCCGCCGGTTTCGGGGCGTCGAGTTTCCACGTGTAGCGCGTGGTCTTCTTCATCTTCTCCAGCCACTGGTTGACGACCTCCGGATCGCGCACCGTCTCGATCCGCGTGCGGTAGGCTTCGAGCGACATGCGCGACGCGATCTTCGCGGTGAAGTGCTGGTTGAGAATCTGGTTGTAGCGGTGGTAATTCGGCGGCCCGAGCAGTTCGCCCGTGAGGCTGCACTTGTTGATCACCTGGAAGTTGCCCTTCGGCGGCTCGACCTCCGCTTCCGCGGTGTCGAAGAACTTGTCCAGGTGTTTGCCGAGCACATGCGAGACGGCCGCGTCGTCGGATTCGAACGGGATGCCGTCCGGCACCGAGATGTAGAACAGCGGCTTGGCCGGCTTCACCGCCGCCTCCGCCGCGCCCTGGGGCGCCGCGGCCGGACGATGGGCCACCACGACGACAAAGCGGTCGGTCTTGGCGACCACCGTGCGGGCGATTTCGAACAGCTCGATCGTGCGGCACGACTTGCGGATCGTCTGCACGAGCGTCGTGAAGCTGGTATCCTCGGGATAGAACGTCGCCGTGAAATACGGACTCTCATACGGACCGCGATCGATCGGCGCACCGCGACCGGCATAGCCGCCTTGGCCGCCGTAGCCGGGGCCACCCTGGCGCGGACCGCCCGGACCGCCGCCATAGCCGCCCTCGCGGCGCGGACCGCCGCGGAAGTCGCCGCCACCGCCCTGCCGCGGGCGACGATCGCCCGAAAACTCGCGCCGCTCGCCGCCGGGCCCGCCGCCCGGGGCTCCGCCGCCGCCCGCCGGAGCGGAATCGGGGCCGGCCGGCCGACGGAATCCGCGCCGATCACGCCGGTCCGGTGCACCGCCCCCGTCGCGCAGGTTGTCGCGCCGGGGCCGCTCGCCCCCTTGGTCGCGACGGTCGGCGGGCGCGGGCTTCTCCTGCGTCCATTGCGTGCCGAAGCTGAAGCCCTGCAGTTGGCTCAGATCGAGTTTGTTGAAATCCCCGGGGGGATTCTCCTTGGGAGCGTTGTCGTCCATGTAGTCCGGTGAAAGCGGGGAGTGACCCGCGTGGGTTCAGAGTATGCGTTGGCGCGGTCGTAATCGGCCGGAAGAGTCCACGCGGCGCCGGGGCAGTGGCAAGCAGTTTCCCGGCGCCGTCCGCCCCGGTCCCGTCGCCGCGCGCCGGGCCGTCCCGTCAGGGGAGCACGTAGATTTCCGCGAGGGCCTCGCCCGTGGTCCCGCCCACGCCGGAAATTTGGATCGTGTAGCTGCCCGGCGTCGCCGTGAAAACGAGCGCGCTGTCCGCGCTGCCGTCGGCCAGCGGAAAGGCCGCGACCCGGCTCGCCGCCATCGCCACGTCGTGGCCGAACCCCTGGGTGGTCCAGCCGGTGTTGGTCCGCAGCGGCGCGCGCCGCGCGTCGAACACCGTCATCGACGGCCGCGCCAGCACGCCGCCGACGCCGAACTGCGCCAGCCCGGGACCGACGGCCCGCACGAGCAGCTTCGTGGCGGTCGACCCGCCGACCGCCACGCCGACGAATAGCGAGTTCTCCCCCACCCCCACCCGGCCGCGCATCGAGAGATTCGTCAGTCGGGCCCGCGCGTCGCCGCCGATCGCGTCGTAGACCTCCACCAGCCCCACGCCGCCGCCGCCGTCCGCGCCCCGCATCTGCGCCGTGTAGAGGCCGGGATCCAGTGTCAGCACGAGCGCCGCGTCGCGGCTGCCTTCCGGCAGCGGAAACGCGCCCACGCTCGCCGCCACATCCGCCGTGCCGAAGCCCGGCGTCGTCAGCTCCTGCCAGTTGTCGTTCACCCGCACGAGCGTGCCCGCCGCGTAGAGGTCGAGCCGCGGATCCACCATGAAATCCGCCACCCCGAACGCCGCCAGGGCCGGTCCCACCCCGCGGACCATGTAGGCTTTTGGTCCCGACCCGGCCATCACGAACCCGGCGATCATCACCCCGCCCGGCGCGATCGCCGCCCGGGTCGAGAGGTTGAGCAGACGACCTTCCCCGCGCGGCGCGGAATCCACCCGCCCGTGGCGCGCCGTGCCGCCGCGATACGACGGCCAGTTCGACGCCAGCGACAGCGGCGATCCGTTGCCGTTGATGCGATAGAGCATGCCGTCGCTGGACCCGATGTAGATCGAGCCGTCCGGCGCGACCAGCGGCGACGACTCGATGTAATCGTAGCCCGGCGCATCCGTGTTGAAGGTCCACAGTTCGCTGCCGTCGCGCGGGTTCAGCGCGCGGATTTTGCAGTCGTCGTCCGCGAAAATCACCGCGCCGTCTCCCCGCACCGCCGCGCTCGAGACACTGTTGGCCGAAAATGTCCGCTTCCAGCGGACGCTCCCGTCCGCCGCATCCACCGCATAGAAGGTCTGGTCGACCGCCGCGACATACACGGTGCCGTCGGCGCCCAGCACCGGCGAGGCCAGGATCTCGCCGTTCGTGATCAGTTCCCAGCGTTTCGTGCCGTCCGGCGCCACCGCATACAGGCGCTGGTCCGTCGAGCCCACGTAGATCGTCCCGTCGGAACCGATCGCCGGCGAGGAGTCCACCCGGCCGCCCGTCGCAAACTGCCAGCGGCGGGTGCCGTTCGGGTTCAGCGCATAGAGATTCCGGTCCCGCGACCCGAAGTAGATCGCGCCGTCGGGCCCGATCGCCGGGGAGGAATCGATCCAGTCGCCCGCGGCAAACGTCCACCGCACGGCGCCCGCCGGCGTCACCGCCCGCAACCGGCCGTCGCCCGCGCCGAAATAGATCGTGCCGTCGGCCCCGATCGCCGCCGAGCTGACCACGAAGGTTCCTGTATCCAAAGACCACTTGCGCGCTCCGTCCGTCGGGCTGACCGCGTAAAACCGCCCGTCGTAGCACCCCACGTAGATCGTGCCGTCCGCCCCCACCGCCGGGGTGGCGTCGATGCCCTCGGCAAACTCGCGGCCCAACACCCGCGCCGCGCCGTCCGCGCTCACCTCCACCAGGCGTCCGCCCGTCGCGGTGGTCACCCCCACGTAGACCTTGCCGCCGTCCGGACTCAGCGCCGGCGACGAGAGTTCGATGTAGCCGCCGACCTTGGCCGCCCAGCGTCGGGTGCCGTCCTGCGCGGCCGCCGGCAGCGCCGCCGCTGCCCAGACCAGCCACGCGAGCGCGCCGCACCGGCAGCGGCGCCCCCATTTTTCCCACCGGCGACCGTCGCGGCCCGGCCGTTTGACTGACCCGGATGTTTGCAGACTGCGCTCGAATCACGCCTCCGCGGCCAACACAAGTCGGAAGCACGTCCCACGCGCGTCGCTGCGCACCAGTTCCAGCCGCCCGCCCGCATGTTGCGCCAAGCGCTGGCTCAGCGCGAGGCCCAGGCCGCTCCCCCCCGCCTTCGAACTCGTGCAGGGCTGGAACAGCCGCGCTTTCACGTGCTCCGGCAGCCCCGCTCCCGCGTCGGCCACTTCGAATTCGATCTCCCGCCCGCCCGGCCGGGCCGACGCGCGCACCTCCACCCGCGAGCCCGACGGGGCGGCCTCGAAGGCATTCTGCACGAGGTTGTTCAGGATCAACCCGACGAGATTCGCGCGCCGCGCCGGCAGCGCCGCGTCTCCGGTGGTCGCCACGGCCAGCGTCAGCCCGCGCGCGCCCGCCTCCGCCGCCAACTTTCCCTGCAGCACGTCGCCGATCTCCGCCAACGTCAGCTCGAAGCCCGCGTCCGTCTGCTCGTCGCGCAGGACACCGACGACATCGTTGACCATCCGTCGCAACCGGCCGGTGAGTTGCGACGCCGCCGCCATCTCGCCCTCGGCATCGCCGCGTCCCGCCCCGTCCCCCGCCGCCTGCGCCGCCACGAGCGACTCGAGCCCGGCGATCGGATTCTTCAATTCGTGGATCAGGTGCGCGGTCACCGCGCCCAGCGCGGAGGTTTTGGCCGAGAGCGTCAGTTCCCGGTTCGCGCGCAACAAATCCTCCGACCGCGCGCGCAGTTCCCGGTTCGCACGCCCGATCCGCCGGAAGGCCCACGCCATCCCGACCACGATCACACCCGCGCCCGCGCCCCACGCGATCGCCGCCTGCACCCAGAGCCGATCGTCGTGCACCGCGAGTTCCTGCCGCAGGGCTTTCGCGTCGATCCACAGCTGCGCCGCGCCGATCACCCGGCGGGCGCCGCCCCGCCGCAGGGGCACCCAGATCTCCGCCACGCCGGCCTCGCCGCCGGCCGGCGTGACAAACATCTCCTCGACCGGCGGGCGACCGTGCAGGCGCGCCAACGTCTCGCCGCGCTCCAGCCGCTCCCACTCTGCCGGTGTCGGCGGCGGCAGATCGACCAGCAGCCCGTCCGTGCCGGCCTGCGTGCGCCGGAGATCGAACACCCGCACGCCGATCACATCCCGGAAACGCGCGGTTTTCAGCACCGCCACGAACAGCGCGCCGGGCACCGCGTCGATCTCCAGTCCCGCGCCGATCTCGTCGGCGCCCGTGTCCAGCTGCAGCGCCGCCACCGCCGCCAGCGTTTCCGCGTGCCCCTCCAGCACCTGCGCGTGCAGGCCGCGCCGCAACTGCAGCGTCACGGCCGCGACCACGACCGCGAACATCCCGACGGTCAACGCCATGACCCCGGGAAACACGGAGCGGCTCGGGAGCGGCGTGGGATCAGCGACGGTCATGTGGGGCCGGAGCGATCATCGCTCCCAGCTCCAGCGCACGCCAAGCAAACATTCGTTCACCCGATACGACGCGATCGCATCGTTGCATCGGCTTCGTTCCCACCGGTAATCGCCGAATACCGTCGTGCGCGCCGTCCAGCGCCGCTCCACCCGCAGCGCCGCAAGGTATTCGTCTTTCACCCGCGCCGGCGGCGCCAGCCCCAGCCCGACGGTCTGCACCCCGAACTCGATGCGGTTGATCGCCGCCTCGAGCCGCACGAGCCAATCGCCGTTTTTCCATTCCACCTCCTGCGAAGCCCGCAGGTCCCGGTAGTTGAAATAGCCCGAACCGTTGTCGCGGTAGTGCAGCACGCCCGCCCGCGTCGTGGTCCGCCAACGGCCCGCGCGGTCCCAGCCGACTTCGGCGCGCAGCTCGAGTTCGCGCTCGTCGACTTTCAACTCGGTCCCGATCAGTTCCCGGCCGGCCGCGTTGAACAGCGAGCGCGACTCGAAGGCACGCCAGCGCCGCGCCCCTTTCAGCCGCAGTTCCAACCGCTTGCCCGGGCTCCAGCCGAGCCGGACATCCTCGCCCCCGACGTCGCCGTCGTTGGCCCCGTCGTCGTAGCGCTTCCGTTCGCCGGTCATCTGCGCTTCGACCCACCAGGTCGGCAAAAACGCCCACCGGACGGCCGGGCCGACCATCAGTCCCCGCACCTTGAGTTCGGCAACGATCCGTTCGGCGTCGGTCGCCGATTGGTCGAACACCCCCGCATCATAGTAGGCCGTCACGGGCAGCGTGAATTTCCAAGCCGGACCGGCGCGGTAGGCAGCCTCCGTGTGCAACCAAACCTTGCGCTCGTCCTTCACCGTTTCCCCGGTGAAAAACCGGGTGCCGTCCGCCTGACCGAACAGCGACAATTCCAGCGGACCGGTGGGCACGCGCATCAGGAGGAACTCCATCCCGCCGCGCACAAACGAGCTCCGCTCCTCGTTCTCCGCGCTGAGCACCAGGTTGTCCTTGAAGCCCACGGAGCTCTCGAACGACGCCACGGCGGTCCAGGTTGGCAGTGCCGGCAGCTCCAACTCCGCCCCCGCTGCCCCTGCCTGTCCCGTTTGGGCCCATCCGGACCCGGCGCACGCGGCGCAACAGGCGGCAATCAATTGAAAACGGCGCAGAAACACAGGTGGGGTTGCTGTTGAAAAACGAAAAGCGTGGGCCGGCAGACCCGCGCACTCAAGTCATGTTCGGAACTTTGTCGGGACAGCAAAAGGGCGGCCACCGGAGTGACCGCCCTTTGCGACTGATATTACGCTGAGATATTACGCTGAAAAGGGTTACCGCCGCGGCGTCGTGCCTTCCTGGCGCTGCCGCCGCTGTTCGTCGCGGATGAGCTTGGCCAACGTCCGCTGCGACTCCTCGAAAGATTTCCGCTGCTCCTCCAGCCGCGCCAAAATCGCTTTCCGCTGTTCCTCCGTCGCCGTCTTGAGCTGTTTGGTCAGAGCCGCGTGCTCGGCCAACATGCGCTCGCGCTGCGCGGTCGCCTGCTCCGCCAACCGTTGCGCCCCGGCACTGTTGGCCCGGGCGGCTTCCGCCGCACTGGCCTTCGCGGTGTCCGCCGCCCAACCGACATTGGCCACCAGCCCGATCAGGGCGGCGGACAACAGGCTGCGGCGGATGTTACGCGGACTCATGCTGGAATGACCTCCACCATTGCACCCGACGTGCCAACTTCCCGAATCCCATCTCGAGCGCTGGGAGTCATGCGTTTATGAAATCCAAGTCACTTTCCCGTCACATCCGGGAACTGGGAAATTCCGCCCAAATCGGCCCGCGACCGCGAACTATTCCCCAATTTTCTCCCCGTCCCGTCCGCCTTTGAGGCGATATCGCACCACGTCGCGCGAAACCCCCAGCAAGCGGGCCGCGGCGGACACATTGCCGTCAGCCTGCTTCACGGCTCTCCCAACCAACTCATCAATCGCTTTTTCCAACAGAAACCCGGACTCCGGAAACACAAAGTCCGATCGCAGCCACGCCGCCGCCCCCTCGCCCTCCGCGGCCGCTGTCCGGGCGAGGTGGGGAAATTTCAACCCCTCCTCCCCGCCCAGCACCACCGCCCGCTCCACTTCGTGCGCCAGTTCCCGCACATTGCCGGGCCACCGATGCGCCAACAGCCGCGTTCGGCCTTCCGCCGGCAAAGCCGGCACTTTCAATCCGTAGCGTCGGCACACCCGCGCCAACAGTTCCTCGGCGAGCACCAGGATGTCCTGGCCGCGCTCCCGCAGCGGCGGCAGCCTCACCCGGAACAAGTCCAGCCGATGCAGCAGGTCTTCGCGGAAACGCCCCGCCGACACCAGTCCGCCGAGATCCGCATTGGTGGCGGCGATGATGCGCACATCCACCGGCACCGGACGGGAGGCACCGACGCGGCGCAGCATGTGGTCCTCGATCGCCGTCAGCAGCTTGGCCTGCAGGGGCAACGCCAGGCTCGGCAACTCGTCGAGGAAGAGCGATCCGCCGTCCGCGGCCTCCATCAAGCCGATGCGGGCCGCCTTCGCGTCCGTAAAGGCGCCGCGCTCATGGCCGAACAATTCCGCCTCGGCCAGCGCGTCCGGCAGGGCCGAGCAGTTGAGTTCCACCAGCGGCTCGTCCGCGCGCGGACCGTTGCGGTGAATCCACCGGGCGATCGCGGTCTTGCCGGTCCCCGTCTCGCCTTCGATCAGCACCGGCGGCAGGTGCCCGGCCAGTCGCCGGTCCGCGGCGGTGATGCGCGCCAACTGCTCGCGCACGCCGGCCAGGCTTTCGCCGAACACCAGGTCGTTGTCCCCGCCCCGCCGGAACTCGTCCACCCGCTTCGCTTGGCGCGTCCGGCGCGCCTGCCCGAATCGCACCGGCAATTCGTCCGGGTCGAACGGTTTCACCAGATAGTCCGCGGCGCCGGCCCGCAGGGCTTCGATCGCACCCGCCACGCCGCCCTCCGCGGTCATGACGATCACCGTCGTGGTCGGGGGAAACACCTTGTCGCGCAGCAGATCGGTGCCGCGCCCGTCCGGCAGATTCACATCGATCAACGCCGCCTCGAAGCCGAGGCCTTCGATCGCCTGGCGGGCCGCGCCCACCGTCCCGACCGCCGTGACCTCGCAACCCTCGCCCTGCAGATAAGCCGCCAGGCGTTTCCGCATCACCACTTCGTCCTCGAGGAGCAGCACGTTCAATCCGTTGAGCGCCGATTTCGCCATGCGCGCACTGTGCGGCTCCGCGCGCGCGGCTCCATCCCAAATCGCAAGGTCGGCCGCCAGCGGCCACCCTGCATCGACCCTTCCGCGACCGTCCCCGGCCTTACTTCGTCTTGCCGCCGACCCGCTCGATCAGCGGGGCCAGCCGGCTCAACCGGATGCTCGGATGCTGCGACGCATCGTAGAGCGCGATGTATTTGTTGCGGCGCAGGGTCAGCAGGGCCCGCACCTGGGTCTGCTGATTCGCGTCCAGCTTGTATTCCTTCGTCAGCCACTCCAGCCGCGGCGTCACCGTGACGTGCCAGTAGATCACCGTCATCGAGATCTCTTTTTCCCGCTGGATGTCCTCGTCGGACATCGGCTCCCGCTTCGCGATCTTCTTGGCCATCCGCTCGGCGCGCTTCTTCTGTTCGTTGACGAATCTTTCCTTCTGCGCCGGGTTCAGCAGCAGCACGAATTCACGGTCAAACTCGGCGTCGATCTCCTGCAGCTGCGCCAGAAACGCCTCGATCTGCGGCCGCGCTTTCTCGATTTCCGCGACCAGCTTGGCACGGTCCAGCGACCGGTCCTCCTTCTTGTCCGCCGACGCCGGGTTGCTGCGCGCCATCTCCTGCGTCAACACCGCCGGAGCGGGCGGCACGGGGTGCCGCACGTCGGTCAGGTGTCGGGTCGCGTAACCGGCGCCGAAAACGACGATGGTGAGGAGGGCGACGAAAAGCCGTTGCGTCATAGCTCGCCCGAATCGAATTCGTCCGCCCCCGCCACGAGCTGGCGCCACTCGGCCAGGTTGCGGTCATCCGCCTGGCGCACACTGCGCTCGTGCAGGAAAAAAACCGCCACCACGCACGCGGCCGCCGTCGCCGCGCTCCAGATCACCTGCGTCCCGAACGACGGCAGGTCCGCGGCCGCCCGCGCCGCGCGCAGCACGCGCTCCGCGAAACCCGGCCGGAGCTGCGCGGCCGCCTCCGCCGAGAGCTGTCGCCAGGCCTCCGGCGCCGGGCCCCGGGCCTGCCGGAGGACGCGGTCCGCGAATCCGCCGCGCAATTGGGCGGTGGCATGGTTCTGGAGGTCGCGCCAGGCTTGGTCTTCAGCTTTCATGGTCGGGTTGGTAATGCTCGCGAAGGTGTTCCCGG
>JACCEC010953458.1_pt1 | contig 18974 bp, 8 predicted proteins | sample 7450121 | NCBI WGS metagenome assembly JACCEC01 (sample SAMN15323455, study PRJNA562643) | freshwater metagenome | isolation source: river surface water | place: USA:Blue River Watershed | collected 2017-08-18 | reverse complement strand
TTTGAAAATCAAGAATTTGATTCTGAATTTATTTTAAATTTAGTTGAACTGAATTCTTCAAATAATGGTAGCATTTTCAATAAATTATTATTTGTGAATCATGGGGAAATTTTTGATAAAGCAAAACAAAAAAATGTACAAATATATTCTGCAGGCAAATTATATTCTTCAAAAACAGAAATTGATTTAGATAATAATTTTGATAATAATTTAAAAAATGGTGAATATATTATTGAAGATAATTATTTATTTACAACTTTATTTACGATAATAGTGGAATGAGGATTTTATGTTAAAAAAACTAGGCAATATTTTTAAGAGTGATTTACCTGTCAATACTCCAAATACTACTATTAATCAAAATAGAATTGTAGGCGGTGTAAATTTTCCTTTAATTTTAGCAAATTATACTAGATATGAAAAGAATGCAAATATTTTTAGATCTTTTATCAAAATTGATGTTAACAAAGCCAAAGAATTAAATTTAAGTTATTTCAAGACTGCAACAATTAATAAGTTTGAAAATAGTAAATACGTTACAAATAAAACCGGTTATGTAAATCTGTTAAATGAAAATCAGACTTTAGATTTAAATGAATTTATTTCTAATGAAAATTTAAATCGTGAATTTGATTTAATTAAAAAAGATATTTTAGGACGTGATTTAAATTTATCTGATATCAGTAACAAATTTAGTATAGAAAATTTTGCGAGCAGAAAATCATACAATTATAATTCAGGTTTAACTTTAAATAATTTAGAAATTGCTGAATATCAAGACTTGTTTTTTGAATTAGCATATAATACTCAAACTTATGGTTTTCCTAATGCTAAAGGGAATTTTGAATTTTTAAAAAGTTTTACAAAATATGATTTAATCGTTTATGCAATGGATATTAATGACCAAATTATTGATGTTAAAAGAATCTCTAACTTTGATACTAGTGTTGTTGAATGGAATGTCGATAAAATTACTTATTTATATGATATTGACGATGTTGATTTTGATAAATTATTTACAGTATCTTTTAGTAGCACCATTTTTAATAATCTTCGAAGACAATTATTTTTAAATATTACAAATAATTTTAAAGCGATACGTAATGATTTAGGAATTTCGCCAATTGAATCTATTTCTATTCAGGAAAATTTAAATACAATTGAAAATCAAAATCAAAACATTCAAATCAATCAATTATTTCAAAATACAGATCAAATATTATTAGAGTGTAATGAAGATTTAACGTTAACAAGCATACCTGTTGATATAAGTTATAAACTTTTTATGAAGATAGCAGGTAGAAATAGTTATATTATTAAAAGTTACGTAAATACTATTACAAATCCTGATGCAATTTCAGGCCGAAGCATTCAAAATGTTTTGAATACTTATTTATCTCAAACTAAGATTACTTATTTAACAAATTATAATGTCATTAAAATTGATTTAAGTTTATTAAAAGAAGCTTTTAGTGATGAAAACTTTAATCCTTACTTATCAAATATTTTTGTTAATAATTCAAATGATAAAGATTTTTGTGGAGAATGTTTTTCTAAATTACCTATAAGTAATAATTTAAATGATTTAAGTTTAGTAGGAGTTAAATTAAAAGATATAGTAATTACAGCTAAAAATCAAAATGAAAATACTTTAACTTTTTATTTAAGAAATTATTCATCAAATCCATTAAATATTAATTTTGTTTTTGAACAAGATTTTGAAAGATATTATAAAACTTTCAATATTGAAACAATTTATACACAAACGAATTATGAACAAAGTTTAATAATTAAAAATAACGCTAGATTTAATTTAGAGCAATATTCTAATTTAGATATTGAATATAGTTTAAAAATTAAAAACTTTAAAAATACAAATACAAATTTAAATAGATTTTTAACATTAAATTATGAAAACATTTTTTTACAAGAATTGCAAGATGGAACGAGTCAATTAACTGAAAATTTTGAAAATAATATTTTTGTTATTGTCAAAAAATCAATTTTTCAAGAAGGTGACCATGTTAAAGACAAATATTATATTTTTAATAGAGATATTTTTCAAAATATTAACTTAACATTAAATGTAGATTTGAATTTAGAATTAAAATTTAAAGATGATTTAAATACTAATACATTCTTTTTTAAATCATTTGAATATGATAACGTTGATTTAAAAAAGAATGTTAAATACGTTTTTGATGCTAGAATTATGATTATCCCGTTAGGTTTTTTTATTACTAACACTGAATATAATACTAAACAACGAATTAAAGAATTATTGTCAATTAATAATAGTATGCAGCCTATTCCAAGTCAAGGAAGAGTTGATGAATTTTATACTATTTTAAAAAACATAAATGACAATAAATTTTCAGATTTAAATCAGCTATTATTATATAAATTGTATCAATTATATTGTTTAAAAGATACCCAAGCCTCAAATGAGATTATCTTGACGAAAAAAGAAAATATTAAAAACAATGTTAATGAATTATCGTTAAGACAAATTATTAATAGTTTTTCTCAAATTGGACAAGATAAAAAAATAAATATCACTTTGACTTTTGATATTACAACTCGTCAATCTAATAATGACATGTTGAATTTATTAATTAATGATATTAGCAATTATTTTGATAACGTTTATTTTAAACATAATAAAGAATATATTAATACTACAACGATTATTCCTAGATTTACAACGACTGAATTACGACGCGAGTTAAGTAATGTAAATATACAAAGCACTTTAACATCAAATGTTTTAGAAATAAAGTTAGTATTAGATGTTTCACCAGAATTATTACGCTTTTTTTCATTAGCTAAAAATAAATCTGAGAATGAATTTTCTCCATATCAAATAGGATTTTTAAATCAAAATTTATATTTTAAGCTTAATATGTTTGAAACTTTATCGAAAAGTATTCAATCTAATGATCAAACGATTATAGAAAATATTAATTTTAAAAATGTGATGAATCAATATATACTTGTGGATTTTTATTCTTTACTTACAAATTAAAAATTTATTACTGCTGTTTTTTTGATAAATTTTATAAACAAATAAATATAAAATAAAGTTTTGTGAGTAGTATAATGGCAATCTTTAAAAAAGATTTGGAAAATATTAATATTTTAAATGAAAAAAACAATAAAATCAATGTTCGTTCAGAACTATTACAATTTATTAATTATCAAAACGAAGCATCTGATTATGACTATTCCGATCTGATTTTTGAATTAGACATTAATTTTAAACAACAATTTGATTTAAACAAAAAAATCTTTAGAGACATCTCAAAAAACAGAATTGATAATCAAAGTTATGCTAAAATAGTTGACGTTTTTACAAAATTCAATTTTTTAAATCAAAGTTTTTTTATTAATTTAGAAAGAGTTATTCATGAAATTAAAATAGAGAATGATTTATTTAATAATGAATTATCTCTTATTTCAAACGCTATTAAACATTCTAAAAAAAATCGTTTTGATTTATTACATTCCTTCTTATTAAACAGTTTTCCAAGTAATATTACTTCAAATAGCGTATTATTAAATGCTGATACATCTAGTTTATATAGTACTTTTCATAATTTAGAATATTTGGAAATACAACCTAATAATATCAGCGACGATTCAAAATTAGTTAATATTTATAGTCAAATTATTAATGATCCAGTAAATTTTATAAAAGTATACTCAGGTTTTAATTTTTTAGAAACAGAAAAAGTCTTAGACAAAAGTTATATTCAAAATCATAATAAACCTTTAACTTTAATGAGTTTAGCAACTGCTATTAATAATATCATTAACAATTCATTCGATTACGCATCATGTAATTCTTTATTTAAAGGTATTTACACTGAAGATGAACTAACAACAAAAATTAAACCTATTCAATTGACATCAACTGCAATTATAGAAAAAGATGTCAATAAAGAATTTTTACCTATTAAATATGTTGATGAATTTTCACAAATCAATAATAAGGATTTATTAAATTTAATAACAAATTACAATGAAGCTTTAAAAAATTTAAAAAATGCAAAAAGGTCTAGTCAAGAAATTATTCCTAATAACATTTTTGGGTTTGAAAGTTTTTTAAATAGTGAAAGTGAATTAATAGATTTATATTTTTCTACTAGCTTATTAAATGTTGATATTGAAAAGAAAATCAACAACAATAACACTAAATTACCTAATGAAATTTTATTTAATACAATTACTACTGAATCTCGTAGTGATTGCGTTACAATTAGCAATTATAAAAACTTTCAATTTTATGAAACATTAAATCTCATCTCAAATCATATTAATTCAAATCAATTAAAATTGACATATGGTGTTGTTAAAAAAACTAATGGCCAAATTGATTATAGTAATATTCAACATCGTTTAATAATTAATCCTAATAAAAAGGGTATTTTAAATTATCATTTTGAAGATACTGATGATTTTACAGGTAGTATCTTACGTAATCGTTTAATGTGTAATAATATTGTTAAAAAGTATAAAAAATATGTGATTAACAATGGAAATGATGCATCTATAAATGCTACCGGGAATAGAATAAATTTATTTTTAAATCAATCTAATAATGTAAGAGTAAAAATTGAAAATGATATAAAAGCTAATAGTTTAATTGAGTCAGTAGCAAAAATTAATGGAAATAGAAATTCAAATATTTCTGATTTTATGCAATCTTTTGAAATAGCAGATAATATTTCTGGGATTTTTTCACAAAAGCAAAATAAAATTAATCAGCAATTAATTATTGTGAATAATAGTATCTTAGGAGAAATGAATGCTGACGATTTTATCGCAAATAATTCAATCAACGCTGTTAATTTAAATCATAAAATTGATGATAATACTTTTAATTTTGCAAATGTGCAACAACAAATGAATCAAAATTATGATAATGTCAAAAAGTATGTTGATGATTATTACGATATGCCTAAAATTTTTAAAAATTCATCAATGTTTTTTCAAGAATTAAAGAAAATCTGTTCAGACAATTTTCAATGGCATTTAACAAAAAAGACAAACACGAAAATGTCATCAGATAGAGCTGATCTTTTAAATAATGTCTCTATTTTATGGCTTTTTAATGACGCGTGTAAAGAAATGACACAAGATAAAAGAGAAACTTTTCAAAATGATTTTGTAAATCTTTTAATCAGTTATATGTTTATTTCCAAAAAACGTTTAGAAAATTTAAAAATTGCTTATTCTCAAAAAGCAGAAAATATTTTAATGAATCAAGGACCAACACCAGGAACTATCATGGAAATTGCTCCTTTCTTTACATTTTTTACAAATGAAGAACAAACAGCTACAAATGCATTAACACGTTCAAAAAATAAAGCTTTAAGAGTAAGTAATAATGAAAATTATAATGAAAATTATAATATTACATCACAAATCTTTGAAACAAATGGTAAAAGTACACATTTTTTATCTGTCCCGGCTCGTTTATTTGATGATAATCTAAATCTAACTACACATACAGGACATAAATTAGTTGATAAAGTTGATTTAGATTATATTCAAGATGTAAATACATTTAATGAAAGAAAAAGAAATATTCTATTAACAGGATATAATAAATATACCAAACATTATGTCAATGAAAACTTTCGTACAGTTAATGAAGACAAGTGGTATTATTTTGTACCTCAATTGACTTTTAAAAAGATTTTTTATGGTCAAAATCAATATAAATTTGAATATTTTCTTTATAATACAGCATTTGCCGAACAATATTCAAGTAACATTAATGCTAATTCATATGATTTAATTCAAATTTTAATGGATAATTTATCAACAGATCCACTTTTTTTAAATCAATTGTCATATAATTTTGAAACCAAGAATTCATTTTTAAATGTTATGAACTTTGGCAATCCATATAATACAACCGTTGAAACAGACGCATTACAACATAATATCTTTTATCAGATTTCTAATATTTTTGAAGAGATTATAGGTAAATTAAACATTTCAGTTAACAATTTTAATGGTTTATTTAATCAATTAACAGAAAATAATGTACAAATTATTTCTGATTTAAAATTTATGTTAAAGAATAGTTTAAAGGTCGCTTCATCAATCTATTGTAAAATGTTTAATAATTTACAATCATATACTAATTTAGCTGATAGAATTTCTGAAAGTAATTTCTTTAATGAAAATCATATTTTTAATCAAGCTGATTTAGGTAGTTCTTATTTAAACAATTCTATTCTGAATAATGAACGTGAAGCTTACTATAAAAAGAATATTATTTTAAATGCAAATAAATTTTTAAATCAATGTGAATTAAATTCTAATTTTACATTACAAGAATATCAAAAATATCGTAGTTTTGCAAGTAAGAAATTTGTATATTTTTTAAACGAAGTTTTAGGTATTGAGAAAAATGAAATTGAAATTATTATGGAAAAATTATTATCAAAAAAGATAAAATTTAATTCAAATGAAATGAATTCATTGCAAACTAGATATCCTAGAATTAATAATTTAATTTCAAATTTATCTAATAATGAGATAGCTACACAATTTAAAGATAAAAATATTTTTGAAGCTTTTACAAATCCATTTGAAATTTTTAATTTATATGAAACTAAATTATTTAATACAATACCTGGACTTTATAATAATAATGATGGTGAAGCTGATTATGCAATTGATGTAAGCAATAATTTAAGCATCATGAATTTTTTTAGAGTAGGAAATGATTTGACTTTATCTGATACTGCTTATAATCTAAACAGCTATAATCAAAGTATGTCTAATAATGAAATTGCAAATTTACAAAACATCTTAACTGCAATTGAATTATTTAATGTCGATTATATTCCAAGTGTAACTGGCGTGATTGATAATATTTCAACATTTACATTAAATAATAAAACAAGAAACATTCGATCGGAATTAATTCCTATTGAATATACACCTGAAGTGGTGGAAAGAACGTTAATAACTGATTCAGGTCCTTTTGAACATACCATTCCAACTGAAATATTATTATCAGGAAATAATGTCGAAGGCATTAGTAATAATATTGCGCAAGTTTCATTTTTTATTAATTTTAGAGATAGAGACAGTAATAATACTTTAATCAATGACAAAAAGAATTACGTAATCAATCCTGTTTTAAATGGAGCAGATTTGTTTAATTCATTTGTTAATAATTCTTTTAATTTGTCATTAAATTATAATAATAATCAAATTGAAGGAACAGTCTCTAATCAAACAGTAACAACAACCAGCGAAGTTAGAAGCAATTTATTAGATCAGAATGTTTCAACAAATAATATTAATTTAAATGTTAATTCAATCGCAGCACAAAACGCTAGAATTAATTCAGATGTTGTCTTATATCGTTTGTCAGGTTTAAATGAAAGTTATTCATATAACAATAATTTTTTAAATATTAAAAACGTAATAGATATTCCAAGTATCAATTTCCTATTAAATGTTGATGCCCAGATTTTAAATAAAAAATATGTCGACGTTAATTTAAATTGGTATAATCATGTAATGCATGGTTTAATTACTAATGATCTAGGATTATCAATGTCATTTGATTTATTGTTATATTATTATAAAAATTTCATTAAAGATATTGATAAAAATTATCAAAAAATACAAACGTTTAGAAATCAAAAAGTACAAATTAGTCAAACAAATTTAAATTTAAACGATGTTAAAAACAATTTAGCAACTTATACAAATTTAGATGAAAAATTGTTGATGTTGTCAACAGATAATATTAAAATACAAGAAAATTATTTAAATAGTCTTATCAAATTTAAATCATTATCAAATATCGCAAATGCTACTGCTCTAGCAAAATTGTTGTTTGGTTTATCAGATATTAATAGTTTTATTGAAAATATTGTAACTATAAATAATCAAAATGAAAATGGCAATTTGTTTATGAATTATTTCGATGATTTTTATCTTAAAGATTTATGGCATTCATATAATACCCAACCTTTAACACAATTTAAAAACAAAATCAATAAAAATTATGAAATTATTAATAATCAAAACTGGATAGTACCTACACAATCAGAAAAATTGTTAGGTTCTCATTTATTAACAGTTGGTATTAATAATGAGCATAAGTTAGATAAAGATGATATTATTGTGATTAAAGTAGAAATGACAGACCATGATTTTCCAGAAATAGTCTGGGAACCTAAAATCTTTGAATATTATGCCGGGTTTGATGATATTCATAATGTTTTCTTTCAACATAGAAATGAATTAAAAAGTAATAATATTGATGACATTACAAATCAAAATCCACCAATTCAAATTAATTCTTTTTACTCTAGTTATGTAATGAATGAATCAAGTTTGGCTGCTAATAATAGTTTAACATTAAAAGATTCCTTAATTAGAAAGAATAGAGTTGAAACATCAGGTTTAGATTTGAATAATATTGGTTCGACGACCTATAAAGGTGATAATTCATATTTAAATCCTATGACTTTTCATAATAGATTTGATGACATTCTAAATATTTTAATCAACACCAATGAAGATTTTATCTTTTCGAAATTACCAATGGATTTTAAAGAAAAATTATCTACTGACGAGTTAACAGTTATTAGAAATGACATTATTAAACGTTGTGTACATAATCAAAAAATGAATTTACGTCTTAAGAAAATGAGTAAATTATTGAATGGATTTGAGCCTAATAAAGAATTTAGTTTAAAAGACAATCAATGGATGCATGATTCATTTGTATTAGCTGAGGTTTATAATTTGTTTATCGAAGATTTTCAAGGCAATAGTGATTTAATTAAAGAAATGTATCCTTTCACATATGAAGAAATTTCAAATGCTGTAAATTTGAATGCCTATAGTTATGCAGGTTTAAACTTTCACAAGATACATTTTACAACCAATCATAAATTAAATGTTTATTTAAATTTCTTTAATAAATTTACCAAAGCATTATTACCTGATTTTATTAGTATGTCAACTAGTAATTTTCAGAAAGTATATACATTTGCAGTTAATCCTAAAGATTTTATTGTTACAGGTTTAAATGGAGGTAATCGTGATTTTATTCCTTATGCATCTGAATTAGAATTTCAAAAAATAATATATAATAGCAATGGGATAGAATTAGAGAATAAAATTTTAGATGAAATTGGAACTGAACCTAGTTTGATTTTACGTCTGATATCTAAGAAAACTGTTGAACAAGATGATGTAAATTATTATCATGTAATCAATAAAAAAGATAATTCATCGTATGTCCCTAAAAATGTATCATATCGTATTACAACTACTATCTTGGAGTAAACATGAAAAACAATAAATTCGATGTAATAAATTATGACGTGCCAAAATTTCAGGTAGATGTTGAATTTAAATACCACAAATATGACGAAGAAACAGAGGATATTCATCCTATTAATGACTTTGATATTAATCTTAAATCTGATAATATCAATATGTTTTTATCTAATAAAATTACTATTAATTTACATGATTTAAGAGAAAGATTACGTTTCGATTCAAATATTTCGTTTGTCAGTAATATTAATGAAAATGTTTTGGAAACGATACAAGGGTTACAAAATACTAATTTAAATGAAAAGTTAATTGATGATACAAAAGGTGTCGAATTTTTTAATTCAAATTTAAAATTTGATGATAAATCAATTAATATCATTTCAGGATTAAACAACAAGTTTAAAAAAAGAATTTTAGATGCATATAATATTAATCAAGACAAATATGTTAATTTAAGTAAATTTAATCAAAGGAATGTTAGTTATTCATCAAATTATTTAGGAGATATTATGCAAAATAAGATGACGTCAAATTATGCATATGATTTTAAAAATGCTGAATTTTTATCTGACATTAATCAATTAAATAATGAAAGAATTAACGCCGATTACTTGTCAAAAAATATCTCTGTTTCATCTGATAAACTTGATAAACTTTTTGAAAATAAATTCTCTGACAAACAAGTGAATAATGTTTCTGAAAATTTACCTTTATTATTAAATTTTAAGGCGTTAGATATTACACCTTTAATTGAAGATCAAGCACAACTTAAAAATGAAACAGGTGTTGCATTTATTGGATTTTTAATTAAAAAACATATTAAAAACGTGCAAGGCGAAACTTTTCTAGATACAGCCTCACAATTTGTTTATGTAAATATTAATGATGATACTTCTTTAGACCAAATAACATTATATGATAATCTATTAAATTACGCTAATTCATATGCTTATGAAATTTCTCCAGTCTTTTATTTAGGTTTATATCGTTATTTTGGTTATAGACAATTTAATTTTCCATTAATTACACATCATTTAGTTTATAGTTCATCACAAAATACATCTTTTGTAAGAGCTGTTGATTATTATACGCCAGAACCTCCAAATGGATTACAAGCACGTTTTAGAAGTAAAATGTTTAAAGCTGAATTATTTTGGGAACATCCTACCAATCCTCAAGGTGATGTAATTGGTTTTCAGATTTATAGAAGGAGTAAGTTAGAAGAACCATTTCAATTAATTAAAGTATATTTAAAGAAGAAAATGTCAGAATTTAAACATATGGAATTATTTTCAGATATTATTCCTGATAATTTAATTGAAGTTTCTCCTAACAATTCTTTAATTAATATGTACAGTTTTATTGATCATGATGTAGATTTAACAAAGGAGACATATGTCTATGCAATTTGTTCAATTGATGCACATGGTTATGTATCAAATTATTCTACGCAGATAGGATTAAGATATTCTAAGATTTATAATTCTTTATTAATTGATCAAGTTAGCATGCAAAATGCACCTAGAAGTTATCCTAATCTATATGTACAAAGAAAATCACAATTGTTTGAAAATGATGATTTAGTTTTTGATTTTACACCTAACTTTAAAAATAAAGAAAAAATTAAGATTTACTTTACACCAGATGTCTTAAATTTAAAAGACAACGTTAACAATAATAGAATTAACGTGTTTAATATTAATAACGAATATCAACTATCTGTATCTCGATTAAATGATTTAAGTTCAAAAAACATAAAATTTAAATTAAATTTACCATAAAATAAGATAAGATATAATTAAAATAAAATAAAAGGATATAAAAACATGGGATTTTTAGATCATACTACTAATAATATTATTATTGATGCAGTATTAACTGAACGTGGTCGTGAATTATTAGCTCGTAATGACGGTTCATTTAGAATTGATGCTTTCGCTTTTGGCGATGATGAAGTTGATTATTCTAATATCGTTAAATATGGATTGAATATTGGAAAAGAAAAAATTGAAAAGAATACCCCGATTTTTGAAGCACAAACTAATGAAAATTTGGCATTAAAATACAATAATATCACCTTATCAAATTCTAATATTAGAATTTTGTATATACCTCAACTACAAATTTATGACACTGCTAGCGTAGTATTAAATCTAAACAATACAAGTAATAGTGTTGTAAGTCAAAAAATCAAAGTATTATCTACTGTCCCTAAAGAATCAGGTCAAACTTTAATTGATTCGAATTTAGCTGATTTAAATTTTTGGGTTAAAATGAATTCTGAACTTTTAACAATCTATAATAGCGGAACAGTTGATTCAAATTATATTGATGAAGATGAAAATTTTGTTAGAACTTGGCAAAAATCAGGTACCTTGGTTGAATCTGATACACTTAATTCACCACAAAATTTCAGATTAACTAATCGATATTTATTGGATATTGATATTGGTTTAATTGCTAATTTAAATAATTCAACATTTGAAAAATTTGGCACTTTAACAAGCACCACAGTTAATAATGTCACAACAGTTAGTGGCACAATTAATACATACGTAGAAATTGTAGGATATAATTCTGGTTCCAGAATATTAATCCCTATTCAAATTCAATTAAATTAATAAAGGAAATAATATTATGGCAGCCAGATTAAAAACATTAGACCCCGCAGATAGAAAATCACAAGATAAGGCAAGATTAAATCAATTAATAGATATTATCAGCGCCGATATTAGTACAGAAGCGAATAGACGCAAATATCCAGCCTTTGTGTCAGGTAATACTACTCCGATCACTTCGTCACTTTTTAATACAGTGTTTGATCAAGATCACACTCTTCAAAGTTCAAATGCATTATTTGATATTAGCTTTGGCGTTTATGCTAAAACAAATACAGCAGGTACAGGTATTGAAGGTTCATCATTAGCTGTTGATTTAAATCCTACAATTGATTCAGCAGGTAAATATGTTTTTTCTGCAACTACATCTAATATGATGAGAGAAAAAATCAATATTTATCGTCAATATGCGCAAGCTTTATTAGGTGATAGTCAAGGTTTATTTAGAACACCTCATACTGAAACATCTACTTCAACTAATACTACTAGTCCTATTAAAGAAGCTTTATTTATTAATATTAAACGACTTTTTAAAAGAGATAATTTAGCTAAAGGTACTTTTGGTATGAAGTTCTATAATAGAACTGGGGATAGTACATTATTAACAACAGATGCTGCAAATGCTAGAAGTAATAGTTTATTTACGTCACCTCAAGCTACAGGTTTTGTAGGTCGTTCAGAATTAGGTAATTCAGGATATGTAAATAATCAAGTTACAATTTTAGATACTAACGCTTCAACAAATTATAATGTTAAACCAATATCAGGTGAAGTAGCTACTTTAAAAATGTACTTAGGTAGTGAAGTTATTGATTGCGGTCTTATTTTTTATGATATGGGTGTTATTGTATTAGACGTTGATAAGGTCTTTGATTTAACGGATAATGTCGCGGGTGTAATTAGCTTTCCAGATACAACACCTACTGGGTCATTTATTTTTGAACTAACAGCTAACCAATCAATCACTCTTGTTAATGGAGAAAAAGCAATTGGTAATACTACAGATACTAATAATACACTTAAGACATTCTTACAATTAGCGACAATTGATGAAATCATTAAGCATTTCTGTGAAGCACGTTTCACTGATACCACTAATACAGCGATGACTTTTCAAAATGAAACAATCATTAATTCAACTATTTTCTTTTGTAGAGCATCGGCTAGCGATTTTAATTATAGCACCAATCCTACTTATACAGATGCAAATGGCAAATTAATTGTTGTAGATAATGTAGCGCAAGAGCCATTCAGTTATATTACAACTGTTGGTTTATATAGTAATGCAGGTGACTTATTGGCTGTGGCTAAATTAAGTCGTCCAATTGAAAAGAATCCTACTAATGAATTGACAATTAGAGTTCGTTTAGATTATTAATTTAAATCAGAAATAATTTTGTTATTTTATAAAAATAAATAAGTATAATATAAAATAACGAAGGTTTATTGACTATGTCAATTATTAATTTAACTGATGCAACTAAAAGTTTTGAAGAGATTAAATTATCTCCTCAAAAGAATTTTAAGATTAAATCAACATATACAACTGATCATTATAATTTATTTGATGAAAATATTAATGATGCAAATGCAATAACAATCGGAAATTATCCTACCACAGGCTTTACAACTTATGGATTGGTTCCTTTATACTCATATAAAACTAATAGTTTGAAAGAAGTAGGAAGAGGTGGTAATACACAAGTCGCAACACCTAAAGTATATATAAATGAAGACAATAATAATATTTTTTTAAATAACTTATCAGATTTATCAAAAGTTAGACCTACTACAAATAATCAATTAGAACTTGATTCAAATTATTTTGGTGTTAAAAGACTTCAACAGGAATTAAAACCTTTTAGTAAAGTATTACATAAAAAAAGGATAATTAGAAATTTATATAATTCTTATCACTGTTTAAAAGATGCCAAATTTTCTCAACAATTTCACTATGGATTTTACAATTATAATTGCTTTAATTTTTTTAATGTTTTACCTGGAAATAAAATAAAAACACAATTCAAAGGTAATTTTAAAAATAAATCTCACAAAAACTCTTTAATCTATTCAAACGCTGATTTAACCGCTGATAATTTATCCAATAATCCAAAAATCGGATTAGGTACAGATAAAGATTTAACAATTAATTTTTGGATTAATCCTAAAAGAATGGCCATGATTGGAAAAAGATATAACCCTGGTTGTATTTTACATTTACCAAATATTATTTCAATCTATTTAGTTCCTGATAATACACAACTCAACGCTAATAATCAAGCAATTGAATTTAAAATATTGTGTCATTTAGGAAAATTTGCAAATATATTACCTGATAATGATATAATATCTGAATCGTTTGACCATTTTTTACTATCAAATGATAATCTATCATTAAATACTTGGCATAATGTGTCAATTGTTATCAATGATTATGATGTTAAATTGTACATTGATAACAATATTTCACAATGGCAAAATGCTGATAATAATTTAGATATTGCAGATTTAGAAATTGAAAAATCACCTGCCACAATTTTAACAATTGGTAATCGTTTAAATAATGAAGAAGATAATTTTTGGACAGTTAATAGAGAAAAATTAAAAAATAAATTTTTTAATAATACTACATTTTTAGAACAACATTTAAATTTACATGAAATCAATACATCGATGACAGAACAGATTGCTGATAATCTAATACAATGGAATATTGATATATTTGATACAATTGAAGAGGATTTTAATTATGCGTTACATTCTCAGGCATTAAATGCTGAGTTATATGGTTTAATGATTTTTAATAATGAAATTAATTTTGAACAACTTAAACAATATGCTTATGGAATTGAATCAATCGCCAATAATACATTTTTATCTTTTTATTTACCTTGCATTTATATTGCTGATTTAATTAAACGTAAAGGATATATTACTTTAGGTACGCGTGATGATATTGCCTATCGTTCAGTTGTCAATCCTTATTTTGCTCATAAAATTTATGGACATGAATTATCTATTGAAAGTTTCTCTTTAGATATTGTTAATTTACGTAAACCATATATCTTAGGAATGAATGGACAGGAATATACAAACGCTTTTTCTACAACCATGGGTAATTTTAATAATTCAGATAATTTAGTTTTAACAGATAAAATTAATTTAGTTACTGATTATTTTGCTAAACATAATACACCTAATCAATTATTAAATAAAGTCATGACTAGTAATTTAGCTTTATTTGATAATAACTTTTCTAATCAAAATTTTCAATTTGATAATATCATTTATCGAAACAACTTTATTTTACCTTGTGATAATGGCAAAACACAATTTAACTTAAACCCTATATTTGAATTACAAAAAATACAAGATTTAATTGGCGAAACCAATAATACTTTCTATCATCAAGCTAATCCTCATTTTGTAAAATTAGAAAATTTATATTATTCAAATAATGAATACTCTTATCAAACCCCTCAAAAATTCTTTGAAAATTCTATTGTTTATGACAGAATATATACTAATTCATTTATTAATTTAACACAAATTCCTGATAAACCTACGATTAATAACTTTATAAGTAGAACATTTTTAGACCAAAACGATATTTGTAATTTGCAACTAATTGGATATGACTTAATTAAAACACAAAATACTAAAGTAGGAATACAAAATTTCTTTACAAAATTAAAAGCTTTTACAGACAATAAACATTTATTAAGTAACTCTATTTTTAAGAACATTGATAGCAATTATAACGCTTCATTAAATACACCTGAAAATGTTGTATGGACAGCTAAATCATTTAATAATGAAAATTCTGTTTCATATTCAAAATATTTTAATTCACATTATAGCATTGAGGGTGATTTAGCTGAAACACATAGCGTTTTATTTGATATTTCAAATGTCTTATATTCATCTCAAATTAGAAATGAATTTATTCAAATTAATGATATTGATTTAGCAGGTAGTGGCGGTTCTTTAAATATTACGATTAAAGATAATGGTCAAGGTTTAATGTATCGTGCTGATTGTAATGGAAAACATGCGACTTGGGCACATTTAGGTCATGCTTTTTATTCTGATGGATTGGTCAATGTTTTACACCCAGGTTTAAACAATTTTGGTGAAAATAATTTTAATTTTGACTTAAAAGGTGAACATTCTTTATATGTAATGCAGATTGATATACCTGTTGAAAGAGGAGATTTTAATGTCTCTCAAAATAAATCTTATATTAAAGGATTAAAACCTTCAGCTAATTTATCTGATTTAGAAGAAACTGATTTTGTCTATGTAACTGGCGTCAATTTACATGATGAGAACCTGAATATTGTTGCGAAAGCTAAATTTGCTCAACCGATTGTAAAGAGATTAAACGATAGATATAATATTAGATTAAAGATGGATTTTTAAGAGATGATTTTAGGTTTAGATATTTCCTCGAGTATTGTAGGAATTTCAATTTTTAACGATGATAAAACTTTATATGATTTAAGATATGTTGATTTACGCAAAATTGACAGTTTCTTTAAAAAGGCTGATTACGTTCGAGCTAAATTAGAAGATTTGCGATGTGAATTAACACAAAATATTACTACAATTTCAGTTGAAGAATGTGCACAATCATTTCGTAAAGGTTTTTCATCGGCTCAAACTATTTCTACACTAGCAAGATTTAACGGAGTGATATCCCAGATTGCTTATGAGACATTCAAAGTTGAACCGTTATATTACAACGTCGTTTCATCACGCAAATCACTGGGGATAAAACTGGATAAATCTGGCTCCGTCGATACTAAAGAACAAATCGTCTCCTGGGTCAGTACGCAAGAACCACAATGGACTTGGCCTACTAAAACTTTAAGCCGCGGTAAAAACGCTGGTTCTACTATTCACGAAACTTTCTGTTATGACATGGCTGATGCTTATGTAATTGGAAAAGTAGCTTTAAATGACAAATGCAACAAACTTTGAAAAATATCAATTTTTAAAACAAATCTTACCTGTTCACAAATATAATAAAAACAAATTTGACATGGCAGTTTGGTGCCCTTTTTGTAATAATCCTAATCAACATAAATTGAAAATGATTTTAAATTTAGAAAAAGGCGTTTATCACTGTTGGGTCTGTAATGCTAAAGGCACTAGTATTCCTTGGGTTTTAAAAAAACTATCTCCTCAATCTTATGATAAATCATTATCCTATTTCCCCCATAAAAATCAATCTCAATCAGATAGCGAATGGAAAGATATTTTAAATGGTTTATCAGATGATATCCAAACTGAATCTGTTTTAAATACAACAACTTTACCGAATGGTTTTGAATTATGTGCGCTAAATCTAGAATCAAAAAATCCTGATGTTAGAGATGTTATCAATTATGCATTACGTAGAGGTTGTTCCGAACATAAAATGTGGATGTTACGTTTAGGTGTATCTCGAGACAGTAATTTCCATAGAATGTTAATTATTCCTTCTTTTAATCAAGATGGAGATTTAAATTTTTACACTTGCCGTAAAATTGATGCTAGCACGTTTGATGGATTCAAATACAAAAATTGTGAAGTTCCTAAAAAAAATATTGTCTTTAATGAATTATTGATTGACTGGAAACAGCCTTTGACATTAGTAGAAGGACCTTTAGATTTATTAAAGACTAATGATAATGCTACATGTTTATTAGGCAGCACCCTAGCTAAAGATAGCGCTTTATTTAAGAAGATTGTAGAAAACAAAACACCAATTGTTTTAGCATTAGATCAAGATGCTTACTCGAAAGCCTTAAGAATTGCACAAGATTTAATGTATTACGACGTAGAAGTAAAAATGATGGATACGTCAGGTGCTAAAGATGTAGGGGATATGGATGAAACTACTTTTAAAGAATACTATGATTTAGCTTGTAAAGTAGAGCAAGATGATTTATTATTAAATAAAATAAATGTGATTTAATTTCTTAAAATAATAGGATAGTTTATATATGAGTTTAAAGTGTCTGCATATTGCTGATGTACACTTTCGAGGTTTAAAAAGACACGATGAATATAGAATAGTCTTTACTCAACTTTTTAATAAAGCGAAAGAATTACAACCAGATTTAATTTTTGTTGGCGGAGATATTGTACATTCTAAAACGCAAGGTATCTCTCCTGAGTTAATTAATGTTTTAAATTGGTGGTTTACAGGTTTAGCAGCTATTGCACCTACTCACGTCATTCTTGGTAATCATGATGGATTAATCTTAAATCAGAATAGATTAGACGCAATTACACCTATTGTTGAAGCTTTAAACAATACAAATCTCTTTTTGTATAAGAAGAGTGGTGTGTATCCTACGGGTATTAAAGGCTATAACTGGGCTGTCTTCAGTTGCTTCGATGAAGAAGGCTGGGCAAATGTGCGTCCAGTTGATGGCGAGATTAACATAGCGACATTCCACGGCGCAGTCTATGGTTCTTTAACAGATATTGATTGGGAGTTGCATGGTGATGTAGATTTAACATTCTTTAAAGACTATGATTTCGTTTTTCTAGGTGATATTCATAAGCGTCAAATTTTAGATTTTGAACGTAGAATTGCTTATTCTGGTTCAACCATTCAACAAAATTATGGTGAAGAATTAGAAAAAGGCTTTCTCTTATGGGAAATTAATTCTAAAATTGATTATAAAACAACTTTCTATGCCTTAGAAAATCCTCATCCTTTCGTGACGTTAGAATGGCAAGATAATTTAGATAAAACCTTAGAATTATGCAATTCTTTTCAAAATGGCAGTCGTTTTCGTATTAAATCTAAATCAGCGTTAAATCAAAACGATGTAAAACTAATTCAAACATATCTTCGTGATAAGAAAAAAGCTAAAGAAATTGTTTTTAAGCATGAAGGTGTTGAGCAAAGTGTCAAGCATTTAGAAGAAACACGTAAAACTTTTAACATTTGGGATGCTGAGGCTCGATTGAAGATGTTAAAGAATTATTTCAAAGAAACTGTCAGCGAAGCACAATTAGTAAAAATTAATC
>JACCEC011481658.1_pt1 | contig 18986 bp, 16 predicted proteins | sample 7450121 | NCBI WGS metagenome assembly JACCEC01 (sample SAMN15323455, study PRJNA562643) | freshwater metagenome | isolation source: river surface water | place: USA:Blue River Watershed | collected 2017-08-18 | reverse complement strand
TGCTACAATCTTAGCCATTCAGGATTAACCGACTTTAACCGATTATTATACGAGGAATACAAAAGCTTAATGTTTGATAACGCCAAAACCACATACGCCTCTGATCAGGTGATCATCTCTGCCCCTGTAGATGAGAATACCAGCCGAGAAACTGCACTCGCCGCCGCACGAGCAGCCGATGATCGGAAAGCGGATAATATTCTGGTGCTGCGCGTATCAGAAGTATCTTATTTAGCCGATTATTTTGTCATTGTCACGGGTTATTCTCAAGCGCAACTTCGGGCAATTTATCAAGCGATTTCAGATCAAGTTGAATTAGAATTACAACGGCTTCCCTTGAGAATTGAAGGGCAAAATGATGGCAATTGGGTTTTAATGGATTATGGAGATATAATTATCCATATTTTGTTACCCGAAGAACGAGATTTCTATAAGTTAGAAGCTTTTTGGGGTCATGCTGAACGAGTCCATTGGCAATCCTAAATAGATGCTAAACCGGGTTTTTGTAGATCGTTTGTTGAGATTCAAAAATAGCAGAAAAACCCGGTTTCTCAGGATTTTATTTCTGTTGAGGAAGCCAGTGTTACTGGTTTGCTCTTTTTCTGATTTCAGTTAACAGCACACATCGCTTAATTGTCAACTGCAACAACCTTTTCAGCTATCACTCGATATATTTTTCGTCTTTATTGATTTTATTAACTATAGTTTTGGCAGACTAATGACTGAAGAAGCAAATTTTCATAATACAAAACATAAATTTATGTAAAATTAATACGGGAAGAAAAAATTAAGCGATTCCCCTAAAATAGAGATCAAAATTTTATTGTGTTGAGTATTAGGAGGATGTTAAGAATCCGTGTCAAGCCTAGATTACCGAGCAAAAGCTGCCTATCAACGGGGTATTAAATGGTTAATTGTTGCTACCTTATTTGCCGGAGGGAGTTTTGCGGCTACTAATTTGTATTATAAACTACAAAACTCTTCTGAGCAAGCAATAGCAGCAGGATTACAGAAGGTTGAATTGGGAAAGGTTGAAAATAAAATCAATGAAGGAGGAACCGTTGAATTAGGAGGACAACGCACGATTAAATCTCCCGATGAGAGTGCTGTTGCTGAGGTATTTGTCAAGACAGGCGATCGCATTATTGCAGGTCAACCTTTAATTCGTTTAAGATTCACAGAAGGGGAAAATCTCTTACAGAAACAACAGTTACAAATTCAAAAGCAAGAACTTGTAATTGAGCGCGATCGCCAAAAAGTAGAAGAAGCCAAAACTCAATTAAAAAGTGCTGAACTTCAGTATCAATATGATTTAGAACAGTATCAGCAGGAAGTTAAATCTAAAGAAATCACTCAACAAATTGATATCCAGAAAGCTCAAGCTAGGGTGGAGCGTCAAAAACAAAAAGTGATTGAAGCTCAACAAGATTTGGAGGCTTCAGAAGTAGAATTAAACAAATTAAATCTGCTTTTAGAACGAGGATTTATTGCTGAAGGGGAAGTTGATCAGAAAAAAGCAGATATTCGCAATCAACAAGCACAGCTACGGGATACTCAATTAGAATTAAAAGATTCAATCTCTGAATTAAATAAAATCAAAAATGATTTAATTAAGATTGAAAATAAACCCTCAAAAAATGATATAATTGAAGCTCAATCTCACCTCAAAGAAGCTCAATCTGGATTACAACAAAATTTAAGTCAACTTAATTTATTAAAAGTTGAATATCGAGAACAAACCTTAAAATTACAGGATAATCTTGTTACGTCTCCCTTGGATGGAATCGTACTGAATATTAATGTAAAACCTGGAGATGGGGTGAAGTTGGGGGATGATTTAATGACCTTGGGAGATCCTAGTCAAGAATTAGTTCAGCTTCAATTATCAACCTTAAACGCCAGTGAAGTTAAACCCAATCAAGTCGCACGAATTACAATGATTGGCCCTAATTCTCAACCCTTTGAGGGACGAGTTAAACAAATCAATTTACAAGCGATAACCGCCAATGATAGCAATAATCAATCCAATAGTTCATCGGGTCAAGCAACGGTTCCAGCAACCGTTCAATTAAACGAACCCACCGGAGTTTTAATCCCCGGAAGTCCCGTAAGTGTTGAAATTATTTTAGAGGAACAAAAAAACGTCATTGTTTTGAATACAGAACTAATTCAATCCCCAGAAGATTCACCCTTTGTCTGGAAATTAGACGCGAATCATCAAGCACAAAAGCAACCTGTCACTATCGGATTAAAAGGGTTAACTCAAGTTGAAATCAAATCCGGTTTAAAAGTAGGTGATACCCTGATCATTCCTCCTCCTGATAGTTCAATTCAACCCGGAACTCCAATTATTAAAGAAGAAGAGGAAAAGAATTCTGATTCGCAGAAATCCCAAAGTTAAGAACATCAAAACATCCCGATTACTTATTAGCCATTTCCCAGGAAGTATTTTCAATCAATTTGACAATCCCAATTCCGCCAAAATAAAGCCCTAAGATCGCACCTGCTAATAAACTTTGGGTTAAGGGATCTGTAGAGGGCGTTAACACAGCACCTAAGACGGCTCCTGCTAAAATTACATATCGCCAACCGGATAACATTTGTTCAGAAGAGACAATTTTTAAGCCGCCTAATATCGCTTGAATTACGGGAATTTGAAAAGCAATTCCGGTACAGAATAATAAAACCAAAACAAATTCAAAGTATTTTTCAATGGAAAAGAACTGTTCAACCACATCTCCTCCATAGTTAATAAAGAAGTTCAACGCTGCGGGAATTAACGCTACATAAGCAAAGGCTAAACCCAATAGAAATAAAACACTAGAACCTAATAAAGTTGGGACTAATAAACGTCGTTCTTTGCGCGTTAAACCCGGTAAAACAAACATGGTTATTTGATATAATATAAATGGAGTAGCCATCACTAATCCACTGTAACCCGCGACTTTTAAAGAAACAAAGACATATTCTCCAGGCGCTAATTGTACAAATTTAATAGCTCCGGCTGGACGTTCTAAAAGTTGTACAATAGGATTAACTTGGGTAAAACAACCAATAATAGCAATAAATACCGCAATCAAAGAATAAAAAATTCGTTGTCTTAATTCTTCTAAATGGTCAAAGATTGACATTTCCAATTCATCAGGAATTTCATCTAAATAATCTTTTTCTGCGTCTAACAGTTCATCCTGATTATTTTTTGATGAAATAACAGTTGTTGGATTCGACTTTGATTTTTGAGGATTATAATATTCAATTTGTGATAAATCCTGCTGCGGTACATCAACGGAAGTATCGAGAAGAGATGGATTTTCTTCTGCTCTCATTATTTCCGTTGGGATAGCATCTACAGATAAAGACACAGACTCATCTAATACAGGTTCTAAATTCAATAATTCTCCATCCTGGGAAATTTCATCAAGCGTAATATTCTGTTCCTCCTCAAAAGATGAAACAGCGTTAAGATTTTCATCATTTTGAGATAAAAATAGCTGATTTGAGTTAGATTCTGGTGTCTCAAAATTTGAGGAAGGAGTCATAATAATCAGTAATTTGTTTAGACTACAGTGTGCACTACCCACTCTCAAGAGATGGGAAAATTTGAGGACAAATCATTAATTTTTAGCAACCGTTTATTCTGTGTCAGAATTAAGATGTAAGATGAGATGTAACAACCACCAGGCGGAAACGGAGATGAAAAAAAGAATTAATATTAAATCCCCTGAAATCCCTTTATCATCTTCAATCATGAAAAGAATACAACGTTATCCTCTGCTATTTTTAGATATTTTAAAGCATCTGGGTCGTTCTTGGACAAGAAACAAGGTTTATAAACGAATGTGGCGAACCCTTCCTGTTGTCCTATTTACCTTCATGGTCATGGGAAATTTCGCGGGGTTGTCCGTAGGTCGTCCCAGTTTAGCAGAATCTACCCTTCCGATTAACCCATTAATGACTCGTTCTGTCAATTGGAATACCCAGGTTAACGACGTGGAAAAAAAATGGGAAGGAGATTATGAAACTTATTTTGGTAAAAATTTAACCGATAGCAAACTCACCGCTCCAGATATTGCTAAAATTTTAACTCAAATTGGAGAAAAAACGGGAACAAAACCTGCTGTTTTGTGGGTTGTTCCTGAACCCGAAAGATTAGTTTTAGTCTTAATTACCCCTGGAAAAGAACCCTGGGGTGAAATTCAATCAGATATTAAACAAGCACAATTAAAAGCCGATGTAATTCGTTTATATCAAGAAATCACTAATCCTCGAAAATTGTACAGCCGTTCCTATTTAGAACCTGCCCAAAAATTGTATAATACTCTCATTAAACCCTTTGAAAATCAGTTAAAAACTGAAAAAATTGATACTTTATTATTCTGTATGGGTGCAGGTTTACGAACCCTTCCCCTAGGGGTTTTACATGATGGAAAAAATTTTTTAGTTGAAAAATATGCTTTGACTCGGATTCCTGCCTTTAATTTAATAAATCTAAATTATGAATCCCTAAAAGATGCTTTAGTTTTAGCAATGGGAGCCTCAGAATTTAAAAATCACAATCCCTTACCTGCGGTTTTTTTTGAATTATCAACGATTGTACAATCTCAGCCCATTTCCCCAACAGCAACTCAGAATAATTTAGAACTATGGTTAGGAGAAGCATTTCTGAATCAAGGATTTACTATAGACAATTTGAGACGTCAGTTAGTCTCCCGGTTTTATGCTATTGTTCATTTAGCGACCCATGCAGAATTTAAACCCGGACAACCTGAAAATTCTTATATTCAATTTTGGGATAGTCAACTGAAACTGAATCAAATGGATCAGTTAAATTGGAAGAATCCACCGATTGAATTATTAGTTTTAAGTGCTTGTCAAACCGCCGTGGGGGACAAAGATGCAGAATTAGGATTTGCGGGATTAGCGTTTCAGTCAGGAGTAAAAACCGCTTTAGCCAGTTTATGGTATGTCAGTGACACTGGAACATTAGGCTTAATGAGTGAATTTTATCAACAGTTAAAAACAACGTCTACCAAAGCCAAAGCTTTACAAAAAACTCAAATTCGGATGTTAAAAGGAGAGGTGCGTTTACAACAGGGAGAATTATTATTATCTCGTGGTAAAATTTACTTAACCCCTGGAATAGTACAGGAAGTAAATGATCTTTCCCATCCTTATTATTGGGCTGCCTTTACATTAATTGGTAGTCCTTGGTAAAGTCATTTTACCCCTTAAAATTAAAACTGAACTTATGACTCAAACAATTTGGATTGCACGACATGGAAATCGAATTGATTTTGTTAATCCTGCTTGGTTTGATACCGCAGAACGACGTTATGATCCCCATCTATCTGATGATGGTCAAATTCAAGCCCAACAATTAGCTAATCGTTTAATTGGAGAAGGAATTACTCAAATTATTGCTTCTCCTTTTTTAAGGACAGTACAAACAGCGAATGCAGTTGCTGAATGTTTAGATTTATCGATTAAATTAGATTGGGGATTAGGAGAATGGTTAAATCCTGACTGGATGAGTTTTCCTGAAACTTTACCTCCAGAAATTTTAGCTCAAGAATTCCCTCGGATTGATTTATCTCATCCGATGGGTATTCCCCGTTATCCTGAAACTTGGAACGATTGTTTAAAACGAACTTCCCACACCGCCAAACATTTAGTTAATACGTTTCCCCAAGATCATTTATTATTTGTTGGACATAGTGCTTCAGTATTAGGAACAACCCTAGGATTAATACCCAATTTAAAAGAAACCGAGATTAAACCCTCGTTATGTTCTTTGATGAAACTGGTTCAAAACGGGGAAAACTGGGTACTAGAACTCAACGCTGATACATCCCATCTCACTCAAGCTGAAATGGTAATTCGGTTTAATTGATCTAACTTTCCCCTTAACTCCTCTGTTTTCAGGGAATAGGGGACTGATGCTGACTCCACTACTTCCTGGGAACGTTTAGTTGAACTTTCCCAACAAAGTATGGAATTAGCTCGACAGGTTGGAAATAATTATGTTTGGGTACTTATGAAATCTAAATCCTGTGATAGCTGTTGTAATGCTTCTCGAATTAATAAGGGTTGATATCCTAAATTAAACGCTTTAGAACTATTTAAAGAAACATCAGGGGGACGAGGCGCGGACATTTTTGTATCAGCTTGAGAACAAGGTGTAATTAAATGGGACGGTAGATTTAAAACTTCTGCCATAATTTTACCAAATTCATAACGGGAAAGACGTTCTCTTCCGCCAAAATGGAGAATTTTTTCAGTTGTTTCTAACGCTAATAATAATCCCTTAGCTGCACTATTTCCACTCACAGGGGTTCTAAATTCATCCATAAATAAACTAAGTTCTTTTCCCTGTTTTAAAGTTTCAATAAACGGTTGAATAAAACTGGTTGCATGGTCAGGAACATTGCCAAACATTAAAGGCATTCTACAGATTACCGTTTGAGGATAACGCTCTAACATTCCCTGTTCTGCTAATACTTTTTGTTCCCCATAATAACTCACCGGACAGACCGGATCAGTTTCGCTATAAGGTGCATTTAACCCATTAAAAACTAAGTCTGTTGACGTAAAAACACAAGGAATATTCAACTCGGCACAAAGATTAGCAATTTCTAGGGAAACTGCTACATTAATTTGATAGGATATTTCAGGATATTGTTGACAAAAATTAGGTTGAGATTGAGCCGCAGCATGAATCACGGCATCGGGTTTAATGTCTTGAAATAAAGTTTTGAGTGCTTGAAAATTTGTTAAATCACATTGAATAATCTTAATATTTAGAATCTCAATTTTTTTAGAATTGCTAATTCCATAAACTTGCCATTGACTTTGAGCAACCTGACAAAGATGCCATCCTAAAAAACCGCTTGCACCTGTAATTAATAGTTTATTCATAATAAATAAGACCACCTCAAATTTAGGGGAGCCTGCTGTTTACCTTCTCATAATTTTATATTATTTTTTGTGAACAAAATCAGTAAACCTCAAAAACTCGGATAAAATTGAAATTCAAGGATCACCTGAAATGGCATTTAGCCAACTGAAATAAAAATTGTTATTTTAATCATTAATCCCCATGAACGAACTGACACTCGCGTGGACAGAAGCAGGTCAGTCCCGCACTCAAATCTTAAATGATCAACACCCCACAAAACATTCGGGAACCATCCGCATCGGACGAGATCCAATGCGCTGTGATCTCGTATTATCTCATCCAACGGTATCGGGATTACATATTGAAATTTTCTTTAATAAAGCTGAACATAAATTTTATGTCAGAAACTTACGAGAAACTAATCCTCCCTTAATTAATCATCAACGGTTAATTAAGGGTGAAATTCCCTTAATAGCTGGAAATGTTCTCCAATTAGGAGAACAAAACCTTAAAGTGATCGCTATTTCTTTAACACCCTTATTAATAGCACCAACCCTCTTATTTTTACCTAATGAACCTCCGCCAAAACCCACTGTTAATCAAAATCCTGTACAATATGGTTTACAATGTCCTAAATGCCAGCACGTTTCCTCTTATCAACAATTAAATTCAGGGTGTCCTTGGTGCGGAACGTCTTTAGCAGCAGCAGTTAGTGTGGTTTTATCTACTGAATATTAACTTATAGCCTCGAAATTTAAACTAATAAAAAAATGCAAATTCGATTAAGTTGCCAAAACTTAGAAACAGGAGAATGGCGAACCCCTGTTTTAACACCTCCCATTGCATTAGGACGAGTTTTTGAACGAATGCCTTCTACGGTTAATGGAGAACGGGTTTCTCGGCTAGTTTTAGAAGGAGAAAGAGTCTCCCGTTTTCATGGGTTAATCACTTGGGAAAACGGACAGTTAATGTTAACTGATACAGGGAGTCACAATGGTATTCTAGTGAATGGAATGACTCAAACCCGATGCCTTCTTGAAGACGGGGATTGTTTACAAATTGCTCATTATAATATTACCCTATATTTCATTAACAATAGCTTAACAAATTTCTATCAAAATGTTCCTCCAAATGCTGTTAATCCACCAATACAATTACCGACTGTTTCTGTCTCTCTTTCAGGAAAATCAACAACAAATCAAGCCAGCTTTCCGCCTCAATCTTTTTTAGAGTCTTCGCAAGTTTCTCTGCAACAATTACAAGCCAATGGATTACCTATTGATGAAATTACCTATCTAACGATTGGTGCAGGATTAGGCAGTTTTATTTGGGTTGATCTGTTAAGAATTTATGGAGTAAAAGCTGATCAAATTATTGCATTAGGAATGGAAAATAAACCCTATACTCGTTATCAACAGTTATGTTTAAATTCCCAAATTCCTGCCCATGAACGGTTACGTTCTAACTCAGATTCCTGTCCTGATAATATTTGGGGATGGCCGAGTTATGCTCTCAGAGAAGCTTATGCAGAAGCGCAACAAGGGCAATTTTTAACAGGATTAAAACTCCTATGGCAAGTGTTTGCAGAACCCACCTTTGCTCAAACTTATACCCCCTGTTCAGGTAATGTATTTAATTCAATTGATCGAGAAATGAATCGCATTCAATGGTCAGAAATCTATCGTTATGGACGAGTGAAAAGTATTCGTCAAACCACTGATGGACGCTATGCAATCGCCTATTCTCGCTCTACAGAAAACCGCCGAGAACATGGCTTTATCATTGCCCAATATGTTCACATTGCTACCGGATATCCAGCGATTCAATTTCTCCCCGATTTACAACAGTATCGAGAACAAACGAAGGATTTTAAAACCGTTGTTAATGCCTATGAAAATCATCAACATATTTATGATAAATTAGAACAATCAGGAGGAACAATTATTATCCGAGGTCGAGGAATTGTCGCTTCCCGAATTTTACAACGTCTTTATGAAGCGAGACAGAAACATTCTCAAATCCAAATTTTACATTTAATGCGATCGCCAAAAGCCCAAGGAAATCAATATAAAAAAGCCAGAAGAACCGTTGAAAATCATTTTGAATTTCAACCCTTTAACTGGCCGAAAGCTTGTTGGGGTGGAGATTTACGCCAACAATTAGAAGCAGCTACCCCCCAAGAACGGTTAAAACTATTAGACCAATGGGGAGGAACGACGACTGCTAACCGTAAAGACTGGCGAAATATTGTTAATCAAGGACTTCGCCAAGGGTGGTATCGCATTATGTTTGGAACCGTTGAACGAGTCGAACCTACCCCGGACGGTCGCACGTTAACCACCATTCGAGAACAACAATTAAGAGCTAATCTTCAGTTAGAAGCCGATTTTATTATTGATGCTACGGGATTAGATGCAAAAGTCAATACAAATCCCCTATTAAATGATTTAGTCACCCATTACAATTTACCCTTAAATGCCTTGGGACGTTTGAGTGTTGCGAATGATTTTGAATTAGTTGAAATGCGGAATTCTAACGTTCCTGGGAATATTTTTGGCGGTCGAATGTATGCCTCCGGTACGATTACGTTAGGAGGGCCGTATGCAGCCGTTGATAGTTTTTTAGGATTACAATATGCGGCGTTAGTTTCGGTTGAAAATTTAACTTCGATTTCCGCCCCAGGCTTACACAAATTGACCGGATGGCACTCATTATGGCAATGGATTAAATGGGTTAATAATCAACCGCCAAGCTAAAAAATCAGACTCATAATAAAACTTAATAAAAATGATTCAGACTGGCTATATCATCAATGATTTCCAAACCGATAGTAGTCCCAATTTCTTAATATGACAGAGATCACAAAATTTTTTCGGAAATATCACCTATCCCAATATCTATCAATCACCACTCAAACTAGATAAACAGGGGATGATAAAGATGTCGAGTTCAATCCCTAACCATGATGCCTAACCTTAATCTTTTACCCGGTGCAATTATCGAAATGGTCGCAGCCACCTCTCACACCCATTGCTTAACCCAAGCTGACCGCTACGGCTTGATGGCCGCCATTTTAGATGAATCTTTATCAGATGAAGACCGCAGATGTATTGATCGGATGTTACGGGCACTGCTTCGAGGAAAAATCCAAATCGTCAATGAATTTTCGACAGTTGCTTAAATTACCTCACGCCTAAAATAGAAGCCTGTTTTGTGAACTCGACACCCTCAAAACAGGCTTCTATTTTTGTAGCAGGGAAAGGACTGCTAACAACCTAAGTAAAATTAAAGAGATCATCATTGTGACTGAATATGTTTCCGAGTTTTCTACCTCCATCTGTACAGCAGTTAACAGAATCTACATCGATCGCCTTTGCCCAAAATCTCCAATACGAAGCAATTTCGACCCCCCTACGAGATGAACCCATTCAAACCGTTTATATTCGTCAAGGAACAGGAGGAACACCGATTTTATTAATTCATGGATTTGATAGTTCGTCCTTTGAATATCGGCGATTATTACCCTTATTAGCTACAGAACATGAAACCTGGGCGATGGATCTTCTAGGATTTGGATTTACAGAACGTGGGGCAGAATTTCTGTTTAATCGCTCGGAAATTGCCACCCATTTATATTCATTTTGGAAAACTTTAATTGATCAACCTGTTATTTTAGTCGGTGCATCCATGGGGGGTGCAGTTGCGTTAGATTTTACCTTACGTTATCCTAACGCGGTGAAATCCATTGTTTTATTAGATAGTGCTGGTATGAAACCGGGGCCAGTCATGGGTAAATTTTTATTACCTCCGTTTGATTATTTAGCAACAGAATTTTTACGAAATCCTAAAGTTCGTCAAGCTATTAGTGAAAGTGCTTATTTTGATAAAACCTTTGCGTCTTTAGATGCTCAACGTTGTGCTGCCTTACATTTAGAAGTGTTGGGCTGGAATCAAGCATTAATTCGGTTTAGTAAAACAGGAGGATATGGAAAATTTGGCAATCAACTTGATCAAATTCAACAAAAAACCTTGATTTTATGGGGAGATCATGATAAAATATTAGGAACTCAAGATGCTTACAAATTTGAAAAAGCCCTTTCTAATTCCCAATTAATTTGGATTAAAAATTCCGGTCACGTTCCCCATTTAGAACAACCGCAAATCACAGCCAAACATATTTTAGAATTTGTCAAATAAACCTGCAACAAAAAACCCGGTTTCTTCAAGAAACCAGGTTTTTAAATGACTATTCTAACGGTCAACAGAACCCATAATAATATCGATACTGCCGAGAATTGCTACGACATCCGCCACTTTTTCTCCGCGAACTAATTCTGAGAGAATTTGTAAGTTACAGAAGTCCGCAGCCCGAATTTTGAAGCGCCAAGGGAACACATTATCATCCCCGATGATATAAATGCCTAATTCCCCTTTGCCACTTTCAATTCGCACATAATGTTCCCCTTTGGGAATTTTGAAGGTCGGGGCAATTTTCTTACCAATAAATTGATAATCAAAGGCATTCCATTCGGATTTCGGCCCCTCCATCATCCGTTTTGCTTCTAAATTCTCATAGGGGCCACCGGGTAAAGCCTCTAAGGCTTGATACAGAATTTTAACCGATTCCCGCATTTCCCGAATCCGCACTAAATAACGCGCTAAACAGTCTCCGGCCGTTTCGTAGTGAACATCCCAGTCTAACTCGTCATAACATTCATAGTGGTCAACTTTGCGTAAATCCCACTTTACCCCAGAGGCGCGTAACATCGGGCCAGATAACCCCCAGTTAATCGCTTGTTCACGGGTAATGACCCCTAACCCTTCAATTCGGCGTCGGAAAATCGGGTTATTCGTAATTAACCGTTCATATTCATCAATTTTGGGGCCAAAATAATCGCAGAAATCTCGACATTTATCCACCCAACCATAAGGTAAATCGGCGGCTACCCCCCCAATACGGAAATAGTTATTATTCACCATCCGGTATCCCGTCGCGGCTTCCCAGAGGTCATAAATTAATTCTCGTTCGCGGAAAATATAGAAAAATGGAGTTTGAGCACCGACGTCAGCCAAGAACGGGCCAAGCCACAATAAGTGATTAGCGATGCGGTTAAGTTCCAGCATAATCACCCGAATATATTGGGCTCGTTTGGGAACCTTCACTCCTGCTAATTGTTCGGGTGCGTTGACCGTTACCGCTTCATTGAACATTCCGGCTGCATAGTCCCAACGACTAACATAGGGAACGTACATCACAACGGTACGATTTTCGGCGATTTTTTCCATACCGCGATGCAGATAGCCAATGACGGGTTCACAGTCCACCACATCTTCCCCATCCAGGGTCACAATTAACCGCAAGACCCCGTGCATGGAGGGATGGTGTGGCCCCATGTTCAAGACCATCGGTTCTGTGCGGGTTTCTATTCTGCTCATAATCTTATCTGTGTTCCCTAACGCGGATTTATTGCTTTCTTGGGATTTTTTTTGAATTGTTTAATATTATAGGAACAGTTGGATTGTCTGAGATCGCAGCTTTGACAAAAAATACTCAAGGGCGGTTTGTCCCTACCTACTTTCCCAGAAACCGGGTTTCTCAACACAAATTTTGATTTTATCCCTTAAATTAGCTGGGAAACCCGGTTTCTTAGGTTCTGTGCAAAAGTCCTTAACCCGTTACTAATCTGACTCAATTAGCTCTCTCATCAAGTATTGAAGCGAAATATAAGGAAGCTGTCCAAAATTCTGTAGTTGCGAAATTAAAAAGAAATCATAATGTTTGTCAGCTATCTACAGAAACATTTACTAATGATGATGAGAAGCACGTACATCATATTGAAGGACAGTCTGAAGATCCGTCATTAGCTAATGATGAAAAAAATTTAATTGTAATTAAAGGAAGGATACATATAGACTATCATAACTGGATAAATATGCAACAATTAGCTACCAATAGGTACACTTTAAAACAATATGCCGTTAAAAATAATTACTCTCTGGCAGCCCTATAGAGTAACCAAATAAGATTGCTTTATTCATTAATGAATAACCATTCTATAGCAACAGTTGGATTGCTTGAAATCGCAACTAAAGAGGGTTGGAAAACCCAACCCCTACGATAAAATATTACAACCTCGGCGCGGATTGCTATATTCTATTTCCAACCCGCTCGATCCATAATTTGAATCGCATTAGCATTAAATTTCCCATAAGCGGAAACATTCATGGGATCACTTTTAAAAGTGCCATAAATTGCCAAAACTGGAGAAACAGGAACATTAGCAACGGCGGGATATTCAAAAGCACTTTGAGCAAAAATCTTTTGAGCTTCTGGACTCGCTAAATACTCTAAAAATTTAATCGCTCCAGCTTTATTAGGAGCATTCTTAACCACTCCAGCACCACTAATATTCGTGTGGGTTCCCTGAGCTCTTTGGTTGGGAAAAAACACCCCAACTTTACTAGCGATCGCTTTATCTTCTGGTTTTTGAGACCCCGCTAAACGCGCAACATAATAAGTATTAGCTAGAGTTAAATTCCCAACACCCGCCGCCACAGCTTTAATTTGAGATACATCATTTCCTTCCGGGGGTCTAGCAAAATTACCAACAAATCCTTTGACCCATTTTTCTGCATTAGCCGTTCCACTTTCTCCAATCATGGAAGCCACTAAAGATTGATTATAAATATTATTAGAAGAACGAGCCAGTATTTTTCCCTTCCATTTCGGATTGGTTAAATCTTCATAGGTAGAAAGTTGAGCCGGGTTGACTTTTGCTTTATTATAAACAATTACCCTTGCGCGTTTAGAAAAGCCAAACCAATGACCGTTAGGTTCTCTTAAATTAGCGGGAATTGCTTGATTTAAAACATTGGAAGAAATCGGTTGAAAAATTCCCTGTTGTTGCGCTCTCCAAAGGTTTCCCGCATCAACGGTAATTAAAATATCTGCGGGACTATTGGCACCTTCGCTTTTAATTCGTTCGACTAATTCCTCCGCTTTTCCTTCAACAATATTGACTTTAATTCCTGTCTTTTTTGTAAAGCTTTCATAGATTTGATTATCGGTATCGTAATGACGGGCGGAGTAAACGTTAACCACTTGGGGGTTCGCATGACTACGCTGCATGGGACTAATCCCGCCCACAGCGACTACGGCTAAGGCTGTTCCCAGGGTCAGAACTGCACGTCTAGTGATGTTTTTCATGGCTGGAGACAAAATTTCCTTTAATGCAACTCTTTTTCAAGAAGATAGGATAGCATTAATGCTAGTTATTCTCAATAATTGTTTTTGTACAACAACTATGGTAATATATGCAATTTTTGAAAATCCCCCTATAAATCGGCTTCATGGCAATTGCCTCAATTCCTTGATCGGGGTCAAGTTCAGTCTCCATCGATAATTTAATGAAGTAATTTCTTGATATTTTGTCTTTTAAGACAAATTCTATTGAAAATAATCATCAAATATACCCAAACAAAAAATATCCCTAGTGTCCAAAAACAACCAGGGATCATGAACCGGGACATCAGCCCCGGAAAATATGAGGAAAATTCAAGTTAGTCACAATCGAGTGTATCGCGGGTATTGCGTCCTGTAACCGGGTTAGTTCCCGTTGCAACTTTACAGAGGGTCAGTTGAGCATCCCGGCGTAACATCACATCGGTAAAATCGGCCCCTTCAATGATGGCCCCTTCAAATTCAGCGTTATAGGCATAAGCACCTTCAAGGATAGCGTTCTTGAGGTTGGTTCGCCGAAAACGGGCCATATCCAAGGTGGAATTTCTCAGATCTGCACCTTCGAGATTGACATCTTGGAGTTTCGCCCCAAATAAACTGACTCCATGTAAATCAGTATGGCTAAAGTTACTTCCCCGTAAATTGGCAAAGTCAAATTCGGAGTCCGTTAATACTTGGCCAGAAAAATCGGCATTTAATAAGGTACGCTTTTCATAATTTTCAGCTAAGGCGGATGGGGTTTTCAGTAAAGTTAGAAATATCCAAGCACTCAGGATCACTAAAACCCCAAGGGTTTTTAAGGGTGAGACACTCCTCCAATTCATATTCTCTCCGGGCTCAAAAATAAACTTAATATAACTTAATATTCTAAGGGAAATAGGATAAAATGTTGACAGACAACCGATAACCCCCATCTATGTCGAAAGCAATTGGTTCTTTAGGGGAACAATTAGTCAGCCATTGGTTAGAAAATCAAGGTTGGCAAATTTTGCATCATCAATGGTATTGTCGATATGGAGAAATCGATTTAATTGCGTTACAGAAGGAATCAAAAGATCTGCCTATTTTAAGTTTTGTTGAAGTTAAAACTCGCAGTCAACGGAATTGGGATCAGGGCGGACGATTAGCGATAACCTCTAGTAAACAAGCAAAATTAATTCAATCGGCGGAATTATTTTTAAGCGACTATCCCGATTTTATTCAATATTATTGTCGGTTTGATGTGGCTTTAGTTCGTTGCGATCGCTATCCCCATTCCCCCTCGACCGGAATCTGTGAGGATATTTCCACGTTTCCTAATATGATAAAAGTCGGTCAACCTTTCTCCCTAAATGGCTACCGACTTCTATTACAAGATTATATTGAATCCGCCTTTAGCTAAAGACTTAAACTTAATTCAAGCTAAGGCTTCAGGACAATAGCCTAATCCTCTGACAAATTGAGTTTTAAAAGATTCCACATCTTCCCGATTGGGAATGCCATGAGACACAACAGCCACTTGGTAACGACGCATCACACTGAGGGGGGATTGACCTGTTTCTAAGCCCCAAAGGGCCATTAAAATTCGCATATCGGGTTCGTAGGGAATACCCAACTCGTGCATAAATGCTCTAAAATCTCCGTGTTCTTGGGGCGTGAGATATTGACGCATTTTGATCTTAACAATCCAGCCATCAATTTGATGAATCACCGTAATAAACTGAACGGGAAGAGATTGATGTGAACGTAAAAAGTCGATCACCCGAAGTGTGAGGCTTGTATTGGCAAGGTAGTAGAGGTATTCCATCAGTCATCTCCTGCATGATTGTCCCGCCTGTTTGTTGCTCAACTCCAGCCCGGAACCCTGCAACAAAGAGTAATAGGAGTGGTCTTTTTGATTCTTTTCTCAAGCCCGTTGATCCCGGTTTGAGGTCAAAGCAAGGCCAAAAATAATGCAACCTTTTGTTAGTAGGCAGCATAACCCTATATTTATATATTGCCTAGATTAACAATGATAAGATAGGGGAAAAGCACCCGATTTCCTATGGGGGATTCTACCCAAATTCAACCTCAAGAATTCCTAGGGAATAGAACAGAGGGTATTAAAATCTCAATAGGGATCTGTGAAGATCAGTTCATCCCCTCCCCGGAAAGGGACTCAAAAATCATTCATTGGTCAAGGATTATTAACAGAGAATGGATCAGTTAGATTATTGGTTAGAAAGCTATAACTATGAGCTTCCAGAGGAACGCATTGCTCAAAATCCAGTGATACCGAGGGATCATTCTCGTTTGTTAGTGATAGATTCCCCAACCTCTCATCAGCATTGTCTGTTTAAAAATTTACCTGAATTTTTACAACCCGGAGATTTATTAGTTCTGAATAATACCCGTGTGCTTCCAGCCCGCCTTTATGGGCGCAAAAGTAGCGGTGCGGTGGTGGAAGTTCTGTTATTAGAAGAAAAACAGCATCATTGTTGGTTAGCATTAGTCAAACCGGGTAAACGATTTAAACCGGGATCTGTGATTGAGTTTGAACCCAATTCTATATCAAAAGCGGATTTTCAGGAACAGAAATTACGGGCAACGGTATTAGATACAGACAATGAAACTGGGGGACGGTTATTAAAATTTGAACTTCCTGAAGGACAGTCTTTAATTCCGCTTTTAGAACAGTTTGGGAATATTCCATTTCCACCTTATGTCACCGAAACAGAGGCGTTACCTGAACAATACCAAACCATCTATGCAGAATGTTCAGGGGCTGTCGCTGCCCCCACTGCGGGATTGCATTTTACAGAAGAATTATTTCAATGTTTAGAACAAAAAGGAATTGATAAAACCTTTTTAACTCTGCACGTGGGTGTGGGAACCTTTCGACCCGTTGAAGTAGATAATATTACTCAACATCAAATGCACGGAGAATGGATTGAAGTTCCAGCAGAAACCGTTGAAAAAATTGAAAAAACTAAAGCTTCTGGAGGGAGAATTATTGCGGTGGGGACAACAGTAGTCCGAGCTTTAGAAGGGGCTGCCAACGAAGGATTTTATCAAGCTGAATTTTTCCCAGAAAATCCCAAGAAATCTACCTTAAAAAGCTATTGTGGGAAAACAAATCTTTATATTTATCCGGGCTATAAATGGCAAGTTATTGATGGATTAATTACTAATTTCCACTTACCAAAATCAAGTTTATTAATGTTAGTTTCGGCATTAATTGGACGAGAGCGACTCTTGAGTGTATATCAAGTAGCATTAGAAGAACCAGCCAATGAGTTCGGACGACAATATCGATTTTATTCCTTTGGGGATGCCATGTTAATTTTACCCAAATCTGTGTTAAATTCAGATCGGTTTTAAAAGACCCACCCGGAGCTTTGATAGAATTCAGAACGGGGGTAACTTTTGACAAATACCCCCGTTCCCCAAATGAACTAGAAAAATTAACATCAGTAAATAATAGCTCTGACCTTGCAATAATTCCTGAATAATTGGGAATCATGAAAAGTAAAGATTAGATCGCCAATAATCAACGATCTAACGGCGAGAAGTTGTGGGTTAAAGATTAGCCACTTCCTGTTTTAACGCGCATTGGTGGATATTTCCCATTGAGTCGAGTGGTGCGAACGGTTTCCTCTTTCAGAATTTCTAAATTAAGACGATAGCCAACATTCCGAACAGTTTGAATTAAATTAGGTTGGCGAGGGTCAGCTTCTACTTTTTTCCGTAACGATAGAACATGAGTATCAATCGTGCGAGGATTATCAATAGAATCCGGCCATGCTCGTCGCAATAATTCTGAACGACTCAACGGTTCTCCGCAAGCTTGTGCGAGAACATAAAGCAGACTGTATTCTTGGGGCGTTAGTTCAATTAATTGACTGTGTAAACGAACTCGACGTTGTACCAAGTCAATTTTGAGTGCTCCATAATCCAAAGTTGTTGGCGGAACAATGGTGCGACTACGGCGCATCAAAGATTCGGTTCTGGCTAAGAACTCCTGCATTCCAAAGGGTTTTGCCAAATAGTCGTCAGCACCCGCTCTCAAGCCTCGGACAATATCCGATTCCGTTGTGCGGGCCGACAACATCAGAATTAACGATTGTCGTTGCTGCTGAAGCCATTGGCAAAATTCAAAACTATTCCCCTCTGGCAATTCAGCATCCAAAATCACTAAATTGGGTTGATGAGCATAGAAGATATCCCTTGCATGATGCAAATCACCCGACTGATAAACCGAGTAACCAACGTGCTGTAAATGCCAACCCAAGAGTGATCGTAAATGCGGGTTTCCTTCAATAATTGAAATACAAGCAGATCCCACGGATACGAGCTTCCTTCATCAATATTGAATTCAAGGGTAACAGGGTAATCTTTCTGATTTTGTAGCTCCTGTTACTCTGTCAACAGCAGATTTCCTCAAAACTATTAAGACTCTCAAAAGAAGCTCAGTTCCCTGGCAGAAGAAGTTAAGATAAAGCGAGTTAACATAGAGATAGACCAGTCAATTGTCCCCTTAGTCGTTCCTAACCTTGCTAGTCAGTTTGGGAATAGCTCGGTGATTAAACCCTTAATAAAATGATCGGATGGCGAACCCATCCCGCTTGAATCTAGTAGTCACTACTCAAACCCTATTAAAACTATGCTTCAGGACACATTAACAATTCGCCATTACCAAAAACTCACCGACGCCCTCGTCGAGATGTGGAATCGAGGTTATCGCTATGATGATCTCAGGTTATATTTGGACGGTTATTTGGCGGCACTCAGACACACGAACACCTTAGAACCCTATCTCATTAGTCGTTTGGAGGAAGAAACCACTCGATACATTTACGATCCCTCGAATTTTGAAATGCCGATGCCTCAACC
>JACCEC011668274.1_pt1 | contig 18987 bp, 22 predicted proteins | sample 7450121 | NCBI WGS metagenome assembly JACCEC01 (sample SAMN15323455, study PRJNA562643) | freshwater metagenome | isolation source: river surface water | place: USA:Blue River Watershed | collected 2017-08-18 | reverse complement strand
TCGGACTCAGTTGAAACTGCGCCTGCGTGTAAGACTCGCTCGGTTGGCGGTTCTGGTTGTAGTTGTATGAAATCGGAAGCTGAACCATCGGTTTCAGCCTGACCTGAATGCTGTGTGCAACTTTGGCCGCGTGCGTCATCGTATCTTCGTCATCGGCCAATGCCGCTGAGCCGTGCAACAACACAGCACATCCGATGAAGCCGCCCACTAGCTGGCAACAGACCGATGAATCCCTCCGAAACATACGGCTCCAGATCATTTGTAATTCTGTGTTTCTACCGAAGTTTTAACCGGTAACAGATTGCAAGCAAGGCAAACCAGCCGGGCAATAGGTACAAGGCAATGCGTGTCACACCATCAAGTGACAGTGCATATATCACTAGCAAAAAGAAGGCTAGAACGACATAGGGCATCACCTTGCTCATGGGCATCTTAAAGACGGAATGCGCATGCGCTTCTGGATAGCGCCTTTGATAGACCAGATGCGCCCATATAATCATCGTCCAAATAAAGATGAAAATTAATGCGGCGACGGCACCGACCATTTGGAACGCTTCCATCATGGAGTCAACCGCCGTCAGAATCACCGACACAAAAAACATCAAGAGCGTTGCCAGGAATACGCCACCTGCCGGAATCTGATGACTGCTCAGCTTCCCGAAGATGGCAGGCGCTTTATGGCTCTGGGCTAACCCATACAGCATACGGGATGTGGCGAAGATGCCGCTGTTGCTGGATGACGTTGCTGAACTCGCCACGACAAAATTAATCAGCGACGCGGCACTGGCTAACCCCACCAGGGAGAACATCCCAACGAAGGGACTGTGCTCTGGCGATATGTCCACCCAAGGCGTAACCATCATCATGACGGTCACTGTGCCAATATAGAAAATCAGAATTCGCCAGGGAATCTTGCGAATGGCATCGGGGATCATTTTCTTAGGATCCTTGGCTTCAGCCATCATCGTGCCGATGATCTCCATGCCGGCGAACGCAAAGATCGTCGTTTGTAACCCCGCCATCACACCCGCAAAACCATTCGGAAAAAAGCCGTTATGTGTCCATAGGTTAGCGACACTGGCTTTGGTGCCATCGGGCGAGACAAACCCTGTTACCGATAACCACAGGCCAACAACAATCAAGCCGACAATCGCAATAACTTTGACAATGGCCAGCCAGAACTCAAGTTCGCCAAATGCCTTGACGGTCAATAAATTGATGCTTGTTAAAACAAAGATTGTCGCCATCGCTGAAATCCAGGGCGAAAGCTCGGGCCACCAGAACGAGGCATAACCGGTAATCGCAATAATTTCTGCAATCGCTGCAACAATCCAGGCAAGCCAGTATGACCACCCCACAAAAAAGCCTGCCTGCGGACCAAGAATATCTTCGGAAAAATCAACAAACGACTTGTATTCCAAGTTATGCAGCAACAACTCACCCATGGCCCGCATCACAAAGTAGAGCATGAGTCCCGTGATTGCATACACAAGAATGACTGCCGGCCCAGCAACAGAAATAGTTTTCCCAGAACCCATAAATAGTCCGGTGCCAATACAGCCACCGATGGCAATCATTTCTATCTGGCGCTGGCCAAGGCCACGATGCAACTGTTCTTGATTTTTCATTGGCCTATTTTATCGGCGTGGGTACGAAAACGGACGAACAATCTGTTGTTGTGGTGATCAACGCGCGATGGCGCGCAGCCCCATCAACCGCATCGAGCTTTAGGCCAGAATATGTCTATGTAATATTTTGCACCCGATATGTTGCGCCGCACAATCTGTACTACAATCTTCTTAGAAATTCTAGTTCAACAACATAAGGAGACACACATGAATAAGACCTTTAAAACTGAAGACCTGATCGCCGCTAACAGCGCTGCACTGGCACATTTCCAATCGGTTGCTAACACAGCTCTGGCCGCTGTTGAGAGCCTGGCCGCACTGAACCTCGGCTTTGCCCGTGAGTCGCTGGAAAACTCTTCCAAGAATACGCACGCCGCACTGGGCGCCAAGACGCCACAAGAGGTTGCTGCGCTTCAAGCCAAGGCCATTCAACCGGCTGCTGAAAATCTGGCCACTTACACCCGTACCGTTTACGAAATTTCGACCGGTGCCGCTAAGGAAATCGCCGATCTGATCAAAGGTCAATTTGACCAGCTGAACCAAGCCGCCCAAGAAGCTGCGCTGAATGCAGCCAAGGCTTCGCCGTTCGGCGCCGATGTCGCGCTGGCTGCTGTCAAGCAAGCAGTTGCCGCTGGTAACACTGCCTACGAAAATTTCAACAAGGCCTCCAAGCAAGCGACTGAAATGGCTGAAGCCAACATCGCCAAAGCAACTGAAGCGGCTGTACGCACCACCAAGGCCAAGTAATTTCTAGCCTCGCCTCCTTCGGGGAGCGAAAAGCCCGTTGCTGACGCTGTCACAACGGGCTTTTTATTTTGGTAAAGTGGATGTCTTTATTGAATGCGTCAACCTTCCAGAAATCGCTGCTCTGAATGCCTCTCAAGCTCACGATACGTTTCTCTGCATGCTGCTGGCTCTGGCTGGGCTTTAATCCCTCGGTCAGCGCGCAGGAAATCGAGCCGCGCACTTATTCGAATGCGCCGATTGGCATCAACTTCATCGGCCTGGGGATCACACAAGCACAAACAAGCAACTACACGCTAAACAGCCAGGCACTGAGCTATAACCACATCTTTGATTTTTTTGGTCAATCTGCCAAATTCAATGTGGTGACACCGTATGCCGAGGTACACGGCACGGCGAAATCAGGCAATCAAGTGGTCAACGTGGCTGCACAAGGATTTACGGATCCGGTGATTCGTGTGGCTACTAATTTATACGGCGCCCCCGCACTTACGGCAGAAGAGTTCAAGACCTACGTGCAGGATTTGATTATCGGCGCCAATCTGGCAGTGCTCATTCCCTGGGGCGAATATCACAGCAACCAGGTGCTCAACGTCGGCGCCAATCGATCCTTTATTCAACCTGGGCTAGGTGCTTCGCAAGCAGTTGGGCCGTGGCGCTTTGAACTTGCCAGTGATGCAACCTTCTTCTCTAACAACAATAACTATATGGGCGGCAACACGCTCTCTCAAAAACCCATTTATTCAACCACCGGCCACGTGATTTACTACTTTCCTTCTTCGGCCTGGATTTCGACGGATGTCACTTATTACTCGGGTGGACAAAGCGCCGTTAACGGCACGATGCGCAATCACTCGCAAGAAAACTGGCTGATGGGCGCTACGCTGTCGATCCCAATCAACAAGCGTAACGCCATCAAGTTTCACGGCAGTGAAGGCACTTACAGCAACCCCCACAAAAACTACACGCTCTATGGCATCGGCTGGCAATACCGCTGGGGGCCTGGTACCTGAGCACGCCTCATGCAGCTAGGACGGGGTAGTCTGTATACCCTTCTGCGCCACCGCCGTAGAGCTTGTCGGCACGGAGCTCATTGAAGGGCAGGTCATCCTGCAGACGACGCACCAAATCGGGTGTGCTGATAAACGGACGGCCAAAGGCCACCAGATCGGCATGCCCACTTTCTACCGCAAGCAGCGCTTCATTACGCGTGAAGCAATTGTTCACCATCCAGGCCCCTGCAAACAGGCGGCGTAACGCGTCGTAGTCAAAGGTGCCGGCATCAACGTCACGTGCACTACCCGTTTCTCCCTCAATGACGTGCAGGTAGGCCAGACCTAGCGGCGACAACTGCTCAACCACATAGCCATAAAGCGCCTGCGGGTTACTATCCAGTGCCGTTGTGCCGCCAAAGGTGGTCATCGGGCTTAAACGGACACCCGTGCGTCCTGCTCCAATTTCCTGAGTAATCGCACGCGTCACTTCAAGTAACAAGCGGGCGCGATTCTCGATCGATCCGCCGTAGGGGCAACTGCGGTCATTGACGCTGTCACGCAGAAACTGCTCGATCAAATACGTATTGGCCGCATGTATTTCTACGCCATCAAAACCCGCCTCGATCGCGTTGCGTGCAGCCTTGCGATAGTCTTCAATCAACGCGGGGATTTCGTCATCGCGTAGGGCCCGGGCTGGCGATACCGTCTCGAAGCCGTTGCGGGTAAAGGTCATGGCCTTAGATGGCAGATTCGATGAGGATACGGGGGCTGCGCCCTCGGGCAACAACGACGAATGAGAGATGCGGCCCACATGCCAGAGTTGCAGGACGATGCGTCCGCCAGCTTGATGCACCGCATCGGTCACTTTTTGCCAAGCCGCGACTTGTGCGGCTGAATAAATGCCCGGGGTATCGATATAACCCTGCCCCATCGGGCTAATCTGACTCGCTTCGGCGATGATCAATCCTGCGGCTGCACGCTGTCGGTAGTAATCCACCATCAACGGACCGGGACAATTACCTTCAACCGCACGGTTGCGTGTCAAAGGTGCCATCACGACACGGTTGCTCAGCGAGATATCGCCAATCTGGATGGGGTCAAATAATGTAGTCATGTTTTAGCCTAGTGATTTCATGTCGATAACAAAACGATACTTCACATCGCTTTTCAAGATGCGTTCGTAGGCGCTGTTAATGTAATCCATTGGAATCATCTCGATGTCCGATACCAGCCCATGCTTGGCACAGAAATCCAGCATCTCCTGCGTCTCGGCAATGCCCCCAATCAAAGAACCCGCCAATTGCCGCCGCTTGAAAATCAGGTTGAAAACCTCGGGTGACGGATGTGGCTCGGCCGGTGCGCCGACCAAGGTCATGGTCGCATCCTTCTTGAGCAGCTGTAAAAAAGGGTCCAGCTTATGAGGCGCCGCCACAGTATTGAGAATGAAGTCCAACTGATTGGCGTACTGCGCCATCTGCGCGTCGTCCGTCGAGATGCAGACTTCATCAGCCCCCAACCGCTTGGCATCGGCCACTTTATTCGCCGAAGTCGTAAACAGCACCACATGGGCGCCCATGGCATGCGCTATTTTCACAGCCATATGCCCAAGCCCACCTAGCCCGACAATTCCCACCTTTTTACCCGGCCCTGTCCCCCAATGCTTCAAAGGAGAGTACGTGGTAATCCCCGCGCAGAGTAGCGGGGCAACCGCCGCCAGCAGGTCTGGCGCATGGGTAATGTGAAGCGCAAAAGATTCTTTGACGACGATACGCTGCGAGTAGCCACCAAAGGTATTTTTCCCACCGAACACCGGGCCGTTATAGGTGCCCGTAAAACCACTTTCGCAATACTGCTCCTCGCCATCTGCACAGGATGGGCAATGACCGCAACTATCAACCATGCACCCAACACCAGCGAGATCGCCTACCTTAAATCGCGCAACCTGATCGCCAACAGCAGTGATGCGACCGACAATCTCATGACCGGGTACCGAAGGATAAATCGTGTTTTTCCATTCGTTGCGCGCGGTATGCAGGTCCGAATGACAGACGCCGCAATACAGAATGTCTATCTGAACATCGTCTGGATTTAAAGCGCGTCTCTCGATATGCATTTCAGAAAGATCGCTCGCGGCATTTGGGGTGCCATAGGCCTTCACTTGGGTCATGCTGACCTCCTTTAAGTTTAACTGGCTCATTATTTGCAACTGTTGTTCTCATTATCGCGCCGAACCGGGTTTCAGATCCAACGACGCCGCAAACCGCTAAAAGATATGACAAAGCAATATATACAGCTGCAGTTGCGTCAATTTTGATCAAACGCAAGGATTTAAATCATAAATAACGGCTTACACATTGAATAATGCGGGATAATCCAGACAGACCCCAAAAGGGGCGTGGAGTGAGACATGCAATTTAAAATAGAAATCCGGGTGCCGGCAACCGGCGAGTGGGTGTTCCTGGAAATGGTTGAAGAAACCATGGAAGCCATCGCCAATTATGCGCGATTACTGAAACAAGTGTATCCAGAGTATCGGGTGCGCGCACTTGATGCCATGACCATGAAAGCCGTCGTCATGGTGTAAGCGCGCACAGCGTGCTTTGTGGAGCCAGTTGCCCGGTTACCAACCCAAGCTGCGTTAGACTGATCGCTTGGTTGACTAAACAGCGGGTTCTACTTCGATGAAACAGGCGTGTATTACAGACTTGCTCGGTATTTCCATCGGGCATTATCAAGACCCGCGTCGGCCAACCGGCTGCACGGTTGTATTGTGCCCAACAGGTGCCGTGGGGGGTGTCGCGGTGGTTGGTGCCGCACCGGGCACGCGCGAAACAGATCTACTCAATCCCACCAGCACCGTCAATGAGGTGCACGCGATTGTGTTAAGTGGTGGCAGCGCTTTCGGACTCGATAGTGCGTCGGGCGTCATGCGCTGGTTGCATGAGCACGACTTCGGCCTGAGCGTTGGCCCGGTTCGAGTGCCTATCGTGCCCGCTGCCGTGCTCTTTGATCTCTTTGTGGATGATTTTGTACAGCCGGGCGGCTCGGGTATTTACCCTGATGCTGATGCCGGTTATGCCGCCTGCGTCGACGCCATGCAAAACCCGACCGCCGCCTTACGCCAAGGCAATGTAGGCGCAGGGACCGGCGCGACGGTGGGCAAACTTAACGGCCCGCAGTGCGCTATGCGCGGCGGCTTAGGATGGGCCGCCCTTAACGTCAATGGCATCACCGTTGCGGCCATCATTGCCTGTAACGCCGTTGGCGATGTCGTCGACCCACAGACCGGTGCCATTCTGGCCGGTGCGCGAACCGCAGCCGATTCACTCAGCCGCCTGAATGCGGTGACTGCCGAACTGGATGGACTTTCCGCCAGTGGCCTCCACGCGGGGAGCAACACCACCATCGGGGTCATCATCACCGACGCCACGCTCAGCAAAGCTCAAGCCCAGCGTCTGGCGCAGGTGGGTCACGATGGTTTAGCACGCACGATCCGCCCAGTACACACCGCAATGGATGGTGACACGCTTTTTACACTGGCCACCGGCAAAAACCCCGCCCCCATCGATGTGATGCAACTGGCGACAGCGGCTGCCGAAGTGACCGCCATGGCTGTGATTAATGCCGTTACCCATGCGCAGTCATTGCGCTTGGGGAGCACGTGGTGGCCTGATGCCGGCGAAGCTTAAAAGGCTACCCGAGCACCACGAAGAAGCGTAGGATCAGAACACGGTATGACAATAGGAGGTAACCATGGGCGGTATTGATATCTCGGTGTCTCGTTGCGAAGTGGCTGGCGAGATGGTTCTGACCGATCAAACACAAAACGAATGCGCCCTGGAGCATCACTGCCCCAAGGGAACGAAGTGTCCGTTAGATGGTTGTTTCGCGGTTCACTCAGGCGTTGCCGAAGCGCACCCGGAGTGTAAGGTCAAGAAGTCTGCCGCGAAGAAGTCTGCGCGTTAATCCAAGCGCCAATCGCCTGAATCTCAGGCAAGCAGACCTCGTGCCCCATTGGGTAGGTGTGCCACTCGAACTCACATCCGAGTTGAGCCACCGTGTCTCGGGCAATCTCGCCCAAAGCTAAAGAAACGACCGCGTCCTGCGTACCATGCGCAATGAATAGCGGCGTATCTCGGCTGGCTGGCGTTGCAGCATGCGCAACTTGCAATGGGCTGGGCATATAGGTCGATAAAGCCATAATTCCGGCCAACGGCTCGCTGTGGGTCAATCCCGTCAAGTACGCGACGGCACCGCCCTGAGAGAATCCCGCCAAAAACACCTGCTGCGCAGGGATCCCTCGGGCCGCTTCGCGGGCAATCAGTTGACGGATCGACGCGCTGGAAACCGCTAAACCCGCTTCATCAATCTCACGGCTATCCGGTGCCAGCGTAATAATGTCGTACCAGGCCGGCATCACAAAGCCCCCGTTGCAGGTCACAGGGATCTGCGGGGCATTGGGAAACACAAAGCGGATCGGAACCGATGGATCCAGCCCCAGATACGGCACAATGGGCTCGAAGTCACTGCCATCGGCCCCCAGGCCATGCAGCCAGATCACCGCAAACTGAGGCGATGTTCCGGTTTCAAGCTCAATCATGCCAACGGTCGATTAACGACGGCGAGGTGGCGGTGGCGATCCGGCCCCGCGGCCTTCAATATGACGGAAGGTAATGCGACCCTTCGACAGATCATAAGGAGAGAGTTCCAGCGTCACTTTGTCGCCCGCCAGAATGCGGATGTGGTGCTTGCGCATCTTGCCCGCCGTATAAGCCACGATCGAGTGGCCATTTTCCATTTCTACCAGAAAACGTGAATCAGGCAGGACTTCCTGCACGACACCGTTCATTTCAATCAGTTCTTCTTTAGCCAAATGCGGGCTCCTAGTACGTTAATCACCTAATAAATCCGTGTGGCGCAGCAAGAAAGGTGAAAGAGCGAGCGCCCTAATACACGCGACTTGAAATGCGCAGTACACATGATCCTGTAGTTTCCCCCTCAGGTCAAACGACCGGGCTTTGTTATCAGCCGCTCCTGACATATGATTAGATGATGTACGCGCTTATAACAACACCGGCAAACTCATGCTGAACGCCATCTTTGCCATTTCGCTTGGTTCGGCACTCGGCGCACTAATCCGCTGGCAGCTCGGGCTGCGGCTCAACGAATTCTTTCCAACGCTGCCGCCGGGCACGCTGGTTGCCAACATTGTTGGTGGCTACATCATTGGTCTGGCCGTCGCGTTTTTTAGTCAGGCCAGCGACATTTCACCAGAATGGCGTCTCTGCATCATTACTGGCTTCTGTGGTGGACTGACCACCTTTTCAACCTTTTCGGCCGAAGTCGTTACGTTACTTCAAGCCGGCCGTTTTGCCTGGGCATCTGCATCCGTCGCCATACATGTTGGCTGCTCTTTAATTGCCACCATCGCCGGTCTGATGACCTGGCAACTGGCCAGACACGCCTAGGAGGCACCCATGACCGGTTATCAGATCAATTTTTATACCCTGCAGAACCGCAGCTATCAAAACCAACCGGTTGCCGAGTGGCTGCTGGAAAAAGCACAACTTATGGGTATTCGCGGCGCGACCGTCATTCATGCCAACGAAAGTTTTGGTAGTGACCGGCACATTCACGCCACCCGTTTTTTTGAGCAGGCCGAACAACCCGTGCTGGTGATCATGGTCATGAACGAGCAGGAAGCGCAAAGCCTGTTTGATCTGATTCAAAGCACCGATATCAAACTGTTCTACACCAAGACCCCTGTCGAGTTTGGCGTCATCGGCGAATAATTTTTGAAGTGAAATATCACTGTCACAATTATGTGAAATACTCCGATCGTTAAATAGTCTAGGCGCAGGAGTTTTTTACCATGGCAGAACATACCCTTAAGCAGTTCGACCTTGAGTTGGACGACCTGAAGTCTCGCGTCCTGTTCATGGGCGGCGTTGTAGAACAACAAATCCGTCTGGCCATGCAAGGACTCTACGAGGCCAACCAGACCATACTCCTCGGCGTCGAACAAGACGACCATCGTCTTGACGATGCGGAAGTGCAGCTAGATAACGTCTGTAATCAGATTATCGCAAAGCGTCAGCCCACCGCCATCGATCTGCGCATCATCATCGGCGTGCAAAAAACCGGCCTGGAACTTGAAAAGGCGGGCAATAAAGCGGTCAAGATTGCTCGCACTGCTCGTGCACTGCACGAAAAGCACACTTTGTTTACGCCCTCGGTAGAACTGCGCCATCTGGCGGAAGACGCCCTCGACATGCTGCGTAAAGCACTCGATGCTTTTGCACGCTCCGACACCATGACAGCCGCCGATGTGCTGCAAGCTGACGATTCTGTTGATGCCGAATATCGCAGCATCACCCGCCAGCTCATCACCTTCATGATGGAAGATCCACGCACCATCTCGCTGTCGCTGGAAATCATGAACATGGCCAAAGCCATCGAACGCGTTGCTGATCATGCCCGTGCCGTTGCCGAGAACGTGATTTATATTTCGGAAGGGCTTAACGTACGTCACATCAGCCCTGAAGAGGTTCGCGGTTATCTGCTCAGCCAAGAAGGCAGACAGTAACCGAGGGTTCTCATATGGCGGCAACGATACTCGTCGTCGAGGACGACCCATCCATAAGAGAGCTTCTGGTCATTAACCTGGAAAGCTCTGGGCATCGAGTTATTGAAGCCGGGTCTGCCGAAGAAGCCGAACAGCTGGTCACCACCAGCCTGCCCGATCTGATTCTGCTGGATTGGATGCTGCCCGGGCGCTCTGGCCCTCAGTTTGCGGCGCGGCTACGCGAAGCTGAACGCACGGCAGAGGTCCCCATCATCATGCTCACCGCCCGCACGGACGAGCATGATCGGGTGACCGGCCTGGAAGTGGGCGCCGATGACTATATGGTCAAACCCTTCTCGCCGCGCGAACTGATTGCCCGCATCAAAGCCGTACTGCGCCGGCGCAAACCCCAGCTCACGGAAGACAAAGTCTCCGTCAACGGTCTGGTGCTTGACCCCGTGACGCATCGCGTTACCGCCAAAGATGAAAGCCTCATCATTGGCCCCACCGAATTTCGCCTGCTCCACTTTTTCATGACGCACCCGGAGCGGGTGCACAGTCGATCCCAGTTGCTCGATAAAGTCTGGGGCGACCACGTGTTTGTTGAAGAACGCACGGTAGATGTGCACATTCGTCGGTTAAGATCCGTCCTAGAGGCCAGCGGCCACGACACGCTCATCCAGACCGTGCGTGGTAGCGGCTACCGATTCTCGGCCAACCCCGGCTAAGCTTCAAGCATGTGCTGCACGGGGGTGGCTATTAACACCTGGCAGACATGACGTTTCTTGAAGGCTTACTACTGGGCGTGACTGGCGTGCTTGGCTATCGCCTGTATGTGCACCGCCGTTATTTAAATCGAATGCTTCGCTGGATTTCCGGCCCCTTAGATGCACCGGTGCCTGATGCATCCGGGGTATGGGGTGAGTTTGTCTCACGCATGAACCGTCGGGTCAAAACCCGACAGCAAGAAAAAGATCAGCTGGAAAGCGCTTTGGAACAGTTTCAGAGCGCCCTGGAAGCCTTGCCCGATGGCGTTATTTTCATGGACGACCACCATCGGATTCTCTGGATGAATGCGTTAGCCGCCGACATGATGGGCCTGCTGCCCACCCAGGACAAAGGCATGCCGATCGAACATCTGGTTCGAGAACCCGATTTTGTCGCGTACCTGCAAACCGGTGACTATAGCGAATCCCTCATGTTTCATCCCAACAGCCGCAACCAGGTCTGTTACATGATCACCCTGATCAGTTATGGCGCTGATCGCCAGTTGCTGGCAATCCGAGACCTCACGCAACTTGAGAAACTGGAAAATGTGCGTCGGGATTTCGTCGCCAACGTGTCTCACGAATTAAAAACCCCGCTCACCGTGATCAATGGTTTTATAGAAACACTGCAAACCCACCACGAAATACTTTCCACCGAGAAGCGCCAACGCTTTCTGGACCTGGCCCTGGCGCAATCGCATCACATGGGGCGGCTGGTTCAAGACCTGCTCACACTATCCTCCCTGGAGGCCCGCGCAACACTGGTTGATGAAACACAGGTCAACGTAAAACCGCTGATTGATGATCTGGTGATTTCGGCCGAAGCCATCTCGGCTGGGGCACACACCATCACCATGGACATCCCCGAAGACTTAACGATCCATGGCTCTGCAACGGCCTTACGCAGTATTTTCGGCAACCTGATCAACAACGCCGTCAACTACACACCGGCCGACGGCAAAATTCATATCAGCTGGCGCAACGTCGCTAACGAAGGCGTGTTCAGTGTACAAGACACCGGCATCGGTATTCCGGCCGTGCACCTGCCTAGATTGTCAGAAAGATTTTATCGGGTGGATCGCGGGCGCTCTCGCGAAACAGGGGGCACAGGCCTCGGCCTGGCGATCGTAAAGCATGCCCTGAGCCGACATCAAGGTCATTTAGAAATCAAGAGCCAGGTTAATGTCGGCAGCACCTTCGAAGCCTGGTTCCCTAAAGCGCGCCTCAACCAATCTTAAACTGGCCGAGGGCGCGCTACTGGTTAGCATGAATTAACCGAAACGACCCGTAATGTAGTCTTCGGTTTCCTTGCGCTTTGGCTTCATAAAGAGCTCATCAGTAACACCAAACTCCATCAACTCACCCAGATACATATAGGCCGTGTAGTCAGAAACACGTGCGGCCTGTTGCATGTTGTGAGTCACGATGGCAATGGTGTAGCTGCTCTTCAACTCAAAGACCAGCTCTTCGATCTTCGCCGTCGAAATCGGATCCAGCGCTGAGGTGGGTTCATCGAGTAAAAGCACGTCTGGCTTAACCGCTACGCCACGTGCAATACACAGGCGCTGCTGCTGACCACCCGATAGCGACAGGCCGCTCTGATGCAGCTTATCTTTAGCTTCCGTCCACAGCGCTGCCTGCTCCAACGCCCACTGTACACGGTTGTCCATGTCTGCACGCGACAGGTTTTCGTACAGACGCACACCGAAGGCAATATTCTCGTAAATCGACATCGGAAAGGGTGTCGGCTTCTGGAAGACCATGCCCACGCGCGCGCGTAGCAGATTCAGGTCATAACCTTTTTCCAGGGTGTTGCTCCCGTGGAAAATAATTTCGCCTTCAGCACGCTGACCGGGATACAGGTCATACATGCGGTTGAAGGTACGCAACAGGGTTGATTTACCGCAACCCGATGGGCCAATAAACGCAGTGACCTTCTTTTCGGCAATATCCATCGAAACAGATTTCAGCCCTTTGAAGCCACCGTAGTAAAAGTCCAGGTTACGAACTTTGAGCGCGGCATTAATGCCTTGATCGGAGAGAAATTCAGACATGACGACCTCTTAAGATTGAGTTTTTTCTCGGAATGCGATGCGGGCAAAAATATTCAGCATCAAAACCAGGATGGCAATCAGGGCAGATGCACCCCAAGCAAGATCCTGCCAGTTTTCGTAGGGACTCATCGCAAAGTTGAAAATGGTCACCGGGAGATTAGCCATCGGTTCATTCATGTTCCAGGTGAAGAACTGGTTATTCAACGCGGTAAACAACAGCGGTGCGGTTTCGCCGGTAATACGGGCAATCGCCAGCAGCACCCCGGTAATCACCCCACCTTTAACTGCACGCAGACAAACATCCAGGCTCACGCGCCAACGTGGCATACCCAGTGCAAAGGCCGCCTCTCGCAAACTACCAGGCACCAGCTTCAGCATGTTATCTGTTGTACGCACCACCACCGGTACCGCAATCAGCGCCAAAGCAACCGAGCCGGACCAGCCAGAGAAGTGCTTGGTGGTTGCCACAAACAATGCGTAAACAAACAGGCCAATCACAATCGATGGCGCCGACAACATAATGTCTGTAACAAAACGTGTGATGCCCGCCACTTTAGAACGATCACCAAACTCGGCCAGATAAATCCCTGCCAGAATTCCGATCGGCGTCGACACAATGGTCGTCAGCCCCACGATCAGCAGACTACCCACAATGGCGTTGGCCATGCCACCGCCTTCAGAACCCGGCGCCGGCGTGGACTCCGTAAAGAAGGCCCAATTCATGGCAGGCACACCCTTGATAAAGAGGGTTGCCAGAATCCAGATCAAACCCAGCAAACCGATGCAAACGGCCAAGCCAGATAGGACCGTGCTTATTCCATTGATCAGCTTACGTTTTTGGTAGCGTGTATCCATTTTAGTGACCTCCGGCTTTCTTGGCGCCCTGCTTGATGAGCCACTCCGAAACCGCCAGCACCACAAAGGTGATAATGAAGAGAATCAAGCCCAGGCCAAAAAGCGCGGGAATATGCAACATCGGGTCGGCTTCCGCAAACTCATTGGCCAACGTTGAGGCAATCGAATTGCCTGGTGCAAAAAGATTGAGCGAAAAACGATTGGCGTTACCAATGACAAAAGTCACCGCCATGGTTTCGCCCAGTGCGCGGCCCAGGCCGAGCATCACGCCGCCGATCACCCCAACACGCGTGTAAGGCAGCACAATGTTCTTAACCACCTCCCAGCGCGTACAACCAATACCGTAGGCTGACTCTTTAAGTACACCTGGTACCGTTTCAAAAACATCGCGCATCACCGAAGCAATGAACGGAATAATCATCAGTGCTAACACCAAGCCAGCCGTAAAAATACCCAGACCCAACGGCGGACCGGCAAAAAATGGTTCACCTAACCAACGAATCATCCAGGGCTGAACGTATTCTTGAATGATGGGGGCAAAAATAAACAAGCCCCAGAAGCCGTAAATAATCGAAGGCACACCGGCCAGCAGTTCAATGGCTGTCCCCAGTGGGCGACGCAACCAGACCGGGCAAGACTCGGTCAGGAACATGGCAATACCAAAGCTGATCGGCACACCCACGGCCAGTGCAATCAGCGACGTGACTAACGTACCCCAGACCGCAATCCCTGCACCGAATTGACCGTCGGTAGGACTCCAGGTGGTGCTGTAAAAAAAGCTGAGGCCAAATTCTTCAAACGCAGGCCAGGCCTGTACCACGAGCGATACAAGAATGCCGAAAAGAACCAAGAGCACCAGCGTGGCAAAGCTCAATGTAATCGCCGCAAAAATCTTATCCTGACGGAGGAATTTCGCAGATTTTTCCGCCTGCCGCTGCATAGCAGCCTGCACATCCTCTTTGATTTCGATCATATTTTCAGACATCGGGTACCCTGCTCTAGATGATGCAGCCGACCCGAGTCGGCTGCATCTGGTGACAACAATACTTAGAGAGATCGATGATTACTTGGCAACAAAGACTGGCTTGCCGTCTGGGCTCTTGATGTCAGCCCAGCTCTTAACAATCGCTTTAACAGCGTTGTCTGGCAGCGGCACGTAGTCCAGATCGGTTGCCATCTTCTGGCCTTTGGTCAGCGCCCAGTTAAAGAACTTCAGGACTTCGGCGCTTTGCTCTGGCTTCTCGGCTTTCTTGTACATCAGAATGAACGATGCCGAAGTAATTGGCCACGAACCAGCACCGGGCTGATTATTCAGGTTCACCGCAAAGTTAGGCGTACCGGCCCAGTTGGCCTTGGCAGCCGCAGCACTGAAGCTGGCTTCATTCGGCTGAACAGCCTTGCCATCCTTATTGATCAGCGACAAATGGGTCATTTTGTTCTGCTTGGCGTAAGCGTATTCGACATAGCCAATGGCGCCGTCGATCTTGGTCACGTTAGCCGCCACACCCGCATTGCCCTTACCGCCCACACCGGCTGGCCAGTTGACCGTTTTACCCGAACCAACCACCCCTTTGAAGCCTGAAGACACTTGTGCCAGGAAATCCGTAAAGACAGCCGTCGTACCCGATGAATCCGAACGATAGACCACGGTAATCGCGGTATCCGGCAGCTTAATACCCGGGTTAACCGAGGCGATGGCCGGATCGTTCCACTTGGTGACCTTGGCGCGGAAAATGTCCGACAGCACGTCGTTGTTTAGCTTCAGCTGACCTGGGGCGATACCCGGGATATTGGCTACCGGCACCACACCGCCGATAATTGCCGGAAACTGAGCCAGGCCATTCTTTTCCAGATCAGCTGCAGGAACAGGATCATCACTCGCACCAAAATCAACCGTCTTGGCCATGATCTGCTTGACGCCGCCACCCGAGCCAATGGCTTGGTAATTCATTGTCGTACCGGTCTGTGCCTTATAAGCCTCGGCCCACTTGGCGTACATTGGTGCTGGGAAAGTCGCGCCAGCGCCTGTGAGCTGGGCCGCATTGGCGCCAGCAACCAGGCCTGCCGACACCAGCAAACCTGCTACAAGTTTATTTACAGAAACGTTCATCGATCAGACTCCAGTAATTGACCGGTACATCGACCGGCAAAGACACTTAGAATTGCAACAGGCTGGAGTCTAGGGGTCTAACGTTACCGAATTATGACAATTTGTCATTTAAGCAAAAACTGATGCAATGCAGCAGCATCGCCACTCGTCAGGATTCGGCCCGCTTTACTGGCTTTCTGATGCGCGTACATGGGGTCGTAATATTCACACAGCAACAAACGGATCCATAAACCGTGGCCGTCCACCGCGCCTGTGGCCCGCTGATCGGCCAACGCATCCGACAGCATGGCCAATGCCCGCTGGTAGCGCTCCCCGCCCAGGCGCTTATGGATATTGAACAAACTGAGTTTCAGATGCGCTGCAAAGCGGTCAACCCCCTCTTGCGCCCCGTACAAAGCCTGATGGTCAACCAGCTGATCGACCACATAATCCTGCAAAATACGGCGCACCCTGTTTTCAAAGCGATCTTCCAGCCAGATCACCGGCGCTGCACCCATTTTCTTATGCAGTGGCTCCGGCAAAGCGCACTGACCAATGAAAAGCCCTTCATCCTCAACAATCAGTGGGCTTGGCTGGCGATCTTCGAGCCGTAATAAACGAATGGCAATCTGGTGCTCAAAGTCGATCTGTGCCGGCTGACCGCTCACGCGCTTGCCAAAGCTGGAGCCACGATGATTGGCACAACCTTCCAAATCCACCGCATTGGGCAAGGTTGCCAGAAACTCGGTTTTGCCCACACCGGTCATGCCACCCACCACCACCAGCGGTCGCTGCGCCAGCGTAGTTTCTGTCGTCGCCATCAAAAACTGGCGCAGGGCCTTATAACCGCCCGCCACACGCGGGTAGTCAATCCCCGCTTCTTCGGCCAACCAACGCTGCACAATCTGTGACCGGAGCCCACCTCTGAAGCAAAAAAGATAGCCATCAGGGTGCCGTTGAGCAAAATCAGCCCAGGCCGCAATCCGACTTTCTCGCACGGCCCCCGATACCAATCTGTGGCCCAGTGCGATGGCGGCATCTTGTCCAGAGTGCTTGTAACAGGTACCCACCTGCGCCCGCTCTTCATCCAGCATCAGTGGCAAATTTTCGGCCCCCGGAACGCTCCCCCGCGCAAATTCAATGGGCGCACGCGTATCCATCAGTGGCGCACCACTGAGCAATATCGCTCGATAGTCGCTCACTGTCTGCAGCATCAGCGTACAACGACCGCCTGCGCCTGCTGCGCGACAAACTGGCCAATAGGCTTAAGATCAAACCCCGCCTGCTGCGCCAAAGCCAAAAATGCGGCCTCACCTGCCGGCGTAACCGCGACCAACAACCCACCACTGGTCTGAGGATCACACAGCAAGTGCTTTTGGTCGTCGCTCAAGGCTGAAATTCGCGCGCCATAACTATCAAAATTACGCAGCGTGCCCCCGGGCACACATCCGGCAGCAAGATACTGCGCAACCCCGGGAAGCACGGGCACTGCAGCAGCATCCAGCTCAGCGGTGAGGCCACTGCCGTCGGCCATCTCTACCAAGTGCCCGAGCAAACCAAAACCCGTGACATCCGTCATGGCCAGCACCTGCGGCAACTTACCAAACGCTGCACCGACCTTATTTAACTGGGTCATACAGTCACGCGCCACATGCACGTGCGCCGGTTCCAGCAAACCGCGCTTTTCAGCCGTGGTCAAAATCCCCACGCCCAAAGGCTTGGTGAGGTAAAGGCGACAACCGGCCTCGGCCGTGTCATTGCGTTTCATGTGCTGTTTTTCAACCAGCCCCGTGACTGCCAGCCCGAAGATCGGCTCAGGAGCGTCAATCGAGTGTCCCCCGGCCAAAGGAATACCCGCCGCTTCGCAAACACTGCGACCGCCTCGCACCACCTCGCGTGCCACTTCAGGCGGCAGCACATTCACCGGCCACCCCAGAATGGCAATCGCCATCAATGGCGTACCACCCATCGCGTAGATATCGCTGATGGCATTGGTTGCTGCAATGCGCCCAAAATCAAAGGGGTCATCCACAATCGGCATGAAGAAGTCGGTGGTCGAAACCACGCCACGTTCTTCATCAATGGCGTAAACCGCCGCATCATCGCGCGAGGCATTGCCCACCCATAACCGTGGGTCCAAATGCTGTTGCCCACTGCCGGCAACAATAATATCCAGCACCTTGGGAGAAATCTTGCAGCCGCAGCCCGCACCGTGGCTATACTGCGTTAGACGAATTGGTTCAGTCATCGAGCCGCAGCCGCCTTGATCTGGTCAAGCGTGACATACCCACGCTTCTGCGTATCAATCTTGTCAAAATTAGCGGCCACCTTGGGCATACCCGCCTGAGCCTCTTCCAGCGTCAACTTACCATCCTGGTTTTTATCGGCTGCGGCAAACCTGGCATCAATCTGGCGATCTCTAAACGACTCCTGCCCGGATGCAGCAGGTGCACCTACCAATAAAAGCAATGCGATAAAAACTGGTTGAATCAACTGTTGCTTGCTCATTGGAGGCCTTTAGATATCTGATAATTTTTAAGCTCTAGCAAATGGAGCGACTCTTTCAGCAACTCGGGTTTTACCGGGTCAGTACCTGCATGCGGGGAGCGGTGGTTAGCCAGAACGCTCGTGGTAATTAAAATACCGGCTACCGTGACCCCAAGAGCGACTTTCATCGCACGCGGTTTTCGCACGTGGCAAAGACCCACAGAAAAAATCGTGAGAAACCCAAACAGCACCAGCGCACGCCACTTGCCATATTGCACTGGGTCAAACGCATAGGATAACCGTGTCAGTCTTGAAGATCTTATCGTGTCGATTGCTTGTTGCAGTCTCGCCTCAAAAGGCCTAGCTTGCGGCTTGTTCAACATAGCGCCTAGAACAACCGATGTCAGTTGATTTAAAGCGCCTGATGCGGCGTCCTTGTGTTCAGCATTCATGGCCTTCATTGCTGGCCACTCTTCATTAAGGACAACATGCACATAGCCTGCAACCGATTCTCTGATCGCATTGGCATCGACAGGGTCTACATAAGCTGCCGTTATCAAAAGACTCCTAACCGCACTCGCCTCCAATACTGCTGCTGCAGAAGCATCTTTGTAGCGACCCCATATGTCGGATGCAATCATCGCTGCAAATAGCGCAAAAATAATCGCTGCGTAGGAAAAAAACGGTGGCACAACCTCTTCCTTGGAGAACCATGAAGCCAAGGGAGAATGGATTAATACCCAGTACGTCAGAAGCGCAAATGAAGCGGTCAGCGCGATCGCTATCGGTATGTATCCGATGAT
>JACCEC012916520.1_pt1 | contig 18990 bp, 16 predicted proteins | sample 7450121 | NCBI WGS metagenome assembly JACCEC01 (sample SAMN15323455, study PRJNA562643) | freshwater metagenome | isolation source: river surface water | place: USA:Blue River Watershed | collected 2017-08-18 | reverse complement strand
GGCAGCGCAGCATCGCGCAGGCATCGACATGCCGCTGCATGAAGCGGCGCGCCGCCATCGCAATCGCCAGCGCGGCCAGCATCGCGGTCAGCAGGCTGACCAGCGCGAGGAACTGGCGCGCGCGCTCCAGTGTGGTGCGCATCTCGGGCCGGCCGGACTCGAGGGACTCGATCTGCACGCCGCGCACGCTGCCGCGCTGCAGCTCGGCGTCCAGCCAGCGCTGATATTCGCGCACCTTGCCCGCCTCGCCGGCCAGCTGCATCCGGTAGGTGACGCGTGAGCCGTTCTGCACCAGCCCGGTCGAGGGAAGGTCTTGCAGCGAGAGCATCACGCGCGGTGCGAAATTCATGAAGCCTGCGCCGCGATCCTGTTCGAGCTGTATCTCGCCGGCGATGGTGAACGTACGCTCGCCGAGCTGGACGCTATCGCCAATGCGCAGCTTGCGCGTGACGAGAAATGGCGAGTCGACCCAGACGCTGCCGGTGGCCGGACCGCCGACCCGCTGCTGCCTGCCTTCGGGCAGTGTCAGCGTCACTGCGCCGCGCAACGGGTAGGCGGGCGACACTGCCTTGACGGCGACCAGCCGCGTGTCGGCCTCTTCCGCTGCTCCGGTGGTGGCCATGCTGGGAAAGTTGACGGTGTCCGCGATGCTCAGTCCAAGCGCCTGTGCGCGCTCGCGCCAGGCAGCGCGCAACGGATAGTCGCTGCGCACCAGCAAATCGCCGCCCAGCAGCTGCGCCGCATCGCGGGTCAGCGCGGCATTCATCCGCTCAACGAAGAAGCCGACCGCCGACAGCGCCGCAACAGCGACGGCCAGTGCCGCGAGCAGGAAACGCAGCTCGCCTGCGCGCCAGTCGCGACGGGTCATGCGGACTGCCTGCAAAAAGATCGGTACGCGCGCTGCGCTCATCAGGGTCTCCGTGCTGCCCGCAAAGGCGGGCAAACGGCGATTTTATGAGGCTTTGGAAAAGCGCGTGGGCAGCGCGTCAGGCGACCCGGCGGGCCGCCTGTCAGCCCACGACTCAGAGGCTGGCGCCTTTCATCCCGTCCTGATGATGCGTGCGCTCGAAGTTCTGCTGACAGGGCGCACAGCGCTCAGCCGTGGGTATGGCCTGCAGACGCTCGAAAGGAATGTCGTAGCCACAGGTGATGCATTCACCATAGGTGCCGCTGTCCATCTTCTTGCGCGCCAGTTCGATCGCGCGCAGCTCGTTCATGTCGCGCGTCACGGCGGCATTGCCCAGATCGATGGACAGATTGGCGAACGACAAATCGCCCGGGTCGGGTACCTCGCTGGCGAGTTGAACGTAATCATCCTGCAAGCTCATCTCGCGCCGGATGTCTTCGCGCAGCGCTCTCTCACGCTCGGAAAGCACGGCGAAGAGCTGGGTCTTTTGATGCGTGTTCAGGCTGTCCATGATGTCCTCGCGACGGCGGTGATGTGATCGGTCTGCAATTCGGAATACCACGACAACGCGCGCAATCCGAGGTGCAGGTAAACGATTGTGTGAGTGTTGAACTGCGTTGCTTTTGATCTTTGACAAGGAAGTACGGACGCAGCACTTTCTTGGAGATTCACGCAAATTGCCAAAAGAATTATTGCGAATTCACCGCAGTCGTTTAGCAATTATCAAACGCAGGCACGGCCTTGATCTGTCTCAATCAGACACCTCTGGCATTCACCGGGAGAGTCGCTAGACTGCCGTTTCTGCTTATTAACTTGCGCACTGACATGAAGAGGGATCCTATGGCGACAGCGACGGTGTCTGACGAATTGATGGAGGAATTTCTGAATGCGACCGCAGATCGTCTCGGCACACTGCGCGAGCAGTACCTGACGCGCGAGACGATGTACAGCCTGATGAGGCTTGCCCGTTCGGAGCAGCTGATGGACATCCGCAACAGCGTCAACCGGCTGGTACCGGCATCGCTGCGTGCCGCACCGGTGCGCCGCGCGAAAAGCAAACGCAATGCCTCCGCCTCCTGTGCGGGCCAGCGCGGTTTCGCGTTCGGCAAACAGGAATGCGCAGGCGACAACTGAATCCGGTTGACGACAGCGCCTTACGGCGGCGTTGTCAGTTTGAGCGGCGTTGTCAGCATGAGCGGTGTTGTCTCTCTTACCGGCGGGGCTGAGTGGCCGATGCACGGGGCGTTGTTCACGGTGCCTTGTTTTGTGTCAGCCGCTATTTCTTTATCAAAATCATGTGCTTGGCATCAGCGGTCGGTGCTTATCCACAGGATTGTCCACGTGAATTGTGCGTAACCCCCTGAAGGAACGCCCGTAGTTTGCTGCGATCAAAGCAGACAATGCAGTCAGGAGGGAGCGCTCATGCAGAAGACAAGGGACGCAGATACACCGCGCGGCGCAGGTCATGATACGCACGAAGCGGATATCGGCAGTGGTGATAAACCGCCGTCACAACGTGAGACCGAACGAATGATCCGGCAGGTACCGCAGCAACCGCCGTCGCCTGATGGGCGGCCTGCATCCGGCAAGATGACGCCGCCTGCAGCGACACCCTCCCCTCCACCTGCGAAATAATCTCTGCAAGACGGCCTGCAGTTTGCCTGCAGTTGCGGCTACTGCCCTCTGGGGCAAGCCCTGAGGGCGAGTGAACCCCTATAATTCCGCAACGGAATGGCGTGTCACCGGTCGGCAAACCCGGCGGTGGCCGGTCACAGCGAAGCGATGTCGTTCGCCACCAAAAAACAAACAATGAACACCATGGCTGCCCGAGCAGGCGCTTCCCGGATGCGCGGGCGCGGCCAGACCTCGATGAGCCCGCCCCGATGAGCCAAGCTATTCATCGTCCCGTCGTCACCATCCATGATGAGCGCCAAGCCGCGCGGCATGCGCGTGGCTGCATCGCGATCGTCGATGATGATGATGCGATACGCGAGGCCGTGCGCACGCTGCTCGACCTCGAGGGCTATGCGACCGAGACCTATGCATCCGCGCGCGATTATCTCGAGATGATCGAGCGCGCCGAGCCGAGCTTCCCCGGCCCGCGCTGCCTGCTGCTCGACGTGAAAATGCCCGATCAGACCGGCCTCGACCTGCAGGCGACCCTGCAGCAGCTGGCCGACAAGACACCGCTGGTCTTCATGAGCGGCGGCAGCGGCGCAAAGGAAGCAGTCCAGGCATTGAAGCAGGGCGCAATTGATTTTCTGGTCAAGCCGTTCGAGGAAGAGACCCTGCTGGCCGCGATCAGCGAAGCCCTTCAAAAGAGTCTCAGCCAGCAAGCCCATCTGGAAGGCAGCAAGGATGTCAGCCTGCGGCTGGCCAGTTTGTCCGAGCGTGAATCGCAGATCGCGCGGATGGTCGCCGCTGGCCTGCTGAACCGCGACATTGCACAGAAACTCGGCATTGCCGTGCGCACCGTCAAGCTTCACCGGATGCACATGATGCGCAAGCTGGGGGTCAACAATGTTATCGAACTGTCACGCATCATCGACCGGATGCCGTAACGGATTCATTATAAAAAGCATATCTCCCGCACTTCCCCCCCTCCCGACAAGGCCCGACATTCCGCCGGAATTGCCCTCCAGGTCTATTTTCCATAGAGAAATTTTCGTTTACCTTCAGCAATAACCCTATGTCGTCAGACATGCGTGGCCTTGAAAATACCAACTTATAAATAACGGAGATCACCATGCAGGAAAGCGCGCACCTGTCGCTGGCGCATTCGGCACAGACCATCCAGGCTCCGAGAGACGGCAGCGGCTCTCTCGCGGAGATATCGCGCAAGTGGCTCGCAGACATCGCGCCCGAGAATTTCGCCGAATGCCATGAGTACCTCGCGGCCGTCCGGCTGGCCCGACACATGAGCAAGATCGATGTCTGCCGCGCCAGCCAGGTCAATGGCGACCCGGCCAGCGGCGTGTCGCTGCCCACCGTGTCCAAGATCGAGAGCGGCTCTTACGGTGAGCCGGGCTTTCGCACCATGGTCCGGCTCGCCCGCGGCTATGGCGTGCCGCTGGCCAGTCTGGAACGCTTCTTCAAGTAAAACTGGCATCAGATCGTCACCAGACCGCCGTGGGATGTTATCTTCTGGTAACTATCGTATGACACGCTCGTGATTGTGCGCGACTGCCCACTCTGACCATGAAGACCGAGATCGACCTCGACGCTATTGCCATTGACGGGGCGCGGCTGAAGGCTGCGCGCGAGGCACGCGGTACGTCGGTTGCCGAAATGGCAGCAGCGGTGACGCTGTCGCGCGAACAGATCGTCGCGATCGAGGATGGCGGGCACCGGCCGTTTTATACGCCGGCTCACAAACTGCTGGCGGTGCGCAAGTACACGACCGCGCTCGAGATTCCCTATGACGAGGTGGTCAGCGGCCCCGGCGCAGACCACACCCTACCGGTGCCCGAAGATGCGCCGGTGGTCATGATGTCGCCGATCGACATGCCGGAACCTGCCGACCTGCGTCTGGCGGCGGTGGAGCGCAACGCCGAGCTGCGACGTCTGATCACGCTGGGTGCCATCGCGCTCTGCATTATTCTGGCGGTGTACGCCAAGCTGCGAGGCACGCCGGAAGAAACGGCGGAGGATCGCAGCACAGAGAACATCGAGATCGCTCCGGCACGCAGCGCCCCGGTGGCTGCCGCGCCAACGCTGCCCGACGCGCTGCCCGCCCGGTCTGTGGGCACCGGCAGTGACAAAGCGGCGAGCATCGGTAACGGACCTGACCTTCAGGACAAGAACCGCGCCGAACCGGTCAGGGCCGAGGCGGCAGCGAAAACCGAGGTGCCCGTGAAAACGGAAGCCCCCGCGAAGCCCGAGCCAGCCAAGGTCGCGGCCACGGCCACGGCCGAGGGCACCGAGGAATGCGCGGGCCGCATCACCGGCGAGGTCAGGAGCTGGTCGCCTGCCTATCAGCGCAAGAGCGACGCAAGGCTTTTTATCGTCAGCCCCAAAGGGGGCACGCTGTGCGTGGTCGACGCGACCGGCAAGCCGACGCTGCTGAGCCTGAAACCCATGGTCGGGCAGGCCTTCGCCGGCAAGCCGCCGTACACCATTCGCTCGGCCGACCTGCAGAAAATGGAATTGTTCATGCAGGGCCTGCGGGTGAAGGTGCCTGCCGATACCGATACGCTGCGCCTCGTTCCCACCACCCAGCCGCCTCCGTCAGATACTGATAGCGCACCCGAAGCCTGAGCGACGTAACGCCTGCCGCTCCACAGCCTCGGGGCAGTCCCTGCGGCTTTTGCGCCGCAACATCTTCAATATCCCCCGCATCGCGACGGCAGGGTGTTCCCGAGCCGCTGATCGCCAGCGCCCTCTCCCCCGGCATACGCCGATGCCGCACCGATCTTGCTCACATGCTGCGCACAAACTGCGCTAGCGAGCGCTTCAGGTGATCGTCAGCTTCACCAGCGGATAAGCGTGTCTTTGCGTCTGGCGAAGTGCGCAAAGCAAGCGATTTTTTTCTATGGCGTCGCAGCATCGATATCGGTTGACTGAACAATCTGACAAATTGGATGATCCGGTATCCGAACGAAATATTGCAGATCGGCAGCAATCGATGACGACTCCCGATCGATGATTTTCTTCGACAGGTTCTGGCACGGCGGCCTGTGACAGGTTTACCGCTGTCCCCCTGCCGCCGCTGCTTCCCCACACAATGACATCCAACAGGAGGAGACCATGAAGCACACCCCCATTCGCCGACCGGCATGGAAAACGCTGACGGCGCTGTCCGCCGCCAGTCTGCTGGCGCTCGGCGTCGCCGGTCAGGCCGCCGCGGAAGACTTCAAGATCGGCATTGTCAGCTTCCTGTCGGGTCAGGCAGCCGACAGCTTTGGTGTGCCGGCGGTCAATGGGGCAAAGACCCTGATCGAGGCCTTCAACAATGCCAAGGCGCCCGCGCCCTACAACAAGAAGGGCTTCGGCGGTCTGAACATCGTGCCCGTGTATGTCGATGAGAACGGTGGCGCGACCAAGCAGGTAACCGAGCTGCGCAACCTGTACGACCGCGAAGGCGTGGACATGGTGATCGGCTATGTGAGCTCAGGCGACTGCCTTGCTGTCTCGCCGGTCGCGGAAGAAATGAAGCGCCTGCTGGTGCTCTACGATTGCGGCTCGCCCCGCATCTTCGAAGAGGCCAGCTACAAGTACGTGTTCCGCACCGCGTCGCACGGCGCGATGGACAACGTCGCTGCAGCACGCTACCTGAAAGCCAAGGGCTACAAGGTCAACACGATCAACCTGATCAATCAGGACTACGCCTGGGGCCATGACTCGATCAAGGACTTCCAGCTGTCGATGAACCATCTGTACCCCGGCGCCAAGTCGCAGGCTGACCAGCGTCCGAAATTCGGCGCCGGCCAGTACGGCACCGAAATTTCGCAGCTGATGTCGCAGCCTGCCGATGTGCTGCACTCCAGCCTCTGGGGCGGTGACCTGCAGGCTTTCGTGCTGCAGGCCGGCCCGCGCGGACTCTTCAAGAAGACCCAGGTCGTACTGACCGCTGCAGACCATGTGCTGGTGCCGCTGGGCGAGAAAATGCCCGATGGCACCATCCTCGGCGCTCGCGGCGCCAATGGTCTGCTCGCACCGAAATCCCCGCTGAATGACTGGTGGTGGGCGGCGTACCAGAACCAGTGGGGCGTCTATCCGGTGCAGGCTCCGTACCGCATGGCGCAGGCGCTGCTGGGCGTGAAGCTCGCGGTGGAAAAGGCGATGGCGGCCAACGGCGGCAAGAAGCCCACCAATGACCAGATCGCAGCGGCACTGCGCGGCTCGGAGTGGGAAGCGCCGGCAGGCAAGGTCAAGATGGCGCTGGCTGGCGGTCAGCAAGCGATCCAGCCGACCGCGATCGGCAAGACCCGGTGGGACGCATCGAAAAAGATGGTCATGCTCGAAGACATCCAGCGCTTCTCTGCCGAGTGCGTGAATCCGCCGGCCAACACCAAGGCGGAAGACTGGATGAAGGCCGGCTTCCCCGGCGCGAAGTGCGACTGATCCTGAAGCGAGTTCAGCGATCCGTTGACCTCCGCTAAAAAAAACTGAAACACGATCACGACAGAGGCTGGCACCGGAGCGCCAGCCTCTGCCGGTGACGATCCTCCGCAACACCGAGGACAACGCGCCGCAAAGAGCGCGAGCGCCAGACGCGATGCGATAAGCCCACACAAACGTATTCGACAAAGTCTCCCATGAATCTCCTGTTTACCATCCTGATCGATGGCCTGACCTATGCGTCATGGCTGTTCATCGTCGCGCTGGGCCTGACCCTGGTCTTCGGCGTGCTGAAAATCCTGAACGTCGCGCACGGCAGCTTCTATGCACTCGGCGCGTATGCTGCTGCCACGCTGGTCGGCTGGTTCGCCAGCATGAAGCTCGCGCCTGAGCTGTCGCTGGTGGCGATGCTGCTCGCGGCCGTCTCAGTCGCTGCGCTGGTTGCGCCGCTCTGTGAGCGCGGCCTGTTGCGCGTGTTCTATGGCCGCGATGAAGTACTGCTGGTGCTGGTCACTTTCGCGCTCTTCCTGATCATGGAAGATGCGACCAAGCTGATCTGGGGCGTCAATCCGCTGTACGTGTCCGAGCCCTACATGCTGTTCGGCACCGTGGACTTCGGCCCGCAATCCTATGTCGGCTATGACTTCATGCTGGTGGCAGTCGCCGCCATCGTCGGCTATGTCGTCTGGTGGGGACTGAACCGCACCCGCATCGGCAAGATCGTGCTGGCGGTGATCCACAGCGAAGAAGTCGCGTCCAGCATGGGCATCAATGTCTCGCGCATTTATACGCTCGCTTTCGCGACCGGCATCTTTCTCGCGTCGCTGGGCGGCGCGCTGACCGCGCCAATGATCTCGGTGCAGCCGGGCGTCTCGGTTGCGGTGGTCATCGTCTCGTTTGCCGTGGTGATCATCGGTGGCCTCGGCAGCATTCCCGGCGCGGCAATCGGCGCACTGATCGTGGGCATCGCGCGCTCCGCCGCCGTGCATATCTGGCCAGTCGCCGAGCTGTTCTCGATTTACGTGGTGATGGCCGTCGTGCTGATGTTCCGGCCCGAAGGTCTGTTCCAGCGCATTCAGGCGAGGAAGATCTGAGATGAACCCGATGACGACTTCTTCCTCTTTGCAGCGCACCGTGGTGGCCGGTCTGGCCATCATCGCCGTGCTGCTCGCCGCCGGCACCGCGATGCCGAAATGGCTGACCTTCCTGATCACGATGTCTGCAGCGAACGGGCTGGTATCGCTCGGCATCGTCTCGCTGATGCGCACGGGCGTGGTGTCCTTTGGTCAGGGACTGGTGTTCGCGGTGGGCGGTTACACCGCCGCCCTCTCGTTCGGCAATCTCGGCATCACGGACGCCGTCGTGCTGGCCATCGGCGGTGGCCTGCTGGCCTTCCTTGTCGCGCTGCCGTTTGCGTTCCTGATCGCCCGCTACCGCGGCATCTTCTTTGCGATGCTGTCGCTGGCGCTGTCGATGGTGCTGTACGGTCTGCTGGTCAAATCGCAGACCCTGGGTGGCTCGGACGGTTTCAACATGGGCCGTGCGACGGTATTCGGCCTGCGTCCCGCCGACCAGTGGAGCAGCTACACCAGTTATGCGGTAACGGTGGCACTGGCCGGCCTCGTCGGCATTGCCATGCGCGTGTATTTCGATTCCACGCGCGGTCTGGTCGCGCTGGCGTCGCGCGACAACGAGATCCGCGTCGAATACCTCGGCAGCTCGGTGCAGAACCTGATCGCAGTGAACTACCTGATCGCCGCCTTCACCGGCGGTATGGGCGGCGCGCTCGCGGTGATGGCGCTGGGCCATGTGGAACCCGAATTCAGCTTCTGGACGACCTCTGGTGATTTCGTGTTTGTCTCTATCCTCGCCGGCCATCACAGCGTGCTGGCCGCATTCATTGCCTCGACGGTGCTGGAGATCGTGCGCTCCTTCTCGAGCGCGTATTTCCCGAACAGCTGGCAGCTCTCGCTCGGCCTGTTCCTGCTGGCCGTGATCCGCTTCCTGCCCCGTGGCATCGGATCCTTGTGGGAAGCCAAGCGTCGCAAAGGAGAACAGGCATGAGCACGGAATTCGCTATCTCGGCGCGCGGCATCCAGAAACGCTTTGGTGCGGTCGTTGCCGCCGCTGACATCCATATCGATGTCCCCACCGGACAAAAGGTCAGCCTGATCGGCAGCAATGGCGCCGGCAAGACCACCTTCGTGAACATGATCACCGGCTACATCAAGCCGGATGAAGGACAGATCCTGCTGCACGGCGAGAATATCGCCGGGCTGGAGCCGCGTCGCATCGCGCGCATGGGCGTCGCGCGCTCCTTCCAGATACCGCAGCTGTTCAAGGAAATGACCGTGTTCGACAACATGCTGGTCGCGATCGCCTCGCAGGCCGGTGCGCTGTCCTTCCTGAAACCGGCGCGCAATCAATCGGCACAGGAACGCGCGACCGAGCTGCTGGAACGCTTCGAGCTGTCGGCGCACACGCATCGCACTGTGGGTGAGTTGCCCGGCGGTGTGCGCAAGCTGCTCGATATCGCGATGGCGCTCACCCGCCAGCCCAAGGTACTGCTGCTCGACGAGCCGACCTCCGGTGTATCAGCCGATGAAAAATTCCCGATGATGGACACCGTGATGCGCGCGCTGTCACAGGAAGCCGTGACCGTGCTGTTTGTCGAGCACGACATGGACATCGTCGGTCGTTACGCCGACCGGGTGATCGCCTTCTACAGCGGCCGGGTGATCGCTGACGACACGCCCGAGGTCGCACTGGCCTCGGCCGATGTGCAGCGTTATGTGACCGGCACTCTCGCGGACAGGAAAGAACATGCTTAAGATCCAGAACATCGATGTCTCTATCCAGTCCGTGCAGGTGCTGCGCGGACTGTCGCTGGAGATCGGCGCCGGCCGCATGGTCGGCCTGATCGGCCGCAACGGCGCCGGCAAGTCCACTACCCTGCGCTCCATCATGGGCCATCTGCCGCTGTCCTCGGGCAGCATCACGTTTGAAGGCCAGGACCTGGCCACACTGCCGCGCCATGCACGCGCGGCGCTCGGCATCGGTTACATGCCCGAAGATCGCGGGCTGGTGCCCGAGCTGACCGTGGAGGAGAACATCCTCGTACCACTGTGGGCGATGAAAGTCGCTGACACTGCACCGAGGCTGGAATTCGTCTACCACGTGCTGCCCGAACTGAAAGAGATGCGCGACCGCCGGGCGCTGCTGCTCTCCGGCGGCCAGCAAAAGCTGGTGGCACTCGCGCGCGCACTGACCATCGGAAAAAAACTGCTGCTGCTGGACGAGCCTTTCGAGGGGGTTGCCCCGGCCTTGTCCGCGCGCCTCTCCGAGGTGATCTCCGGCCTGCAGGGCGGGGACACCTCGGTACTGATCGCGCAGTCCGACCTGAACCACTCGAAGAACCTGCTCGATGCCGAGGTCGTGATCGAACGCGGTGCAAACGCCACATCGTAAGAAAAACAGCCTCCCTCCCCCGCCATGATTGACTGGAAAGACCATGTGAACCTGCCCGAGATGCGCATCGAGACGCATTTCGATGGCAGGCAGTTCCCCTGCTTCGTCAAGCGCCCGCCTTCGTTCTATGCGATGTGGGAGGACGCGGTCAGACAGCGTCCCGCGCATGAAGCGATCAGCTTCAACGGTCAGCGCTGGACCTATGCCGAGGCGGCGGCCGAGGTCGATCGGATCGCACGCGGCTTCGCGGCCCGAGGTATCCGGCAGGGCGAGCGCGTGGTGATGTTCATCTCCAACCGGCCGGAATTCGTGTTCGTGCTGTTCGCGCTGCAAAAGCTGGGCGTGATCTCGGTGCCGGTCGGCACCCGCGAGCAAGGCCCGGGCCTGGCCTACATCGTCAACCAGTGCGGCGCGTCCGGCATCGTGTTCGACGAGAACCTCGCCGACCGCATTCCCGACGCGGCCACCTCACCCGGCGTGCGCGTGCGCGTCTGCACGGGCGCTGCGCTGGCGAATGGCGAAGCGCTGTCTGCACTGGAGGGCACCGAGGTCTCTGCCGCGACCGTGGATGAAGAAGACTGCGCGTGCATTCTGTACACCTCGGGCACGACCGGCAATCCGAAGGGGGCGATGCTCACTCACCTGAACATTGCGCATTCGGTGGTGCACTACGAGGCGACGATGAAGCTCGGCAAGGATGATCGGGGCGCGCTCGCCGTGCCGGCCAGCCACGTGACCGGCCTGATCGCGCTGATTGCCGAGATGGTGCATGTCAAAGGCACGCTGATCGTGATCGCCGACTTCAAGGCCGCCGACTTCGTGCCGCTGATCGCGAACGAGCGGATCACGTTTTCGCTGATGGTACCGGCGATGTATCAGCTATGCCTGCTGCAGGAGAGTTTCACGACGCTTGATCTCTCCACCTGGCGGGTCGGCGGCTATGGCGGCGCACCGATGCCGGTGCCCACCGTGCAGGCACTGGCCAAGGCCGTGCCGGGACTGACGCTGGTCAATTGCTATGGCTCGACCGAAACCACCTCGCCGGCCACCGTGATGCCCCTGGGCTTGTCCGCGATTCATAACGACAGCGTCGGCATTACCCTGCCCTGCGCGAGCATTCGCATCATGAATGACGAAGGCAAGGAAGTCGCGCCCGGCGAATCGGGCGAGCTGTGGATAGGCGGCGCGATGGTCGTGCCCGGCTACTGGGACAATCCCGAGGCGACGGCCAAAGGGTTTGCGGAAGGCTGCTGGCGCTCCGGCGATCTGGGATCGAAAGATGCACAAGGGCTGGTGCGTATCTTTGATCGCATCAAGGACATGATCAATCGTGGCGGCTTCAAGATCTATTCGGTCGAAGTCGAGAATGCGCTGATGGCGCTGCCCGGCGTGGTCGAGGCGGCGGTGGTCGGCCATCCCTGCCCGGTGCTGGGCGAGCGCGTGCATGCCTACCTGTATGCGCCGAACGCGCCCGCTTCGACCACTGAGGTCGAGGCCGTGCGCGCGCACTGCGCGGCGCGTCTGGCAGATTACAAAGTACCGGAGCAAGTCTTCTTTACCGACAAGCCGCTGCCCAGAAACGCCAACGGTAAAATACTGAAGCGCTCGCTGCGTCAGCCGGCATAACGGCAGAACGGGTGAGCGATCTGGCAGCGCGGGAGTCCGCGCTGCGTTATCCGGTAGCTCACTGATGAAATTCCTGATCGCCCGCTTCAATCACGAGACCAATACCTTCTCGCCCGTCGCCACGCCGCTGGCCGACTTCGAGCCGCGCTATGGCGATGAGGCCTTGCATGAGCAGCGCAACGCCCGTACCGCGATGGGCGCATTCATCCGTCTGGTGGGATCCCGGCCCGGCGCCACGCTGATCACCCCGGTATCGGCCACCGCCAACCCCAGCGGCACGGTGGCTGCAGATGCTTACACCCATCTAGTCGAGACCATCCTCGCAGGCGTGCGCGAGCAGCCCGATGCGATCCTGCTCGATCTGCACGGCGCACTGGTCGCCGAGAATGCCGCCGACGGCGAAGGCGAACTGCTGACCGCCATCCGAGCGATCGCCCCTGACACACCGATAGCTGTCGCACTGGATTTGCATGGCAACGTGACGCCGGCGATGGTGAAGCACGCCGACATCATCGTCAGCTTCAAGACCTATCCGCATATCGACATGGCCGAGACCGGCGAGCATGCCGGACGGCTGATGATGGATTGGCTGGACGGCAAGACCCGTCCGATCACGCGCTTTGTGCCGCTGCCGCTGCTGTCGCATACCCTGCGCAGCAATACCCATGAAGGCGCGATGCGGCGTGCAGTAGAGGCGGCCCGGCGCGCCGAACAGGAACCGGGCGTGCTGGCGGTGTCCGTGATGGCTGGCTTCTCGCTGGCGGATTTCAACGATGCGGGTATGTCGGTGATCGTGGTCACCGACAATGACAAGGCGCTGGCCGGGGATGTCGCGAACGAGATCGCGCAGCAGATCTGGCGCGAGCGCGACGGCTTTGTTTACCGCAGCGAGCCGCTGGCGGAATCCATCGCAAGGGCCAAGACGCTGCAGGCCGAACCCGGCCAGGGCCCGGTGCTGCTGCTCGACCATAGCGATAACGTGATGTCCGGCGGCACCTGCGACACGATGGATGTGCTGCAGGCGGCACTGGCGGCTCACCTGACGCCGATCGTGGTCGGACCGATCTGCGATCCGCAGGCGGTGCAGCGGCTGTGGAAGATGCGGCCCACCGATGTGGTGGGCGTCGACATCGGCAACCGTATCCCGCTGACCCAGCAAGGCATCACCAAAAAACCGGTGCGCCTGACCGGCGTGGTGCGCGCAAAAAGCGATGGCGAGTTCACCGTCAGCGGGCCGATCTACACGGGTGCAAGAGTCAGCATGGGGCGTACCGTGCTGTTCGATACCATCGATGCGCTGATCGTGATCACCGAGCGCCGGATGGAGCCGTATGACATCGGCATCTTCAGCTGCATCGGACTGGATCCCGCGCGCTATGACTATCTGCTGCTGAAGTCACGGATGTATGCGCGACCCGTGTTCGGTGCGATGGCCAAGGCACTGGTCGAATGCGACGCCGATCAGGGCGGACCGACCAGCTCGAACTATGCGCTGTTCCCGTTCAAGAATATTCGGCGGCCCGTGTATCCGCTGGACGAGAGCGCAAATTTCATCGGCTGAGGCCGGCACGGCCATCAGCACGGCACCTGAGCGTACCGCTGCCGGCAGATTTATTGGCTTTCGAGGAATTGATTGATCATCGCAAGACTTTGCGATGTTTTTGTATAACCATCATGCTTTGTAAGGACGCGCTCCTCAAGTTTTTTCAGATGAGCTTCTTTTTGCGCTTTGAGTTTCTTCATCACCTCAAACTTGTTGGTCTTTTCCGCTCCTTCACTGGCCTCATCTTTTCGATGCCAGTCAGTCAGCAAATTTTTTTGACTTTCGTACTGACTGTCCTTTGCCTTGATTGATAGTTCGATATGCTCAGAATCCGGATGAGCCAGGGATTCGTCATCAGTCATGGCGCTCGCCAGCGAGTCCGGGTTTCTGACCAGGCTGTCAATTGCGCCAAAACACACCGCGGTCGCCTCAGGATCGTTCACTTTCCCAGTCTTGAAAAATACATGACCACCGTTCGTGGTGATGAGCATTTTGGCATTGCCGCCTTCGCTATTGATTTTTTCAGCGGCTGCCAGGCTCTGGCTCAAGGGAACCGTGCTGTCCTTAACCGGATGCACAAACAGGCAGGGAATTCCTTTCGGCATCTGGTCACGTCGGTAAAACGGAGAGATTGCTTCATTAAGATTTTTATTCATTACCGGATTGTTGACAAAGCTTATTTTTCCTGATGAATGGCTATTGTTACCGGCATGTCGTCGAGTCAGCTCATTTTGCAATTCAACTTCATACGTAGGCCCTCCGATCTCATCTCTCTGAGAAAAAATTCTGGTGTGCGCAGAGTCCAGATTGGGACTGATAAAAACGACTTGCCTGAAGAAGTTTTTATCATCAGAAGAAATGCTGTCATTCGTCAGGAAGCTGGCCCGCTGAAAGCCACCCCAGCTATGAGCCACCACACAAAACTCCTTTTCCCTGAAATCCGGATGCTCACGGAAGTAGTGAACCACTGACTGAAGGTCTCTGACGTAGTTTGGTGGGCTGGCAAATGAATCAGAGGTATCTTCCAGCCCCGGCTTGCTGCTGCCAGTGATTTCGGGAGCCACCAAAGTGTAACCATGGTCAAGAGACCACGACGTCAGGTTGTCGAAGGTATCGTCATACGCGAGGCCCGGTCCTCCATTCAAGAAGAGGATGGCATTTTTATTCTTGCTCGTGACCTCGGTACTGAATATTTGAAGTGACACATGATTAGCCAGTTCAATATCATCCTTTTTTCTCTGCGCCGCTGATGCTGGCCGGGCTTCCGAAACGGGCGTCTGTTGTTGTCGCGGCAGAACGCGCGGCTCACTGCTTGGCAATTGATTCAAATCGGCTGACTGCGGAAGCGGTGTTGACGCCTGCGATGATAAATCCTGATGCATGGGATGCAGTTTTTTATTCAGGACATTCACCTTGGGAGGGGCATTGCCAGGCTTGAGGGTATCGGCGTTACCGTCCGGGAGTTTTGCCTTGTTATCTCCTTGCGGAGGAATGGTCGCGCCTACCGGCTTCATCATGTCCTCTGAGAAGTCGCTAATCACTGGCAGATCGTAACCATCGCTGCAGGCAAGTTCCTCGTGGTAAAGCGACAACGAACGGGCAGACGTGGTGCTTGCACCGCATCGCCGTGATCGTGAAGCGATACTTTGGAACGTGATGCGGAGAGGGATAGAGCGGATCGGATTGCGCTGTTAAAGCAGCAGCTGCTGCTAGGGGGCTGTCCACAATGACGTGGAACAAAAATCATGGTTCAAACGTTCAGAAATAAACACGCGACTATGGTGCATCGGGCGGATGCAGTCCATGCCCCTGATCGTGCCGACATGGAAGGTCTGCTGACTAACCTGACACTCTGGGGAGGAACAACAACAGGCATCGAGCTACTTGGTCAAAGGTTCAGGCCCATGCCTTTCTGGGCGAATGAAATACCCTCGCCCATGCACTCACATGCTTCCAGATTTGTTTCGGCGGGATGGCTGCTTGTTGTGCTGCCATCTCCACTGACGACACCACGAGACTCAGCGGGGCCTCGTCAATCAGCGTGGCGACATGCGCGTCGCGTCCGGGCGGGATTTTTCCCGTGGCGAGTGCCTCCATCAACTCTGCCGGCGTCAGCGGATCGCGATAGCTGACACTGGCCGTCCGACTGGCCATCCATGCCGCATTGGGCTGTGACGCCTTGTGCATCTCCGCCCGCAGAGACAGGCCGAGCAGTTCGAGGACCTCATTAACTTTACCCATGCCGAGATCGGTCAGCTTCCCTGATTCGAACAGATTGATCGTGGTGCGCGACAGGCTGGCCATCTGCGCCAGTCGTTGCTGACTCAGTCCCAGCGCTTCCCTACGGGCTCTGACCAAGTGCCCCAGTTCAGACAAACTCATGACGACCCCCAATTTTGTTCAATATATTAAACAAAATTTGAGGCGAGGCGTGTGATATGCCCATAATTCAGGCAAATCAAGGTTTTCCGATGGGAATAGTTATTTAATTTACAATTTTAATTTCCCTCGGGACAGAGGGCGCCTCTCGCGACCCTGACGGCGGTCCCGGATCACGGTCGCCTCCGTCAGAACGACTTCCCTCGGTCAACCGCCATCGGCAATGCGCGCCGCCCCGCATAGACCGCCGCCCCACCCAGCGCCTCCTCGATACGCAGCAGTTCATTCCATTTCGCCATCCGCTCACTGCGGGCGAATGAGCCGACCTTCAGCTGACCGGCATTCCAGCCGACGGACAGGTGGGAGATCATCACATCTTCCGACTCGCCGGAGCGCGCGGACACGATGGTGGAAAAGCCGCAGGCCCTGGCTGCCTGCAGGGCATCGAAGGTCTCGCTGATCGTTCCCGCCTGATTCGGCTTGATCAGCACCGCATTGCACGCTTTATTGGCTGACGCATCGCGCACGCGCGCCGCATTCGTCACCAGATAATCGTCGCCGATCACCTGCACCTTGTCACCCGCGGCCTGGGTGAAGGCGATCATGCCTTCGGTGTCGTCCTCGGCCACCGGATCTTCGATGGAGAGAATCGGATATTTCTCCAGCCAGTCGAGCAGCACCGCGATCCACTCATCGCGCTGGTACGACCTGCGCTCCAGGCCCGGCCGGTAAACACCGTCACTGCCGAATTCTGACGCAGCGATATCGAGCGAGATCATGACCTCGCCATGCCGGTAGCCTGCCTTCTCGATCGAGCGCGTCAGCATCTGCAGCGCTTCTTCATTGTTCGCAAAATCCGGCCACCAGCCGCCCTCATCCGCCACGCCCGCGCGACGCCCGCTGTCTGCCATCAGCGCACCGGCGGCGCGATACACATCGGCCACCATCGCCAGGGCTTCATCCATGCTATGCGCACCCACCGGCATCACCAGCAGATCCTGAATGTCGATCCGGCGTCCGGCATGCGCGCCGCCGCCGAAGATCTGTATCTCGGGTAGCGGAAGAGTCACCTGCGCATCACCGGCGAGATGCCGCCACAAGGGCAGGTGCCGCGCATTCGCCGCAGCGTTCAGCACCGCCATCGAGGTCGCGATCAGCGCATTGCCCCCCAGCCGCGATTTGTTGGGCGTGCCATCCAGCGCGATCAGCAAGTCATCGATACCACGCTGGTCCATCACGTCCTTGCCGGCCAGTGCAGGAGCGATCTCGGTGTTCACCTGACCAATCGCTTTAGATACACCGTAGCCGCCCTGCTCGGTGCCGCCATCGCGCAGCTCGACCGCTTCGTGCGTGCCCGTCGAGGCGCCGGCCGGTGCGATGCCGCGCCCGAGCGTGCCATCATCCAGCAGGACATCGACTTCCACCGTGGGGCGGCCGCGCGAATCCCAGATGCGTCGCGCCTGTAGTTTGCGGATCAGTGTGCTCATGAAGAGGTTGATGAAAATGAGTGATCGATCAGAGATAACCAGTCATCGCGGATCGCCGCGAGACGACGGACGGGTGAGCGTACGCGCGCCAGTGCAAACTGTCGCTGCAGGTCTTTGCCGCGCTCGTCCAGATACTCGAGCGGTGACTTGCCATCGACACGGGCCAGCAGGATCGCGGCGAGCAGCCGCGCGACCCGCGCTTCCAGTGCCGGCGCGGCTTCCCAGGTCACGCCAGCCAGATAGCTGTCGGCAAACGCATCAAAACAGGCGAGAAAATCCGCGGTGGACTGCGGCCGCCACAGACACTTGGCCAGCAGATGGCACAGGCAGAACGCGACATCGAAAGCGGGCTCGCCATACCACGCGCACTCGGCGTCCAGGAACACCGGGCCGTTCGGGCCTGCGAGCAGGTTCTTCGGGCTGATATCGCCGTGCACGAGCGCGCGCTTGTTGTGTGCGGTGTCGTCGATCAGCTGCTGCAGCAGGCTCGCGCACTCGGTGTGCACACGCGCAGCGGCGCCAAAGTAAGGATCGAGCCTCAGCTGGAAAAAATTCTCATCATTGGCGAAGGTCTGCGCGAGCAGGTCATCGTCGGCACTGGCCGCATGAATGGCTGCGAGGCGGCGCGCGACCTCGGCAGCAAACGCAGGCCGGGCGATGCCATCGCGCAGCTGCAGCTTCCAGACCGGATGCAGCGAGGGCTCCAGCCAGCTCATCGCGAACGCATGCGATTCACGATCTTCGCCCAGTATCGCGGGCACGGTGCCAGGCAGCCACTCGCCGACCTGCCGTATCCAGTCCAGCTCGGCATGACTGCGTTCCAAGGGCGCGCTCCAGTGCGCGGCAACCTTGAGTTCGGGGAGTGCCTGTTTCACGCAGACCGGGCCGCGACGAGTGTCAGCGCGCGCGATCAGTGACGACACGCCGCCGGCCAGCAAGGTGACCAAAGGGGTCTCATCGGCATCGACCAGTCGCATGCGCAACAGCGCAGCGCGGACGATGGTCTCCTCGTTCGGTGGGGGCACGCGGGTCTCGGGATGGGGAGGATCTCGGGCGCTGACCTCATCACGAGCGTGACGGCCCATGCCGGGGATCACTCATTGTTGTTATCCCCGCTACTATACCTGAGGGCCTGCGGGCTACCTCGGGCTCAGGGCCTCAGCAGGGTCAGCAGCATCAGCATGACCAGTGCGCTTGCCACCCACAGCGCGAGCGCGCGCGCCGGCATCTTCAGGCGTCCTGCCGGGTCGGCCACCGCATTCAGGCCGGCCTCCGCCGTGGCGCCCCGCAGCGCCGGCCAGGGCCGACGTCGCCGCTCCTTGCCGTTCCACGGCAGCTTTGCCCTGGCCTCATCGACGGCGGCCATTTCCCGCTGCAGCTGCAACTCCCGCCGGGCGATCCACTCATCATGCTGACGACGGCGCTGCGGATCAGACAGCACCTCATAGGCTGCCGTGAGCAGCTGGAAGGTCTTGGTTGCCTGCGGATTGCCGCCATGACGATCAGGATGGAATTTCTGG
>JACCEC012299619.1_pt1 | contig 18990 bp, 41 predicted proteins | sample 7450121 | NCBI WGS metagenome assembly JACCEC01 (sample SAMN15323455, study PRJNA562643) | freshwater metagenome | isolation source: river surface water | place: USA:Blue River Watershed | collected 2017-08-18 | reverse complement strand
GGACAGGCTGCAGCCGTGTTGGTGGAAACGGATTAGCCCCGTGGGGTTTTTCGTGTGTTCAATTGCAGCCCCTACCCTGCTTCATGGGAGCCACCAACTTCAAATGCGACATCATGTCGTATTTGCCTGCCGGCAAAAAACGGAAATAACTAATTCCCCCTGTTGACTTTGGTTCTTCTTGGTGCTTGTTGACACCACTTGACAGGTATGTATAATCCAAACCGTTGTCGTCGAAAGCAACAAAGATAGGCCGCTTACACATGCGTTTCCGCCTTATCTAAGAACCGGTAGTGTTTTTAGATAAGGTTTCGACCGGAACCGCAGTTGTAAGCGGCTTTTTTGTTTCTGGGAACTACCTTTGGATACGCGCTAGTTAAAACAACAGTCGGGGATGGCGCACCGGCACAAAGGTAGACCCACCCTCTACGACTTCCGTTCTCCGCACGATAGCAAGCACCTGCATGGGTGGCGCGGAAGGAAACACCGGCACTGGTACACCCCCAGACTAAAAGCCGTCCAGCCTGTCAGCGAGGGACTGGGCAAGATAGAGCGGCCAGAGGTGAGACAAACGCACTATCGACAAATCGCTGCCGTCATGGTTTGCTAGTAGGACACACATCACAGTGCCCTATGGGCAGGGAGTGAACAGCCGAGGCTATCACCCTTGGGGGACCTATGCCTGTTTCATTTCTACGGGTATCTACCAGTTATATTTTTCTTTTCCTACCTATTGCATTCCTCTTGCAATGATGTATACTTCTTTGCACCACAACGAAAGGAATTGCATGAACGATCTCAGAAAAGATTTACTTATTTCCGCAAAGCTCGGGCATAAGTTATTCAACCTCACGGTGGAGCACACCGAGTCTGTTGGCCATGGCTTGTTGGCCGGCCTGTTCAATGTCTGTTTGCTGGCAAAGGCGTCACCAAAGGAGGTGCCGGTAGAGGATCTGCTTGCCATGTTGCGTGATGCGTACAACTTGGTATCTGATGCCGAGGCAGACGACGCAACCAGCAGAGAGGCGGCCAAGTATGGAATCCAATGAAGCACAGTATCTGTTCACAGAGTCTGAACTGAACGAACTGATTGCCGATGAGCGGGCGGCCGAGCGTGAGGCGTGTGCGCAGGTTTGTGAGGCGCATGCCAAGGCTTATCTGCTTATTGAATCACCTATTGCCAAGGCGGGATGGTCAGCTTGCATTGATAGCCGTGATGCCATCCGCGCAAGGGGGCAGAAATGACATGGCCATTCCCTCTAACGCCGATCCCAAGCGATTACAAGGTACCAAAGTACAACCCAAACAATGAAGAGGACGCACCGCTATGACCATAGAAGCAATGAAACAGTGGCGTGAGGCGTTGAAAGAATACTGCGAACATGGCGCGATTTTCATGCCGCTCACAGCACTCAAGTCTATTGACCAAGCCATCGCAGATGCAGAGAAGCAAGAGCCTGTGGCGCTGGAAACAGTCTATGAAACCATCATTCATTGGGATGAAGGCGGTGGAAAGCGCAGCCGCAGAGAGTTGGCAAGACGCATTGAGGCGCTCTACACCCACCCACAACCAAAGCGTGAGCCACCCACCACTAGAGAAGTGAAAGATGTTTTACGAGCAACGGGCTTATTGACAAACTCACAAGCATGGGATGTGGCAGAGGAAGTGATGAAACTGTTAGCCGCCCACGGCATTAAGGAGAACACATGAACTGCAAACACCGTTACGAGCCGCTAGACATAGGCCACAGAGTCGGGAGCCTAAGGGGCTACTACTATTGGCGGTGCTGTCGCTGCGCAGATGTGATCCTTTCAAAACTTGGGGAGAGGAGCGCATGAAGACCGCGGTCATCGCCCTGTTGTTGGCCGGCTGCAACCAAGTCTGCGACCAGCCATCAGTGTTCGTATATCGAAACGACCGGCTTCAACAGATACCGGTCTGCCATCAGGAGAAACCCTAATGGCTGGTAACGTTACCAGCTGTGACATCGAGACCATGATCTCGGCGCGGTTGGCAAATCTAAAGCGGCTGTATGCCAAGGACGGGAAGATGGCCAGGTATCACAAGATCAAGGAACTGGAGGTCATCATTGGAAAGATTAAGGAGTTGAAGAATGCTAGAGGATCTGAACCCAACAACAAGGTGCTACCCGCGCACCACACGGGAGGCATTCCCGCACGATGCAGAGAACGCCAAGTGGTGGTATCCGCCGGAACAGCGACCCCGTGACAAGGTGTTCTTTGCCGTGGGCGTAGCCCTGTGGTGCTTTTTGAGCATTTACTTTTGGAGACTGACATGAAAGAGGCAAGAAAGATTTTGATGTGCGTGGTGCCCTACATAGTGGCGGCATCTTTGTTGTACCCCTTGGCGGCCATCGTAGGCGCCAGCTGGGATGCGTTCACATGGGAGAGGACAGACCGGATGTTCTTCTTCATCTGCGTGTGCATCGCCGGCACAGTGTTGGCCTTGCGCCTGAACCATGAGGAGGCATGATGGAATGGATGGTCTTTGATGACTTGCTGAACATCGGCGCAATAGTTCTTTTGATGGGGCTTGGCATCGGCGTGTTCTTGTTAATCGTGGCGCTTTACATGGGCTTGCTTGGGATATTGGAGGACACATGAAGCGAGAGCAATACGACTTCCTGATCCCACCGGACCTGCCGAAAGAAGTGAAGCACACGATGTACTATTTCCCGCACAGAACCGAAAGCAGTTTGGCGTTGGCGCCTCGCGGTCCTGCACAGAATGAGTTGCCATGTATGGCGGCGCACTACGACGAGAACCGCAACCTGCTGTTCACACGATTCATATTCAAAGACGGCACTTACAAGGATGAAAAAGCATGACAGAAGAAGATGACGAGTTCGCCCGCATTGAGCGTGAGCAGTCCATGGGCTGGCGCAAACAGCACATTGCACAACGCAAAGAGCTGGACCCTTACCGCAACATGGTGCTGGAGGAGGTGGCAGAACAGTTCGACAAGATGCCCGCACTGGGCGATACCGCCGCTAGCTTTGCCGCATTCGTGCGCAACATGAAGAGATGATCCAACACCACAAGACCTACACCGGTGACACGCGCTGGGTGCAGACCGCATCCGGTGTGCGTGAGCTCAGGTGCAGGGTCAGAGAGTATTCGATTTGGGGCTGCACCGAATGCAGTCTGTATTTTTGGGAAAAGGAGAAAGCAGTTGAGCACACAAAAACCCACAAGCCCGAACGGGGACATCGACCAAGCCCGCAAGCTGTTTGAGCGGCACCTACTGGTCAAAGGCTTGGACTTCTTATGGGATGGTAGGAAGTACAACACAACAAACATTCAAACTAAATGGCGGTACTTCTGCCTCGGATTTTTTTCAAAGGAGAAAGCATGACTACATTCGTAGCTGAGAAAACATTACCCATGGATGTCATCCGCATTGACGGTGGCACCCAATCCCGTAGCCGTATCCATGAGGACATGGTTGCCGACTACGCCTTGAAGATGTCAGAAGGCGCTGCATTCCCGCCAGGCGTGGCGTTCTTTGACGGCAAAGAGTATTGGCTGGCAGATGGCTTCCACCGCTACCATGCCCTGCGCTCCAACAAGAAGGCAAGCATGGTCTGCCGCATCGTCAACGGCACAGTCCGTGACGCCATCCTGTACAGCTATGGCGCCAATGGTATGCATGGCATGCAGATGACCAATGAAGACAAGCGCCGTATCGTGCTGGAGATGCTCAACGATTTCGAGTGGGGCAACTGGTCAGACCGTGAGATTGCCCGTAAGTGTCATGTCAGCCACGTCTTTGTGAGCAAGTTGCGCAACGGCATGGAGACCGATCAGCCCCAAGTGATCAAGCACAAGCGCGCCACCGGTGAGGTGCGCGAGACAGTCCGTCAGCCCAAGAAGACATCAGCTGCTGGTAACGTTACCACCACTGTCCCCGAGGTGACTGACAAGCACGACGAAAAGCAGGAAGCTATCGAATTCCTGATCGAGGAGAACGACAAGCTGAAAGATCAGCTCGCCTCCACCACATCGGAAGATCCTGAGTTCGCCAAGGAGCACATCGAAGAGTTGCGCGCCGAGCTCAAGCAGCTGAAGATTGAACTGAAAGCGGTGACAACAAGCCGTGATATGTACCAAGCTGAGTGCGCTCAGTTGAAGAAACAAGTCGCCTCCTACCAGCGTCAGCTGAAGAAGGCAGCATAAAGAACGGGGCCGAGTGCCCCAGCCCAAGCCGAGGGTCAATTCGGTAGTGGAGTTTTCATGTCATTACAACTGCGCCCGTATCAGGCGGGCATCCTTGACGCCCTACGCAATGGCTTTGCCAGCGGTAAGCGTTCTCAAATCCTGTATGCCCCAACAGGAGCCGGCAAGACAGAGATGGCCATCGAGTTGCTCAGAGCCACCAAGGTCAAGGGCAACAAGGCAGCCATGCTGTTAGACCGCATCGTCCTGTGCGACCAGACAAGCAAGCGGCTGGAGAAGTACAGCATCGACCATGGTGTCATGCAGTCAGGGCATTGGCGGTTCCGTCCCTACGAACACATCCAAGTGTGCTCTGCCCAAACGCTGGAGAAGCGCGGCTCATTTCCTGGCCTCAACCTGCTGATCGTGGACGAGTGCCACCAAACCCGTGAGCAGACCATCGAGTTCATCAAGAACAACCCCGATGTCAAAGTCATTGGCCTCACCGCCACGCCCTTCACAAAGGGGCTTGGTAAGGTTTACGAGAACGTGGTCTCCACAATCACAACCAAGGACTTGGTGGAGCAGAAGGTTCTTGTGCCCCTGCGTGTCTTCATTGCCAAAGAGATCAACATGGACGGGGCAAAGAAGGTTGCTGGCGAGTGGTCGCAGGCCGAGGCCAGTAAGCGTGGCATGCAGATCACCGGTGATGTGGTGGCTGAGTGGATCAAGATGACGCATGAAATCTTTGGGCGCCCCCGCAAGACCATCGTGTTCTGTTCGGGCGTAGACCATGGCAATGACCTGTCGCGCAAGTTTGCAGAGTCTGGTTACAACTTTGTTGCCATCAGCTACAGAGATGACGACGAGTTCAAGAAGGATGTCATTGCCGAGTTTGCCAAGCCCGACACAGAGATTCATGGCCTCATTGCCACCGACATATTGACCAAGGGATTTGACGTGCCTGACGTGATGATAGGCGTGTCCGCGCGCCCATTCAGTAAGTCTCTGTCCTCCCACATCCAGCAGATGGGGCGTGTCATGCGCTCCAACCAAGATGATCCTGACGGCAAGACCTTTGCTCTCTGGCTAGACCACAGCGGTAACTACTTGCGCTTCCGTGAGGAATGGGAAGAGGTGTACGAGAACGGTGTGCACGAGCTGGACGACGGCAAAGAGAAGCCCAAGAAGGAGCCAACAGAGAAGGAAAAGAAGGAGGCCAAGTGCCCCAAGTGTGACGCCTACATGCCCAAGTACATGGACACCTGTGCACACTGCGGTTATGTGCGGGAGAAGCGTAGCCTTGTGCAGGACGTGCCGGGCGAGATGTCAGAGCTGCAGACCATGAGCCGCGAGAACAAACAGGCATGGTGGTCAGGCTTGCAATGGTATGTTCACGCCATGGGCAAGTCTCCAGGCTGGGCGGCACACACATACAAGGACAAGTTTGGGGTGTGGCCTCGCAATCTAAGCGATGCACCGGTCACCCCGCCAGACGAAGTCGTGAAGTTTGTTGAGAAGAAGAAGCGTGCTTATATCAGGATGATGAAAAAAGGAATGAAACTATGAACTGGCAAGACGAACAAAAGAAGGTGGCTACTGGTGTAACTGGTGGGCAACAGCCGGTGGCGCAATGTATGGAACATGGAGAATGTTTTGGTGGTAAGTGCATTTACCCACAACCAAAGCGTGAATGGGTGGGGTTGACAGATAAGGAAATTGAAGATTGTTACAAGCAAGGCGGAATAGGTAGAGCAATTCAAATGCTCAAGGAGAAGAACACGTGATGGAAACGTTACCACTAGATGTTGCCCGCTGCCGCGGTGCTCGCCACCTTAACGATGAGGACAACGCTTGGCTGGCGCCCTGCATGGAGTGCCGCCGCACACAGACGCCCACATCAGGCAAGGTCAGATATCTTTTGATTGCGCCTCCTCTATTCAAGAATGGCGTGTGCCCCAAGCAGATTAAGGCAGAGTAATGGAGTTCATCAACTTCTGCCAAGCCTTGGGCATCGTCATCAACACGCCTCCACCACTTGGTGTGTGGCGCCGCTACCCCACGGTTGATCACCCGCGCAAGCGCAACGGTGCAGTCAAGTGGATGGGTGACCATGGCTTCGCACAGAACCACGCACTAGACACAGAGGTGTCAGTATGGAAAGACGACAAGGTAACAGAGGGTGCCAAGCGTGACTTCCAAAAGCTGGCGAACGAAGCAGAGATGGAGCGCCTCCGCATGCAGAAGCAGGCAGCAGACAGGGCCGCCACTATCCTCAAGCAATGTCAGTTCGGCAAGCACGAATACTTGAAGGCCAAGGGCTTTGACGATGAGGAGGGAAACATCTGGGCGTTCGACGGCAAGCAGTTCCTCATCATTCCTATGCGGGTGGATGGTCACTTGGTCGGGCTGCAGATCATCGACAACGAGGGCACAAAGAAGTTTCTCTACGGTCAGCGCACCGCGGGAGCAGAGTTTTGCTTTGACAACAAAGGCCTCCACATTCTTTGCGAGGGATACGCTACAGGCCTGTCAATCCGTAAGGCGCTGAAGAATATGAAGAAGCGCTACACGATTCACGTTTGTTTCTCGGCCGGCAACATGAAGAAGATCGCCTCCACTATTCAAGGCGTGGGGCTGATCGTTGCGGACAATGATGAGAGCGGGACGGGGGAAAGAACAGCCAAGGAAATTGGCTGGCCGTATTGGATGAGTGATGTAGTGGGTGAAGACTTCAACGACGCGCACCAAAGGCTGGGACTATTCAAAGTGTCCTATGCTTTGGCGCGTATGGTGGATACTAGCGTAGCCTTGTCTCGATAATGTGCCAGTTGCGTAGGTCTGCGGCATCGAGCAGGGCTTTTTCTCTGGTGGTGTATGCCCCCACGAATTCGCCCTCCTCTGTCAGGATGAAGATGGATTGAGTCATGTTGCCTCCTCTATTAACTGTAGTTGACCGGTTTTGTTGATTGGATTTGGCGAGCCCCATTGTTCAGCCATCGCCTCCGCTATCCCCACATAGGTGGCGCTGCGAAGCTTCCACCTATCCTCACTTGGTGGCAGTTTGTCCTGCCCATAGTTATCGCATTGGTTGCCCCACCTATTTGCCGGCTTGCCACTTGGCGTGATCACCACGCGCGGCGCGATAAACCTGGTTGGCACAAGCTTGGGCAGTCCCTTCAACCACAGGCAAGTTCGCTTGCTTGCATCGTGTCCATATTCGTATGGCTGGATGATTTGATCGGGCTTGCGTATGCGTGAAGATATGACGCTGATGGGGTTTTCAAGGCAGATTTTGGGAATCGGTGCACCCAACAAAGCCGCCACAAAAGAGAGTGCGTCCTCGGTCAATTGAGGGTCACGCAAGCCCCTTGTAGTCCAATGCATACCGCTGACAGATAGGTAGGTGCATGGTGGGTGGGCAATCATCAAGTCCCAACCATCGTTGATGATGTCCATCACATCGCCTTGGTAGTGTTTGCCCTGCGTCTCGGTCGGTAACAAGTCACAGGATGTGGCATCGTGACCGGCGCGCGTGAAAGCATCGCGCACAGTCCCTGAATATTCACAGGCAACAAGCACCTTCATGGCGCCTCCGCATTTCTAAGTTCAGCTTTGATGTAGCGGCGCAACCATTCTTTGGTGTCGTGCTCCGCCAAGCCTGTGAAAAATAAGCCAGCGAGGTCGCCGGTCTCAACACCCAAGCGGTCTTGGATTAGGCGAACGGCGGCGTCAAGCGCCTCCTCCGCTAGATCGTCAATGCCTTGCGGCGTGTATTCTTGCCATGGTTTCATGTTGTTCACCAGTTCGCGTATTTTTTGAATGCCCGCACATAGGCGGCGTGATTTTTGAATGCCCCATGTTTCTTGCAGTATTCCAAGAATTCATCTGCCATGAAATAACCTTGGGCTAGTTCATCGTGTGATTTGCCAAGTTGTTCGTATGATTCGCCTTGGTAGTGGCGCCCCAACACAAACTTAACCTTGTCCCAAATCCACTTGCCGTTTGCATCCTCCATTACTGATTCGTCACCCACGCGACCATAACCATCGTAGTGCCCGAACCGCAAACTGCCGTCCGGCAACAATGCCATGACCTCGCTAAATTCCCTGCTCTTGTAGGTGCAAGTGATTGGTAGGTGTGTCTTGGCGCAAGTTTTAGATACGAAACCCATGATTATTTCTCCTCTTTAGTTACTGCTGCAAAATGCTTGCGTGTGTCTTCAATGAATTCAACTACCTGCCTGAGTGTGAAGTGCTCGACAGTCTGCCAGACAGTAATTTCATCGTGCCCCCACTCATCTTCATCGCCCAGCATTAGGTCAATTACTTCGTCATATGTAAGGTTTTCTGGGTAGTCTGTGAGCCATTGGTTCAATGCGAATTGTTCAGATAATTTCATGCTTTTGCTCCTGCGGTGATATATGTTTGAAGTGCCAATGTGAATGGCATGAAGTTGAGGATAGTGTGAGAGTCCAGCTTTGCCGGCAAATCGGGGTGCGTGAGCAAGCCCGCAAGCCTGTCTTTAGGCATGGTCTTTGTCTCGCGTAATGCCCCATCTTTCCCCACGAATAGAACGCGGTTAGACAATGCGCGTTTGAGGTCGCGTGAGTGTAGGTGTTGCACCAATAAATCACCAATCAAAATGTCGGCATCTTGGTGTAGGTCAATCTCTTGGTCGTTGAGTTTCCACTTGGTTGCTGGCAATGTTTTCGCGTAAGCGTTAATCGCCTCCTCTATTTTGGGAGGGTGGTATGTGTTGCACCCACCGCGCCCATCATTTTCGACAGTCCCAACGCGCTTGCCATCAATGTAAACCGATGCCTGAAAGCAATGGGTTTCTTCGCTTGCAAATTCCGCGTGTTTGATATTCTTGAGTTCGATTTTCATGCTAGTGCCTCCGCTAATGTGGTTTCTTTGTCGATGTATTCCGCCTCCTCTAACGAGTCAAATAATTCTTGAGCCGCCTCTGACGCCTCCACCACACTATCAGCGGCGAGGGTAATCGTGCGCTCAGCGGTCACGCGCACAGTCACTGTGAATAGCTTCATGCTTTGCCTTTCGGTTTTTGATTTTGGAATATGCCCGCGGTTGGCGGGCGTGTCAGTCACCTGCGCGACACTTGGCGGGCTTCGGTTCTTCCCTGTTCGATTAGGCGGCGGGCTTCGGGGCGGTCGTGCGGGTGTTCGGCGTCTAGCATCGCGCGGATTGTGTCGGCTTGTGCTTTGCCGGTCTCATATTGATAACCGGCGTTTATGTAGTCGGCTTCGGTGTGTTTCATTGGTTGCCCCTGTGGTTTTGTTGTTCGTCTGCCAACAATAAGCCCTTCAAGTAGGGAATTGTTCTTCCCGTCATGTTGGAAAGTTCGCGGAGGGTTAGGTTTAAATGTGAATCGTGGTATTCGACAATTTCAGCGGGTGTGCTGGCAAAATTTGGGGTTGGGTCTTCGTTCATTTGGTTAACCTTTCAAGCGTTACAACACCCGCAACATGGGGCGTCTTCGCAAGTGCCTGATTTGTTGCGGTAATACTCGCGTCCACCGGCGCGCCAATAGTTGGACTGATACCGGCTGCGGGTTCGCTTTAGGTATCTGCCGACACTTTCGGCGGTGTCGGGGTCTGTTTCGTGGTCTGTTTCGGGGTCTTCAAAAAAAACCTGGTGGTCATTCATGGGGCGGTGTCCTCTAGGGTTTGAATAATTAGCGCGGTTATATGGTCGGCGTCTTCGGGTTCGGCGTCCGGATTTTCTAGAAGTGCCAGCGCTTCAAATAGCGCGGCGCGTAACTGCAAGCGCATCGCATACTCTGCGGCGGCGTCTTCGGCTTGGACTGTTTGGGAAATATTCATTTTTTAAACCTTTGCGATTGGGATAACGCGGCGGGCGCGTTGGTCGGTTTGTTTGGCGCGGGTGCCATGGGCACGAAAACCCACGATAGCGCGGCGGTCGGCTTTTTGGCAGAGTTGGCAAACGGCGCAAGTCATGTGGTCGATTGTTTGGGCGGGGCAAATGGTGATTTGTCTACCTTCGGGGGTGGTGGATTTGTTGGGCGTGTCCATTGGCACGATACACACCACCGGCGCGATATTAAGGGCGGCGAGTTTGTCGGCTTCCCCTGCATCGTCTGCGCTTAAGTTAATCGTAAAGCCCCACTGGTTCGCGTGGGCTATCCACTTCAACGCTTGGGGCGTTTTCTTGTGGGTGTAAGTAAATCCACGCTTTCCAATATTGGCGCGAACTACTTCACCCAATGCGGCGGCGTCTACGCTTTCACCTTTGCCCCATAGGTCACCGGCGACGGCGTGGCGCCATAGTTGACCGGCTGGCATTTTTTCAATGAATGCCACCAAGTCCGGCAACGATTTGCCATCTTTTGCGGCGCGGTTCCAAGCTAGGCGCGTATAAAAATCCTCTGCATAGCAGTCGGTGCGGTAATGCGGGCATGATGGCGGGCATGTGTCCGGCTCGGCGTAGGTGGTTGGGATTCTTCCGGTTTTGCGGTTGCCTGATTCGGTGATGCAAAGGGTTTTCATGCGGTTATATCCTCAAGAGTTGCGGCGGGTGTTGTTTGTTCTGTGATTTCAAAACCAAGGTTTCTGATGTGGCGAAGTGCTGCGGGGGTGATGGTTTTGGTTCCGGCAATGGCGGCAAAACTTCGGGCGTTGGCGCATGCCGGATATATAACCGGCATTCCGTAAACCCGCTTCACTGTGACAGTTACCAAGCGGGCGGCTTTCATCGGCTTACCTTTCGGGCGGTGAGTCTGACTGTGTAGCGCGGGGCTTGGTTGGTGGTGTAGTCCTCTATCAAGTCGGGCAATAGTTCGGGGTCGATACAGGCGCGGGCGAGTGCTTCCCAATTGATAACCTTGGGCGTTGTTTGTGTGATTGTGGCGCGGTGTAGCGTTCCGTCTACGGCGTCAACCTTGGCGGCTATAAGACAGTCGCGGTAGGTATCGGCGCGGGCGGTTTCGTCTGCAATATGGGCGCGAATAGTTGCCAGAGTGTCGACAATGTCGGCGAGTTCGGCGGGTGTGAATAATTCGGTCATGGTCTTATCCTCCAAAATGTGCGGGTGTGTGGTCGATACAATGGCGGGCGAAATAGTGTTCTAGTTGGTCATAAGAAAACCCGTTTTCGTCGTCATAAAAAGCGGGCACTACTTTTGAGAGTTCGTCGGTGTGGTCGTTTGCATCTCTCCAAAATCCGACAAAATCACAGCCTTGCTCGCAATAGGTGGCTTCTACTTTGAACCCCATATCGTGCAGGGCTTGGTATATGCCCACCGGTGGGCTCCAAGCGGTGTCGAATTGAATTGTCAGAGTGTCGGGTTCATCGTCTAGTGTGTGGATTTCGTGGGCATCCCACTTCGTGCCCCAGCGGCTCACTTGGAATTCATACCAATTGGTAAACCCGAATTTTTCAAAGTTTGCGGGCTCGCGTTCATCGGCGGGAAATTTCGCGGGCGTGTCTTTTAGTTCGGGCTGGCATGTTATTACCAAATCAAAAAACCCTCTATCGTCTGCAATGGCGGCGCGAATTTTTGCCAGCAGTTCGCGATTGTCGGGCGTGGTGGCGGTTAGTTTTAGTGAATTGGCGCAATAGTTTGGCATGGTCTAGGTCTTTCGGTTGGTTAAGGTTTAGAGGGTGACGCGGTTTGCGAGTGCTTCGGTTATTTGTCCGTCTCGGTGCAAATAGTCCAAAAAATCAGCGAAAGCGCATCGGGTATCTATCGGGTAAACAAGCGGCGCGGTTTTGTCGTTTGAGTTCCAGCTATAGCGGTAGCGGCGGCGCGGTGCATCGGGGTGGGCTTGCCAAAATGCGGCGCGTATTTCTTTTTGTGTCTTCATCATGGGGTTAACCTTTCGAGTGAATGAGGTGGAGTTTGCCCAAGCGTTGGGCGGCGTTGATTAGTGCGGCGGGTGTGACGCGGGGCTGATAGCGTGGAAAGTCGCGCACCGGTGAGTTTTCGGGCGCGAATGATTCGGTCATTGTGATAACCCAGCCTTTAGCCTTGGCGGCTTCAAGATACAGGGCGGCGTCACAGTCTTCCTCTAAATAAACGCGGTCGGCGCGTTCGTAGGAATACCGGCTCACTTGGTGGGAAATGTCCAGCGTATCAAGGTCGGCGCGTGGCACTTCCAGCCAGCCATGGGCGGGGTCGGTGTTGAATGTAAGTTTGCGAGTTGTTTTCATGGTTTCGGTCTTTCGGTTGGTGGGTTACTTGGTAGAAAACCACAAAGCCACGGCGGCGGCTAGTGGGAGGATTAAATAGAGAATGGCTTCGATTTGGTCGGCGAGTTCGGCGCGGCGCTTGGCGCGGCGTTTTTCGTCGCGAACGGCTATCCAATTAGCACAGGCTTGCTGATAGTCCAAGCCATAGGGCGCGCCGGACAGTCTCACGGCGTTTATAAATTGGTCGGGCTTATGGTTGAACGGCAACATTTCCAGCGCGTTATCTAAGGCGGCGGCGGCTTGGTGGTTGGGTTTAGTTTTCATGGTCTAGGTCTTTCGGTTGGTCAAAAAGGGATATCGGCGAAGTCCAGCGCGGTAACTGCTTGGCGGGGTAAGCGGGGCAAAACCTCAAAAAATACTTCGGTTTCGTCTTGGTTGTATTCGGCGGCGCGGGCTTCGGCGGCTTGGCGTGTTGGAAATGTTGCCAGCAAGTGTGTGGCGGCGCCGGTGGTTGCATCGGTAAAAGGGCAATAAGCGGGCGCGGTGCCAACTACGGCGAATAGTCCGGCGTCTAGCGCGTCGGTTATTTCATTGGTTCGGGCGGCTTGTTCGCGGTAGCGGATTAGCTTGCCGGTTTCGTGGGCGTTTGAGAATTCATTCATTGTTGGGGTCTTTCGGTTAGGCGTTGGGGCTTTTGATGTTGACGATGTTGTTGCCTTCGGAGTCGAAACCCCAAAAAACAACGCGGGTGAAATAACCGGCAGTTAATGCGGCTTGCATAGTGGCATCTGACGCATCGGCGGATTGACCCGCGCCGATAGCGGCTTGCAGTTGCCCGCGGTCGTAGACGGCTTGGGCGAGTTGTTTAGGTGTGGTGTATTTCATGGCGTAGCCTTTCGGTGTGTGTGTTTAATGGAGTGCTTACAGGGAGGCAAGACTAACATCTGTCAAGTCCCCAGGCTGTCACATAGGTGACAGTAAACCCCTAAAAACCGGCTTCGGTGTCGCATAGGTGACAGTTCCGCGGTTGTTCCGGTAGAATCGGCGCCGGTATCACTACGCGAAGCGGGGCAGTTATGCAGTTGAGTCGTAAACAATTGAAGGAAGCGGTAAAGACAATGCCAATTGAGCAAGTGATTGGCGTTTCCTCTGAGTTAACCCATAAGCAAAAAGAATTTGCCCGATTAGTTGCCAGCGGTGAGACCGGCGCGGGTGCTTACCGGAAAGCCTACAACGCGAAGGGAAAGCCGAAGACTGTAGGCAACCACGCAAGCCAACTAAAAAAGCATGAGGGAATAGCGCGGGAAATAGAAGCGTTCAAGCTAGCCAATGAAGCGGTTGCATATCATGCGCCCCAGCAATTGAGGGCTCTTGTAATTCATTCGCTAGTGAAAGTGCTCGCAAATGATGACGCAAAAGAATCAACAAAGGTGCAGGCGGCTAAGGTTTTAGGGACTGTCGCGGGTGTTGATGCCTTCGTGACGCGGTCAGAACACCGCGTGATTAAGTCCAGCGAAGACGCAAAAGGCGCGTTACTGGCAAAACTTCGCGAAGTAATGAATGCCGGTGCTACCGATGCGGTGCTCGTCGATGCTGATTCGTTAATGCATGAGCTTGGTAACGATACCAACGCCACGCCGGACGCCGACCCACCCGTCAGCGAGAGCGCCGGCGACCAGGCAGCGACCCCTACCACCCCAAATGCCGTTAGGAGTCCCACCATCTCTATACATACTAATGAGCACAATCAATCACAAGAAAATGGGGTACCCCCTTCCGATTCTGTTACCAGCTTAGAGGACGAGCTATCTGGAAACACCCCCCTTGGTAAAACGGAATAATTAGGTACGGGGGGTATATTTTTGGAAAACGAGAACTTTTTTAGGTCTGGTGGTAACGTTACCACGAGGTTAAAAATAAATCGAGAGATGGCACGACGGCCGAGGGTGACGTTTGAGAAGTGTATGGAGGTAGATATGAGCCCGGCGCAGAGAGAGGTGTTTTTGGTGGTGGATGAATTTTGGAAGAAGTGGGGGTGTAGCCCTACGTTGAGGCAGATTGCGGATTTGCGGGGTAAGAGCGGCGTTGGGAATACGAAGGAGATTGTTGATAGGTTGGTGAAATTGGGGGTATTGAAGAGATTGGAGAGGCGGCGTAGTGTGCGGCCTGTGTACATTAACTTTAGGAATGTCGAATGACTGAAGAAAGCATTTTTGGATATGGCTTTTTGTTTGGCGCTTTGTTTGTTGTGCTACTTGGTATCTTGATTGACTTTTTAAGGGGTGGCAAATGATTTACGAAACTTTTGAACAATGGGCGGATGGAAACTTTCTTGAGAAGGGCGAGCCTCGTAAAAAAGCGTATTCGCAAGATGAGCTAAACCTGATTGAGATGGGGTGGGGTTACGGCCGTGATGCTGGCATTGAGTGGCAAAAGAAGCAGTCGGCGCTAGACAAGAAGGCGGAAAATGCACGAGATCTGGGGTTGGATTACGAGCCGGACGTAAAAAATGACAACAAATCTTGATCTTTCGCCGGAGGGGATGAAAGAGCTGATCGGGAAGCTCGATCCGGCTTTGTATGAGTCTTTGCTGGAAGAAGTTGAGGTTTATCAGTCTGCGGTATTGAGGGAGAAGGCGCAGAACAACTTCATGGAGTATGTGAAGCAGATGTGGCCGGGCTTTATCCATGGCCGGCATCATGCTTTGATGGCTAAGAAGTTTGAGCAGATAGCGTCTGGCGAGATCAAACGAGTGATCATCAATATGCCACCGCGGCATACCAAGTCAGAGTTTGCGAGTTACTTATTTCCGTCTTGGTATCTGGGCAAATTTCCACACAAGAAGATCATTCAGTGCTCAAACACGGGCGAACTGGCGGTGGGTTTTGGCCGTAAGGTCAGGAACTTAGTGGGTTCTGAGGCTTATTCAAAAGTTTTTCCAGACGTGACGTTGCGCCAAGACAGCAAGGCGGCCGGTCGGTGGTCTACTAATAAGAACGGCGAGTACTTTGCTATCGGTGTGGGTGGTACTGTTACCGGTAAGGGCGGTGATATTGTCATCATTGACGACCCACATAGCGAACAAGAGGCTGCTTTGGCTGCTGGAAACCCTGAGGTGTACCAAAAAGTCTATGAATGGTACACATCTGGACCGCGGCAACGTCTGCAGCCCGGTGGAACCATCGTGATGGTGATGACTAGGTGGGCGGAAAACGACTTGACGGGTCGGGTTTTGGCTGATTCGATGAAAAGAAGCACCGGTGAAGACTGGGAAGTCATCGAATTGCCCGCAATTTTGCCGTCTGGTAACCCTTTGTGGCCGGAATTCTGGTCGATCAAGGAGCTCGAGGCCCTAAAAGAGGAATTGCCACCGTCAAAATGGAACGCGCAGTACCAACAAAAGCCCACTGGTGAAGAAGGTGCGCTGGTTAAGCGTGATTGGTGGAAGATTTGGGACGGTCAGCGTGCGCCGGCGTGCGAATTCATCATCCAAAGCTGGGACACGGCGTTTACCAAGAGCGAACGGTCCGACTTTTCAGCGTGCACGACGTGGGGCGTGTTCTATAGGGACGAAGATCCCAACGATGTGAACATTATTTTGCTCGATGCCTTCCAAGAGCGGATGGAATTTCCAGAGTTGAAGGAAAAAGCGCTGGAGTTGTACAGAGAATGGGAGCCTGACAGCTGTGTGATTGAAGCAAAAGCTGCTGGCGCGCCGTTGGTGTTTGAGTTGCGCAGGATGGGAATTTCTGTGCAGGAATACACGCCGGTGAGGGGGAATGACAAGTTTGTTCGCTTAAACTCCGTGACTGATCTGTTCCGATCAGGTAAAGTGTGGGCTCCGGACATGCGATGGGCGCACGAAGTGATCGAACAAATGGCGGCTTTTCCTAATGCAGCACACGATGACTTGGTTGACTCGTCAACACAAGCGCTTATCAGGTTCCGTCAAGGCGGGTTTATAAGATTGGATTCGGATGAAGAAGAAGATTCTTATGGACGCCGTCGCTCATATGCTTACTATTGAGGTAGATAAATGGCTATCGACAAAGCTCTAAACCGCGCGCCCTTGGGGCTGGATTCACTAGTCCCCAGCATGATGGATTCACCATCAATGGGTCCCGAAATCGAGATTGAGATTGAAGATCCAGAGGCTGTGCGAATTGGCATCGACGGCATGGAGATTGAGATCGAGCCAAGCAAAGAATCAGTTGACGATTTTGATGCAAACCTAGCTGAATATCTTGATGAATCGTATCTGGCGCAGTTGTCGGGCGATTTGATCGGCGACTTTGATGAAGACGTTTCATCGCGCAAAGACTGGTTGCAGACTTATGTTGACGGCCTTGAATTACTTGGCTTGAAGATTGAAGAACGCAGCGAACCATGGGAAGGCGCCTGCGGTGTGTATCACCCGATCCTTGGCGAAGCTGTGGTCAGGTTCCGATCAGAAACAATGATGTCAACGTTTCCAGCTTCTGGACCCGTCAAGACGCAGATCATTGGTAAAGAAACACCCGATAAGAAAGACGCATCAATCCGTGTTGCCGCGGACATGAATTACCGTCTGACCGACAAGAATAAAGAATTCCGTCCCGAGCATGAGCGTATGTTGTGGGGCTTGGGCCTTGCAGGCAACGCATTCAAGAAGGTGTATTACGACCCACAGATGGGACGCGAGACATCTGTATTCGTGCCGGCAGAAGACATGGTTGTGCCTTATGGCGCCAAAGACTTGCAGTCAACACCTCGCGCTACGCATGTCATGCGCAAGACCGAGAACGAAGTCAAAGTCCTGCAGTACAACGGTTTTTGGCGTGACATTGATTTGGGCACACCAGATCCAACGCTTGACGAAGTCGAGAAAAAGATTGCAGAGAAGCTGGGATTCCGTGCAACTACGGACGACCGTTACAAAATTCTTGAGATGAGTGTTGAGCTGGATATTCCCGGTTACGAACACAAAGATAAAGATGGTGAGCAAACCGGCATTGCTCTGCCCTACATTGTGACGATTGACAAGAGCAGCGGCGAGATCCTTGCTATCCGTCGCAATTGGCGTCCAGAAGATGATCTGTGCCGCAAGCGCCAGCACTTTGTGCACTACGGCTATATCCCAGGCTTTGGCTTCTATCACTTCGGCTTGATCCATTTGATCGGCGCATTTGCCAAGTCAGGCACATCGTTGCTGCGTCAATTGGTTGATGCCGGTTCGTTGGCCAACTTGCCCGGTGGTTTCAAAGCGCGCGGCATGCGTGTTAAGGGTGACGATACACCGATTGCTCCTGGCGAGTTCCGTGATGTTGATGTTCCGAGCGGCACGATCAAAGACAACTTGATGACGCTGCCATACAAGGAGCCAAGTCAAACCCTGTTGCAATTGCTGAACCAGATCATTGATGACGGCCGTCGCTTTGCAAATACGGCTGATCTTGACATTAGCGATATGTCTGCCAACTCGCCTGTTGGTACAACCTTGGCAATTCTTGAGCGCACCCTGAAGGTGATGTCTGCTGTGCAGGCACGCATTCACTTCTCTTTCAAAGAAGAGCTGGGTTTGCTCAAAGACATCATTCGCGACTACACACCAGACGACTACGATTACGAGCCCGAAGAAGGCAAGCCATCGGCCAAGAAGTCTGACTACGATAACGTTGATGTGATCCCCGTCAGTGATCCCAACGCGTCTACCATGGCGCAGAAGATTACCCAGTACCAAGCTGTGTTGCAGCTTGCTCAGTCTGCACCTCAGATGTACAACATGCCTTTGTTGCACCGTCAAATGCTGGATGTATTGGGTATCAAGAACGCACAGAAGCTCATCCCCATGGATGATGATTTGTTACCAACAGACCCAGTATCAGAGAACCAAAACATTCTGATGATGAAGCCTGTGAAAGCGTTCTTGTATCAAGATCATCAGGCGCACATTGCTGTGCACACCGCCATGATGCAAGATCCCAAAGTTGTGGCAATGATGCAAAACAATCCTATGGCGCCGCAGTTCCAAGCAGCTATGCAGGCGCACATTAACGAGCACATGGGCTTCGAGTACCGCAAACAAATCGAAGTTCAATTGGGTATGTCTTTGCCACCTCAGCACGACGAGACAGGCGAAGAAAAGCACATGCCACCAGAAGTGGAAGAGAAGTTGGCACCAATGCTGGCACAGGCAGCACAACGTTTGTTGGCACAAAACCAACAACAAGCAGCTCAACAGCAAGCAATGCAACAAGCTCAAGATCCTTTGATCCAAATGCAAATGCAAGAATTGGCTATCAAACAAGCCGATCAGCAGCGCAAACTGGTCAAGGATCAAACAGATGCCGAGCTCAAGAAGCGTCAGCAGGATATCGAGGCAATGCGTATTGCAGTTACCGCGGAAGCCGGCAAACAAAAAGACGCTACAAAATTCTTGACCGACATAGTAAAAGGCAATATGGAACGAGATCACGAAAAACAAACACGTGCTCAAGAACTATATGTCGATGGTTTGAAAACTGCATTTCAGGAAAAGACAAAACCCACAAAAGGTGATTAATGAATGCACTTGAAGTAATCGTCTCTCAATCGGACGAAAAGATTTCTCAACTCAAGGACTACCTCTCAAGCGGGCGAGTCACTAGTTTTGAGGAATACAAATCCCT